>Ga0116229_10009749_pt1 | contig 14589 bp, 4 predicted proteins | sample S1TSphgellanicum_3_FD_87313 | JGI IMG/M metagenome (GOLD analysis project Ga0116229, IMG submission 87313) | Host-associated microbial communities from peat moss isolated from Minnesota, USA - S1T2_Fc - Sphagnum magellanicum MG | ecosystem: Host-associated > Plants > Peat moss > Unclassified... | reverse complement strand
TTTTATTAAAGTTGTCTCCCTCAAATCGAGGATTTACTCGCCGAAAATCACCCTCCGGGATATCTTCAAACTTTTTAAATTGACCTGTCAAAAAGCCCCGTCCAAGCGGGCTATAAGGGACAAATCCTATTCCAAGTTCTCGGACAGTCGGTAAAATTTCCTCTTCGACATCTCTGGTCCAGAGCGAATACTCGGTTTGCAGCGCAGTAATCGGGTGAACTGCATGTGCACGCCGTATCGTGTGGATACTGGCCTCTGACAGCCCAAGGTAACGCACCTTACCCGCGTGAACCAGCTCGGCCATTGCACCAACCGTGTCCTCAATCGGAGTACTGCGATCTACTCTGTGTTGATAGTAGAGGTCGATATAATCGACACCAAGCCGCTTGAGCGAGGCGTCGCAGGCGCTTTTAACATACGCCGGACTACCGTCGATCCGTCGTTCATTCGAATTCTTAAACCTCACATTGCCGAACTTAGTTGCAAGTATCACCTGATCGTGACGACCATGGATTGCCTTTCCCACTAACTCTTCATTGTCCCCGACTCCGTACATATCGGCTGTATCTAAGAAGTTAATCCCGATATCGAGAGCGCGGTGAATTGTGGCAATCGACTCTTTGTCATCGGTCGCTCCATAAAATTCGGACATTCCCATACATCCAAGACCTTCGGCAGAGACGGTGGGGCCGGAACGGCCAAGCTTTCTGGTTTTCATTTTATGGCTCCTTGAAACGAGTACTGCGGCAACGGTACCATCTTTTATTATGTTCTTTCTTGGCTGATTTGTTGTGAGTCCGGTCGAAAGTCAGGCTTGATGAAGCTGAATTGACGCGCTTGACACCGGTTGTAAGATATGTTATGATTGTGCACAATTAGCACAGTTGTCGCATCGCTCTCGCTTCTCCATGATTTAGAAATTTTCGGGATTAATTCATGCACGCTTTTAGTACTACGGCCGAATCGCCACTTATCACTCTTCCAATGACGGATCTTGAAGTCTCTCCTATTTGCCTGGGTACCGGTTCATTGGGCTCGGACGTCGTCGGTGATGCCGCGTTCGATCTACTCGATAGCTATTTCGAGCTTAGCGGTAGGTTTATTGATACGGCACACAATTACGGAGACTGGGTAGAGGGCAACGAAAAAAGCGCAAGCGAAAAAATTCTTGGCAAATGGATTCGTCAAAAAAGAGTACGTGAGCAGATTGTCCTAGCGACCAAAGGCGGCCATTTTTATTTCGATACCCCAAACGAGCCCCGACTTTCTAAAGAAGAACTCACATCCGATTTGCAGGGCAGCTTGTCCGCTCTTCAAACCGACTTTATCGACCTTTACTGGCTGCACCGGGATGATCCAAGCCGGCCCGTAGAGGATATCATCGGCACATTAAACGAGTTTGTACGTGCTGGTCACATACGTTATTTTGGAGCATCGAACTGGAAGGTGAATCGAATTCGTGAAGCTCAGGAGTATGCTGCGGCGTCCGGGTTAATGGGTTTTGTCGCCGATCAGCCTTTGTGGAACGCAGCCGTGCTGGCTGGCCCGCCTTACAACGATTCGACATTAGGCTGGATGGACGATGAAAGATTCCAATTTCACATTGACAGTGGAATGTCGGTGATTCCTTATCAGTCAAATGCGTATGGGCTTTTTCAACGCATGCATGACGGAACCTTGGATCAGATGAACCAAGGATTTCGAAGCTTCTATAAAGCTAAAGAGAGCACGGACCGGTTCAATCGGATGCAGCAGGTGATGCGTGATTCCGACCTAACGATAACGCAAGTTACCCTCGGCTATTTAAAGTCTCAGCCTTTCACCACCGTGCCAATTGTTGGGAGTAAGAACGTCCAGCAGATAAAAGACAGTATGACTGCGCTTCATGTTGTCCTTACGCCAGCGCAAATTAAATATATTGAAAACGGATGACCTGAAAATGAGTTCAAGGTTCGTGGCAGTGATCGCCACGTTTTTTTTTCTGACGTTGACTTGTAAGATTTGCCCTGCACAGATGGTGACAGGGCGCTCAATGACAAACTTTAACCAAGCATTTGGCATTGATAATCAGGCGGCGGATGCACCGGTGCGTGCCCGTGTCGAATCTAGCAGCATTCCCGGAAATATCATGTGGCCAGGTGACAGTCCGACTCTATCGATTCGGTTCACCTACAACGGTGCAGTGCCAGCAGTGATCAACGCCCAAATCGATATCGTCCGATATGGAACGCACGGCACGCCCGGAGATGTCTGGACACCGATCGTCGATAAGATTGCAGACTGTGGATCTACCCCAGTCTCTGTTTCAATGACCCCTGGCGAAAGCACGGTTGTTTCGGTTTCACCGACAATCCCAGACCTATTTGGTGCCTACGCTGTGGTCGCCGATTTTGGCGGTGGCACCCGCAGACAGTTTTTACTTTCAATGGTGAGAACATTCAAGCCGTCCGATGAAGCAGTCCAGTATCCCGCACTCAGTCTGGACAATCTTGGGCCGGACGTTTTAAGCCGCCTTGGAGTACATGCCATTCGTTGGGGAATCAGTTACAAGCCGACCACCGCACCGGATTTTGAGCAGTGGTACGCCTGGCAGTGTTCCCAACTCGATACGCTCAAAGCAAAAAACATAACCGTCCTAGCTATGTTCGGGGCAGGTGATGAAACGGGTCCGACGCAGCCGCTTGGCCGGGGCAGGCCTCATTTGGACGATGCCGGAAATATGGAAGATACCAAACAGGATCTCGCATGGCTGCCTTCTTACGATCCGGACTTTCAAAAGTTTGTCACGCGACTTCTCAAGGACTATGGCTGGCCAAAGGGCCCCATTACGGCCTGTTCGCTTTGGAACGAGCCATGGGAGGGTATTTCGATTTCAGGCTGGGGTGCGGACGCCATCCGTTATCGAGAGATCTATACGTCCATGGCTGCTGGGGTCAAAGATGCAAGACTGGATGGCCGTGACGTCCTGATGGGCGGATGCGATTCGTCGTCAAATGCGCTAGATAAACTCTTTTCGGACGGAAAAGATACCTTTTTGCCAGACTTTGACTTCTTGTCGGTGCACTATCAGGGTATGGATTCCTTTTCGACCTATAAGCCGTGGATTAACCGGGTATCACCAAAAGGACGTGTGCGGATTTGGGATACTGAGAGCTGGATAGCAAACTCCGATGATCGGGTGGCCGCCGTTATCGCCGCCAATAGGTCGGCAGGCTACGATCGCGCAATGGGGATTTACGGCGGGAATATCAGTGAGTCTGATCCGCACGGCGCGGGAGGATCGAATGCATGGTCAGTCGGAGCAGCCGTCGGTGCCGCGACGCATTTCGTTGGAGACCGACCATTTAATCGCCTGCTCTTTTCGAACGGCTTACCCTGGGTAATGGTGTTTGACGGTAACGACAAGAATGTCGAAGATGGTACCGTGGTTGTAGTTGGCGACCTTGGCGACGAGTTTGGGCCGGACAACGTCCTGTTCAGGACTGCGAGAGGGATCAACGATGCCGCCAATCAAGAGTTGTTGCATAAACAGCTCGTTGCCCTGACGCCAGACCAAGCGAATGCGTTGACGGTCGATAGCACGACCGGAAAGCAAATTACGGTTAAGCAGTCTTTAATCAATCAGATCGATGCAGAACACACCCTGTCTGGTGCGTCCATGGTCATCAATGCGTCATCTGGTAAATTTTCGTTGTACGACTTTTACGGCAATATTATTCCTCCAGTAGATGGAAGGATAGTTATTCCGTTGACCGGAGCAGGCTACTTTTTACGTGGCAATGGACAACCGGGTGACTTTGACACATTAATTCAAGCCGTCCAGCATTCTTGGATACAAGGGATTGAGCCGGTTGCTATAGCGGCACACGACTTAATCGCTCCCGTCTCCGATCATCCCTATTTAAACCTGACTCTCACAAATGTCCTGAACCGTCCTGTTAGCGGTACTGTTTCAGTACAGCTTGGACAGCTTACCTTGCAAGACATTCCGCGACAGATTTCGATTCAGGCTAATCAGACAATCAATGTGCCGATTAAGGTAATCGGCGGCGTGCCCGTAGCAAGCAACACGTATCCATTGGATTTCAAATTTGATGCGGGTCGAGATGGATTTGCTGTACATTATGAGGACATGCATGTCAACCAGATCGCCCATCGGACAATCAAAGTAGATGGTGACCTGTCCGATTGGGCCGGTGTATTACCGCAGCCCCTATTTGCGCCAGATACCGACACGACATCCCTCACTGAGGAGGCTTGGTTCCCCTTCAAGAAGTTTAATGCGTCAACCGGTCAGGGCGTCGCGACAGGCTACTTGGCGTATGACAGCAACTATTTCTATTTTGCTGCTAAAGTCGCTGACTCAACTCCGGATGGTGGAACTTTGCGCTTTGCCACCAGGGACGACAACGCCTACTTCTATCCTCCAGTAAGTTACGATCCAAAAGCTCAGCAATCGTTAACTTGGCCAGCCGGCGTGCGAAATTATTCTTATCGTACAGACCCCGTGCTGCCTTCGGGTAACTCTCCCGACTTTGATAACGTTCAGATCGCCTTTAACGTTCTTCCTGTTAGTGAGAAGAACTACTATCCTAGTCCGCCAGGGACGATGCCGGACTATACTATCAACTCAGACACCGACTATGAGTACGCTTTGAATCAGGTAGCGGCGAAGTACGGTGGTGGAACCGAGATATGGCGTCTAAGAACCCCAAAGATGCCGTTGAAGCACTTTTATCCACGCGAACCAAAATCACCCGAAGACGGTCCGGTGGTAGGCGGTAAACTGGTCGTCGTGAATAACGATGGCACACGCATAGAGGAAGCTGCGATACCTTGGTCGGAGATTCCCGAAGTAAAAGCAGCGATGCTTGCGGATCGACCTATCAAGTTCTCTTTCAGAGTGAACGACAACGCTGGCGATGGGTGTATGGAACTTTCGCGGGGCCGCAGTGTCGCGAAACACGGTGGTTCATTTCATGTTGATTGGCTAGAGCACTGGGAGAACCAGGTGCAGTTCGGCTGGGGAAAGTAAGGTCTCTGTTTCACTAGTAATATGACTAACATTAAATTTGCAAACGGTATATCGGTTTCTCTTCTTGACGTTTCGGGAGTTTTTGTTGGCGTCGGCGCGGTCACCGCTGCTAACATTCCTTTACGTGATCCGAGCCGTCCTGCCTCGGTAGACATACGGACGCCGGACGGTTTTCAGTTTTCTGATTGGCGGATTCAAAACAGTTCAGTTAGCGACGAACACGCATCCCTTACTCTGAAACCTTCCGTCAAAGGTGGAGGACTGATGGAGTGGATGCTTCATGAAGTTCGTCCTCGTATCAACACGTCCGACTGGACGGCGGCACCTACACCCGCTGACGGAACCTCGTTGCAACTGGTTATCAAAGCGATCACTGGGGCCTTTGGTCTTTCTTCGGCAGTCGGTTTTTCGTACAAATACCATTATAATTCAGATATCTATCCAATCTATAAGATAATGGATCGTGCAACTTGGGAGATAGGTGCTTCTTCGATCGGTAACTCATTTTGGCTCCGTAACGCCTTTGCACCGAGCATTAAAGAGTTCACCAGTATCGATGACAGCTACTCAGTGGAGTGGTTTCAGCCGACGGCATCGAACTCAAGCATCTTCCAATTTCTTACTTGGCAGACGACATTAGAAGGATTTACACTCACATTCCATGAATTGGGCGCCCTTGTGACCTGGTCTCCCAACGTTTCTCATATCCGCTCGCTTTTTGAGAAGCCAGCCGGTTCAGACGCCATTTTCCATTGGCATGAGCATTGCGGTGATCTTGAAAATGAATTTTCGACCGCACCGATTGAAGTCATTTGGATTCCCGGCTCGTTTGACGACGTCGGTAAATGGAACCTCTATCAAACGGTTCGGGAGCATGTTGCCAACACACTGCATGCGGACATTGGCCTCGTGCGCGACAGGATTGCACCTTATGGTGTGATGGAAGAATGGAACGTACCAAACCTCGAAAAATATCGGACGAGTGGCCTTCCTAAGCTTCTTGACGCAGGGATTAAGACGATATTCCTGCCAAACGAATTCGAAAACAACATGAATACGTTTGGTGTCTCAAACATGTGCTGTACGATCGACTACAAAGTCGCCGAAACGGTTGGCGAAGACAATCTTCGTGCGTTTTGCCAAGCGGTTTTAGACGGCGGAGCAAAAGTGGAGATGTGGGGGAATACCGCGCTCTCTACCCTCGTTCCGATTACCGCTAACCGCGATGGTTCACGTCAGAGAATAGATTTCCTGCCGGTAGAAGACTCAATCTATGAGGTTCTTAAACGATCCGCTGATCCTTATGTCCGGAATCCAGCGGGTGCAATAGAGGCAGACCACTACACTCCGGTTTTCGCGCAGTTGAACCTTCGTGACGAGACGATCAGAGACTACTGGATGAAGCAGTGGACATATGCGTACGAAAGTATCGGAATACGAGGAATGTTTTTAGATAGTTCTTCGAATATGACATCCGACAAATTTCATTGGATAGAAAATGCTAAAGCTGCCGCGGGAAGCGGTGGCACAGTGGATCAAACCCATCTTCTCGGAAAGCCCAGACATAGCGTACCACACCAATCGAAAATCCTTTCGCAGTATCGTGCACACCTCGAGGTGATTGCCGAGATGCAAAAGGTCGGCTACTTCTATTGCGGTGAAGATATTGGGGTGTTTGGGACACATAGAAGTGGTCCGGATATCGCACATCGTATAAATAATCTGCCAATGTGGTCCGATGGTATTGCTGTTTTTGATGTTAAAATTATCGATAGGCTGGGAGCAGATCCCAATGTCGTCTTCTTCCAGGGACTTGCATATCGAATGATGTGGTTTGTCTACTGGGTGCCGCAGCACGACACACTCTCTTTTAACATGTTTGGAAAACCAGGTGATCGTCACACGCCTACCGACTGGCACATCAGCCTACTTCGTGCTTATAGTGAAGTGGACGGTGATATGGCAACCCGAAGAATACTTCCCGGTTTTGCCGGAGTACTTTACGAAGACCCAAATAGCACGAAGTACGTACTCTGGAGTTTTAAGGCGTTTGAACTGAGTTTGCCAGAGGACACACTTGTCCGAGATGTGCTGGACGGAACGGAAATCAGAACATCGTCGCAATCTGTGTCGCCGCTAAAGATCTACCATTTGACGACGAGTGGCGAAGGAATTCGGATAGACATTTAGCCACTGAGACTGCTGGTTGGTTGACGTTAAAGAGGGTCGGACTTGGCCCTCTCACAACATTTCTTTAAGGAGATGTTAAGGCTATCATTGCAATTTGATAATTTGATTGCAATGAAGGCATTTTAGGAAATAAGACAATGAAGCCACGTTTATTTATATTTGAGTTTTTTCTGCTAGCAGCACTTGCTTTGTGCCCAGCGATTGCGCACGCTGTAAGTACGACTTACGCGACCAGTTGGGCTGCCAATAGTCTCAGTGGTATCGACAAAAATCACATTCCGCAAAATACATATGCTATGTACGTTACCCCGTCCGGCGTTGTCTACACGGCATCTGGTTACGAAGAGGGATCGTACTCTGAGATAGCATTAGATACAAACGGCAACCTTATAGGTACCACCGGCGGCACTTATGGCGGCTATGCTGTTGCTGTAGACGGCTCCAACCAATGGACCAGCGTTTATAACGATTCCAAAGGCGAAGATATGTTAATTCGCTATCCACTTGGCACTGGCGGATCGTTAAGCGGCCAGACCAGCTACACCTGGGACTCATTCCAAGCCGGTGGCGGAGATCCAGAGACCCAAGGGCTCGATATCCGGGGTATGGTAATTAACGGCACCGAGTTGTACATCTGTGACGATTCAAAGAATCAGATACTTGCCTTCAATACGTCGACGCTCCACACCGACCGGGAATGGAGTCTGTCATTCTCGCCGGGAGCAATAACAGTTGACAGTGCTGGACGGCTTTGGGTGGTAGAGCGGATTTTCAACAGTACAACGACGAACGATGCCGATCCCACCGGTGTTGCCATTCACTGCTTTACGCCTGGGTCAGGCTCGACACCCGGGACGGAGATCACGAGTGCAAAGATTGAGACGGCAAATGTCTATCCGGCTGGGCTAGCGTTTGATAGTGTTCACAACCGCCTGCTAGTGGCCGATAACGGGCAAAATCAACAGATAATAGCTTACACAAATCTTGAATCTACTCCGACGGTCGACACGACATTTTTTAATTCCGGTACGTTTGGATACACCGGGGGCATCTATGCTGGCCCGACACCAGGGCTTCTGGACGACCCATCCGCCGGTGGTACACAGCGGCTGCATGCGCTATCCGGTGTTGGAATTGACACCGCCGGAAACATCTACGTCTCTCTGGATGGCCACTACCAGTCCGCCTCTGACGCGAATCCGACACCAGTATTTTCCGACGAATATGGTGCGACTGATATACGCAAATATAGCAGCAACGGCACACTGCTGTGGTCGCGCTATGGAAATGGATACACCCAGGCCGGTTGTATCGACCCAGGTACGGATGGCGCGGACCTGTACACGATGAGAGAACACTACTCGCTTGATCTGGACAGGTCGGTTGGCAATGAGTCGACATTTAAAGGATATACCGTTGGCCGATTTGGCTCACCGTATAATACCGATCCGCTTCGATCAGGTGGAGCTGGCGGCGGTGAGGACAGTTTCTGTGTTCGCCTCAGCGGCCAGCCATTTTTGATCGTCGGAGGCAGCGCGGTCTACAGGAAAGCGGGAGAGCTTTGGTATCCGTGCGGTTATATCTATCGCACAAACCAATACACCCTTCAAAGCGGTCTCTATGGTACCAACGTTTATAAGCGAGTGAAGTGGTACGACGCCAACGGCGATGGAATTGTCCAAAATTCCGAAGTTACCGACCTTGGTACGGCAGATGGAGCGGAAAACCCGTGCATCGATGCGAATGGAAACTGGTGGGTTGCTGGGACGGGTCCGACGAATAACGAACCCATTATTCATATGTATACCTACCTGGGTTTGGACGGAAACGGGGCACCACAGTGGAGCAACGGAACCGATTACACGGTGCCGTCAATGTTTGTTGACACCACTGGCCATGGAAACGCTGGAGTTGTCGAGTGCAAATACGATTCGGTCAACGATGTTATGTATCTTTGTGGCTATAATTCAACCTATCCGTACTACGTTAACAATAACACTAACTATGGCAGCGGACACAGCATTATCGCACGCTTCAACTCTTGGAGCACGGGAAACCGAACAGCCGCCTATACCATCGTCCTCCCACGTGACACACAGATCTTTTCTCAGACAACTCGAATCGACAGCTTTGACATTGCCGGAAACTACATCTTTGCCCAATCCGGCGATTCCAGTGTGATTGTCTACGATCTTACGACTGGAAGCGCGACACCAATCTTTACGTTGTCGCCAGGCCCGGAAGTTGGGGGATACACGGGAGCAAATGACAACTATATTCATGTTCACGCATTCGAACGTTCCACAGGAGAATATCTGGTCGTCTGTGAAGAGAACCTCTACAATAAGGTGATCATGTATCGGTGGAACCCGAACGGCGATACCGCACCGCAAGCCGCTACTAGTCTGACCGCATCTCCCGGCAATGAGCAAATTCAATTGAACTGGACTGCTCCGACCGGAACCGTAACATCTTACAATATCTACCGTGGACTGACCAGCGGCTCTGAAACTCTGCTCGCCTCGCAAGATGGCAGCGGCACAAGTTATACGGATTCAACAGTCACAAACGGTACTAAGTACTACTATTTTATCACGGCGACTAACGCAGCGGCTGAGGGCGCACAATCAAACGAGGCATCTGCAACACCGTCGAATGGACCGCTCGACCAGATTAACTGCGGCGGACCTGCCGTCTTCCCATTTGTTGCGGACGAATACTTTGTGGGTGGCACGACAGCATCCACTTCAAGCGTTATCGATACTTCTTCGGTGGCCGATCCCGCACCGGAGTCTGTGTACCAGACTCAAAGAACGGGGCCGACAACTTACACGATACCTAACCTTATACCTAACGCCGCCTACACCGTTCGGCTGCACTTCGCTGAAGACACATTCAACAGTGCAGGTTCGCGAGAGTTCGACCTTGCGCTCAACGGTATTCAGGCTCTCAATAACTACGACATCTACGCCTCTGCCGGAAATTCACTCAAGGCAGTGGTCTACGACTTAGCGGCAGTAGCAAACAGCAGCGGTCAAATAATTCTTGCCTTCACCGATGGCGCTGTGAGTGTGCCAGCGATCTGCGCCATCGAGGTGGAAAATGGTGCGCTGCCAACTGCCGCAACGCCCGTCATCGGTCTAGCAAGCGGCACGTATTCCACCGATCAAACGGCTAGTATCACGGAGTCGACAAGCGGCACGACCATCTACTACACGACCGACAATACAACCCCCACAGTCGCGTCAGCGATCTATACCGGGCCGATTTCAGTGACGAGTTCCGAAGTGCTATCGGCAATTGCTATCGGCAGCGGCTATGTCAATAGCTCTGTCGCCACTGCGACCTACGCGATTAACCAGGTCGTTCCGACGGCTGCACCGACTATTTCTCCGGACGGCGGATCGTTCACGACGACTCCTACCGCAACGATTTCGGACACTCAGTCAGGAGCGGTGATTTACTACACAATTAATGGAACGACACCAACTGTTAACTCGATTCACTACACGGCTCCGTTCACAGTTTCAAAGTCCGAGACAGTTTCGGCGATTGCTGTCGCCCCAACATTCGCAGTGAGCAGCAGCGTTTCGGCAGCGTTTACGGTGACCTTGCCTGCCCCAACACCGACCGTTTATCCTAACGGGGGGACGTTTGCGACGTCACAGCAGGTCTATTTGTCCGATAGTCTTGGTACGTCTGTCAATATATACTATTCTACCAATGCGGCATCGTCCAGCCCGACCTGGACCCTCTACTCTGCCTCAACTCCGCTCATCGTCTCCAGCTCGGAAACGTTGACCTTCTACGCTGGCGGACCCGGATATTCGAGCAGCGCTCAAAGTTCGGCGGTCTTTACTATCGAGAACACAGTGGGAGTGAGTTACAGTGGTGGCCTTCAATTGCTCTCATTACCCTATACTTATGCCGGGATGAGCCCTGACGATGTCTTTGGTTATTCAGGTGTTAAACTTGCTGTGTGGGACCCCTCCGCACTGGAGTACAATGTGACGCCAAATGCACCCGCAAATTACATCGTGGCCGGGCAAGGTTACTGGATCAGACTGCCTTTACCTCTCACTGTAAACACAATTGGCACGCCAGCACCAACGAATAATCCCTTCGAAATCTCGTTGCAGGCGGGATGGAACATGATTGGTGATCCGTTCACTGTGCCTGTCACATTGTCCTCACTAACACTCAATAACGGTACGGAAACGTTTAGCCAAGCGACCAACTCGACAAATGCACTCATATACAGCACTGTCTACGCTTATAGTAACCAGTCGAACAGTTACTATTCTGTCACCACACTCACCCCCGGTCTTGGCTATTGGATCTATGCATACGGTCCAGCCGTATTAGACGTCCCGGCACCAGCCGGGACGTAGGCTGACGAGCGAAAATCAATTTGCCAGCACTCTTGACAGGAAGCAGAGTTTCTGTTATGATTGTTCACAATTCGCACGGTTGTTCAAAACACTGAGCGTTTTATCAGAAGAAATGCGAGTGAACACCGCACAAATTATGGCAACAATTGTTGGGTAAGCTTTAGTCAAAAGCTCGGGTTCCCCCTACACTCCTCCAGCGACATCGTTTGACGATTTCATTAGGCTTTAACGCCATTGCGCTTGCGTTTTATATTCTTTTTGTTATTAATGCCATATAAGGGATTGTGACTGGACCAAGGTCGGTACTGTCAAGAGTTATTTTTGGATTTGTTCGATGATCTGGTCGTTTTACTATAATTGCTACATAAAGCAATTCTTTCGTTGCCAGTTCGGAGACATTTGCTATAGAGCAAAGGAGTTCATACAATGTCATTAAAGATTAGGTTTTATGTGTTGCTTATCGGTCTCTGTATGGCCGTCCTGTGCACACCGCTCAGTGCGCAGAATACTTCCTACACAACCAGTTGGGTGGCGAACACCCTCAGCGGTGCCAGTAAGAACCACATTCCGATGAACACATACGATATGTATGTCACGTCGGCCGGCGTGGTCTATACGGCTTCGTCCTACGAAGAGGGTGCGTACTCCGAGATTGCTCTAGACACGAACGGCAATTTTCTCGGTACATCCGGCGGAACGTACGGCGGCTCGGCTGTAGCGGTCGACTCCACCTACCAGTACACGGATATATATGATTTCAGTCACAGCTCAACAAAGCTTATTCGATATGCATTGGGAACCGGAGGATCGCTTCCCGGCCAGAACTACAGCTCCGGCGACTCCTTTTCTTGGAGCGATACGGCCACTCAAGGACTGGATGTCCGCGGAATGGCAACCAACGCCGGTGAGCTCTATATCTCCGACGTGATACACAACGAGATCTTGGCGTTCAATACAACCACACTTCATACCGATCGAAGCTGGACGGTTTCATTCCCTCCAGGAGCGATCGCCATCGACAGTTCTGGAGACCTATGGGTGGTTCAACGTGAACCGAGCGTGGAGGACTCGAACGGTAACATTCAGGAAGACCCGACAGGAGTTGCGATTCACTGCTTCACACCCGGCTCGGGTTCGACACCGGGCACCGAGATAACCTCGCGTGAGATCACCGGAATCTATCCCGCCGGTCTCGCGTACGATAGCGTAAACAACCGACTTCTCGTCGCCGACAACGGCCCCGACCAGCAGGTTAAGGCATACACAAACCTGACCACTACCCCAACACTCGATACGACCTTCTTCGGGTCTGGACGCTTCGGTTATCTGGGAGGCCTCTATGCCGGCGCAACTCCCGGCTTGATATACGATTCGTCTGCCGGTGGTTACGATCGATTTCACGCTTTAACCGGCGTCGGCGTTGACAGCAGTGGAAATATCTACGTCTCGCTCGACGGAGAGTATGAAGCAGCAAACGGACTCGATCCGACTCCGACGTTCACCGACAGCTATGGAGCCAGTGACATCCGTAAATACAACACGAGCGGTCAACTCCTCTGGCAGCAGTACGGTAACGGCTACACCCAGGCGGGCGCTATCGATCCGGGTACCAATGGAGCCGATCTGTATACGCTGAGGGAGCACTATTCGCTCGATCTGACTAAATCACCGGGCTCCGAAGCGACGTTCACTGGCTACACGGTTGGCCGATTCGGCTCACCTTATAACCAAGACCCCCTCCGTTCCGGCGGAGCCGGAGGAGGAGAGGACAGCTTTGTCACCCGGCTTGACGGCAAGCCGTTTCTCATCGTCGGCGGGAGCGCCATCTACAAAAAAGTGGGTGAACTCTGGTACCCCTGCGGCTATATCTTTAGGACAAACCAGTACACGGCGCAGAGCGGACTGTACGGTACGAACACCTACCATCGGGTGATGTGGTACGATGCCAATGGAGACGGAGTTGTACAAAACAGCGAAGTCACCAATCTGGGCAGCGTCGATGTCGCGCAGGCGCCTTGCATAGACGGCAACGGCAACTGGTGGGTCGGCGGTGAGGGCCCGACCAACCACATACCGGTCATTCATGAATACTCGTTCTTAGGTCTTGACGGCAACGGCACGCCGATGTGGAATACCGGCACGAACTGGACGGTTCCGCCGATGTTTGTCGATAACAGCGGCAACGGCGAAGACCAGGTGGAGCAGATATACTACGATTCCGCGAACGACGTCATGTATATCGCGGGCTACACTTCGGCATATCCGGATAACGACGGCGGTAACGGACTACGTGTTCTGGCACGCTTCAATTCTTGGAGTACCGGAAATACGACGCCCGCCTATACAATCGTCCTTCCCTCGGACACGCTCGTCTTTTCCTCCACTAGCCGCATCGACAGCTTTGATGTCGCCGGCAACTACATATTTGCCGAGTCCGGCGACTCAAACGTAGAGGTCTATGACAAGACGGCGGGAAGTTCGACACCGGTCGTTACCTTCACCCCCGGAAGCGATGTCGGAGGCTACTCCGGAGCGAACGACAACTACATTCATGTACACGCATTTGAGCGCTCCACCGGGGAGTATCTCTGCTGCTGCGAGGAAAATCTGTACAACAAAGTCATCATGTACCGATGGATCCCCGGTGGGCAGACGGCGGCGGCGACGCCGACGTTCAGTCCGGCGGCGGGTACCTACACATCCTCGCAGTCGGTAACAATTAGCGATACGACGAGCGGGGCGACGATCTACTACACCACGAACGGCTCGACCCCGACGACCAGCAGCACGGTCTATTCCGGACCGATTTCGGTCACGTCTTCCGAGACGATCGAGGCAATTGCGGCGGCCAGTGGCTACACAAATAGCTCGGTCGGTTCGGCTGCGTATAGTATATTCGGCACTCCATCGGGTCTTACTGCGACCGGTGGCAACGCATCGGTGAGCCTGTCGTGGACAGCCGCGTCCGGCAGC
>Ga0116229_10009745_pt1 | contig 14593 bp, 6 predicted proteins | sample S1TSphgellanicum_3_FD_87313 | JGI IMG/M metagenome (GOLD analysis project Ga0116229, IMG submission 87313) | Host-associated microbial communities from peat moss isolated from Minnesota, USA - S1T2_Fc - Sphagnum magellanicum MG | ecosystem: Host-associated > Plants > Peat moss > Unclassified... | reverse complement strand
TTTGGAATTTATTTGAATTTTCAGCAGCAGAAATCACTTTAAAATCAATATCTCCCACATTCTGAATCCAAATCTTACCAAATAAATTCCATTAAATCCTGCTCATCAAGATCTTTCCAAGAAGACCAAAGGCACATTCCAATTCCTCCGAAATTTTCAGCTACGACTTGATTTAATTTTCAATAAAGAAATCATTCAATATTCCAGAACTTTTGCACTGCAAGTCCAAACGTCATGGAACCAAGCCCCTGCACCCCTCCTCGTCAAGAGCTTTCCAAAGACACCAAGAACACGATCTGAAGCATCCTGGTTTGGTGGATCTCATAACTACAAAACAAAACAAAATAAACTACCTTCCTTCATAGATAGAAGAAACAAATGTTTCTGAAATCTATACCTAGTAGGAATGTGTGTATATATAGAGAGAGAACATCCAGTTGGCCTATTTTAGGGTTTAGGGTAAGTTTAAGATTTGACACTAGAATGTTTCCCTTTCATTCGCTCTTCATAACCCCTTTCATGGTCCAAGCTCTATTCATTTCACGAACATTTATAAAATGTATTTCATCTCATGCTTTGGTTTTCTTGTTGTGACTTGTGACCTTTGTGACTAAGCCAACCAAAGATTGTTTGAAGCCCAATTGGCAAATTTTGGTTTCTTGGCCTACCACCTTGTTCCATGCCACCTCTATGGTAAATTGATGTTCTAGGTCCACAATCAATTGTTTTACTCCTTAATCAGCCCTCTTTTGGTTATGCATCCTTATTTAAAACCCAATCTTCACTAACCTTTTATAGATTGGTTTCTTCCATTTGCTCCTTCTCAATTTCCATTTTTGATTCATGTTTGGGTGCCTCCTTTGCAAATGTGGTCCATGTTATTGAGTTAACAAAGCTTTAAGCTTGTACACCTTGCAAGACAATGGCAATACTACTTTTCCAAACCTCAATTATGGTTGGAGAAGGGGAGCTAAAAATCAAAGTAAAAAAGAAAGTCACATGCCCACCACCATGACAAATAATAGCGTGAAATACAATACTCAACCTTGGTAGTTCATTTCTTGTTGTGAAATACATAAGTTGTAGGCTCCATGGATTGGTATGGAAAATTCCATGATGGCGATATTGACAACTTTCAGCTTTTGTTGAGCATTAAGAATTTGGGCACCAACCACTATTGCAAACTCAAATTAAATCTTAAATGTCATTTAATTCACAATAACCCTAAACACCAACAAAAAATGGAGAGAGTGTCTATGTGCAAGAGCTTGCATGAGTTATGTTTTTTCTTATGGCTTGTTTATAGCATGATCCTTGTTAAGGTTTGTTTCGTTTGAGGTATGTTTTCAAAGCCAATAATACTTGAACAAAATGGTAAACAACTTTTAAAACAAAACTACAAAAAACAAAATGAGCCTAACAATAAGAACAAGAAGAGAAGGTTTAGCTCAATGGAAGTTCAAACTCAAAGGTCTTAAAAGAAAAAATAAGCTTGGTTTAGAAGGAATCACTCAAGTGTAAAAGAAAAATCCCAACAACCCATTTAACCTACATAGGACGAAGTGATTTGGTGGTTTCAACATTTTTAATCCATAACTAGATATGATGTGACGTGTGACAAGTTATCATATATGAATTTGAGTTTTCATAGGAATAGAAATGTTGAAACATTATTGCAAATACATATCAAGTAGAAATTTGAAAACGTCACTTTTGGTTATTGGGAACATCTTTCAAAACAAGGTTGGGAATATTAATGCAAATGCATTCATAAAAAGCACCATTTAATGAACATTGAAAATTGGGATATTTTGGGGTTCCCTTTTTGAGCCATTGGTGTTGCTTAGGTTGCCAACTTTTAAAGAAACATTAAAAATTTCAACTAAAACACTGTGAAAATAAAAACTATTATATATTTAAGACTCAATGTACAAGTAACAACATAAATAAACAAATTAAATGGGAATTTTTATTTTAAAATTTGTGTTCTGATTGATCTCAAAACTTTCAAATAATTTCGTCATCTTGTTGTTTTCAAATTTTCCAATTTTATTTCTTTGACATCCCTAATATATCTTCATAGTGTTAATAAAGTTCCTAATATAATTTTCCCATTGGTGATTGAAGTATTACATCTTTAACTTTCATTGATGTATAGTATTGTGCTTACAATGAAATTTTTCTCAAAATCCCAATGGTATCATCATATGTTTTCCATGATTATGGAAAGATTTGAAAAGAAATTCTTAATGGACCCATATATAGAATCATTTCTAATAAGAGCATATTGTTAGAAAAACCATCAATAAAACATTTTTATTGATTTCATGGAAGGTGTATTAGTGGAAAACCATTCATAAACCATTCATCAAATACTTTTTTTTAAAACCCATAATAGCATTAGAATCATTTGTGACATTGGAAATTTAAGGATCCACAAAGTAGTTCTTAAGGTTGTTATAAAAAATTAATAAATGAAGTAATTGTTAAAAAAGTTTGCCAAAGAAATCCTTAAAATCAATATAGTAAAAATTGCACAAATGAAGTGATTATCAATGGTGAAATTGGACATGAACTTCACAATGTCAATTTATTGTTGCCAAATTTCCCAAACATGTTTCCATGGAAGTTGAAATGCTTGAAAGAAAATACACATTTAGTGTTGTCATGTCTTTCACCATGAAGAGGTATCAAGAGTGATGCAGCTTTGGGAATTGTATTGAAGGCACATATTTGTAATGCATTTGACACTAGGTCAATTTTGAACATGTCAAAGATGACATTGAATTGAGGTGAAAATTTTGTTGAAATTAAAAAGGGCTTAAGCTAGGTTGTTGTATATATAATGTTGGTATGGTATCAAAATTTGTGTGTATTAGTATGGTCCTAGTATATAGGTTTCATAAAAAAATGAAATATTAGTCCAACACGAGTGTTTGAATTTTTTTAAAAATTAAGTATCAATTTGATATAAGTAATGGTATTCAAAGATATAATGGGTTATGCAATGGTATCAATATAGGAATGTTTTGTGTCATACCATGATAGCAAATCATGTTTTTTTCATTTTTTAATTAAAAATTTCAATCAAAATGAACACTAGGCACATTTGGATTTAGTAAAAAAACACTAGTAAATTATGACAAATAGTTGTTAATAAGTTAATCATCTTCATGTGATCCAAAATCTATCATGTCCATTTTGATTCACATGTTAGTTTACATGGCAATATACATTTAAAATAATAAATAAATAATATAATTGACCTTTTCAAGTCTAACATTTTCAACTTGTCATTATAACATCTAGATTTTTAATAGTATCTTAATTTTATAAAATTGCAAAGGTGAATTTTTGTTGATTTAAATGCAATTAAAAGCCCTTTAAAAAAAAATTCAAGCCTCATTATTGTTGACAAATAAATGGACCCACATTGACCCTTATATTTTTGTTGTGTCAAAAGCAAGATTTGAACTTTCACCTTCACATTCATATGGCAAGTTCTTAACCATTCAACCACCACTTCACATTTTGACAAATCTTGTACTTGCATAAATATGAACACAACCTATTTTTGAATTTTGAACATTAAAATGTTATAATATAATTATTTAAGGTCATAATGAAAACTTAAGTTCATATGTAATACTTAGGTAATAGGTGGTGTTTAATTAGTAAGTAGGTATGTAATAAGTGGTACTTAAGTAGGTATGTGTGTAAGTATGTAGATAATACATATTTATTTATCTACCTACCTTCATTTCATTATTTAATTTGATTCACAATTTAATTTCATAACTACATTGAATTATTTATTTATTTAATATTTTAATGAAAATTTTGAAATAATAATCTTAATACTCATTTTAGATATTTAAATATATTTTTTGAATTTCAATCGGGGTTATAAATTCAAATACAATCATTTAAGTGACATCTATTTTTTGAAAATTTTAATCTCATCACTTATTTTAATTCTACAATGTGTTTATTTGCAAATGCCATGATTTTAACTTTTAGAAATATTTTCATATAGGCCGAAATTCAAATACAATGTAATATAATTTTATTAATTAATAATTTCAAAATTCGAAATAAATTGTACACATGAAAATTTGTTATCAATTTCATATGTACATAATTTCATAATTACATTTTATTTAATAATGGTTTTATATCAAATGCAAAGACATGAAATTAATCTGAAATATTTATGTCAACATTTCCAACAAATTTCTTTAGTTATAATTGTGTAATTATTTATTTTCATAATGACATTAATTTCATTTCACATGTGAAGTACAAGATTATAACTTGATTATCAATATTTCATTTTTTAATTTAAAATTATATTTAATAAAATATTATACATTATACAACATAAGACATCAAAAGTAACATGTTTTAATCACAACATTTATATGTGATAACAAATCATCATTTATGTCATATTATAATGATTGAATTCAATCATGATGTTAACATTATGTTTTCCATGTAAGTCCTCCATGTTCCATGTTTCATTAGTAATGTTTGTTTTAACTAAATTGAAAATTGGATTTAGTCATAATGCACATTACTATTTTTGTAATTAGTCAAAGCAAATATGGTTAGTTATGTCAATAATTGTTAAGTCACATTAATCAAATTCAAGCAATGAAAATGACATGTTTTTGTTGTAGTGTACCAATTATTATAAGAAATGACCATTGGTATCAATGTAGATTATTTTTTCAAAGCTTCTTAGTCTTGTTTTATTTTCCAAGTATATATTTTAATCTTGTTATTCAATTTATTGGAAACAAAAGTAGAAGGGGAGAAATTAGGATCCTCTTCCTAGCCTACATATCTTTCTACTACAAAAGAGAAAAAAATTAGTTCACAACTAACTACCTTCCTCTTTTGAAAAGAAATTAACAAAAGGAACATGTAGGAGGGAGGGGTTTCCTTAATTTCTTTCCTTCCATAAATTAATGTCAAACTCCACTTAAAGCAAAATCAAGAACTCAAAGCTCCAATACCAAAGGCAAAGAAACATTGTCGATCATCTAGTTCTAGCCACTATTCTTGGGTGCAAACATCCACATCCTAACGCACGTGTTAGTTTCTACATCATTGGCATACCACATTCAAGGATGTTAATAACTCATGTTTGCACACATAATTTGAATGACTGACATCACCACCCTATCATAGTTCTTCAATCCTTCTAGCATGCCTTCACAAACTTTACCCAATTAACATTCAATCAATGAAGAGGATGAAAGGTTGTTGTCCAACAAAATAACTTAGAAGTTCTTGTTGTCATATTTAAATCATAACAAGTAACAAAAAGGATTGATACAATAGGAACAAAGAAGTGAACTCCATGGTATGAATATTCAAACTACTATCAAAACCCTAGTACCAAATTGGTCAAGTATTCCCTATTTTTCTCCAACCCTAATAGTGAAATATGTTGGTACTCTAAGGTTAGTTTCGTCATTAAATAAAATTTAAAATATTCAAATGAATTTCCATGAAAATATGAATTGAAGTGTTGAAAACCATCATACTTAAATTGCATGTTACAATTTGAATAATTTCACTCCTCACACAACAATATCATAATAGATCATGAAGGGAAAAAATCAAATTTATAAAATAAAATAAAAAATTTGAAAAAAAATCATTTATCCATGTGGAAATTGACTTTAGGTTATGGTAGATATTATATAACCACAAACCTAGCTACCATCCCTAGTAGCCTAGTAAAATAAACAAAAGAAATAAAATCAAAGCATAAAAAACGGAGGGAGGAGCTACCTTCTTGAAGGCAATCCTACCTTCAAATTAAAAAATTACAAAGAAGAATCCCATGACATGTTAAGTGACTAAAAGGTGGTTGTTCTCTAGTCGAAGGAAAGTACTTTTGAACTATAGAATAACAACAAGTCATGATACCTTCATCATTCTACACATTATTTTTCAACAACTAACTTTTGTTATAGTTCTAATTGCCTTTTGCTATAGCTACCATCATGTTGTAGAAACTACAAAAGTACATTCTAAATGAAACTAAGAAGAAAGTAATTTAGAAAATAGAAAGAGCTACAATATTCTATGGAAAGATAAAGTTACACTCACACATCCAAAAAATCTAAGCAAAATAAACAAAACTAAAAGTACACACCAAGGTCCATAACCTTCATTCTCCATATATTTCAACATTATGAAATACAACATGGTTCTTTCCTCCCAAACTCTCGAAGCATCTCCATTTTTCTTCCTACTCCCCCTCTACAATGAATGATCCCCTGTTCTTCCAAGTTGCCCTCCTTGTTAATCCACACATGCAAGTCCACATCTTCCCTTAGAAAATAAACCATTATTTTAATCTTTCCCCAAAAATTCCCTAGTTGATTGGGAAAAAAAACATCAATCTATCATTCACATGAAATTAAGTAAGCAAAGTAATTACATCCCTTAGTAAACTAAAAGGTTATACCAGATTTTGTTTTTGAATTTTTGTTGGGGATGAAGATGGTAGACAATGAGAAGATCAAGTCCAAAGTCTAGGGGGAAAAGGTGGAAATCACAAAGGAGGTGATTTCCAAGGTCATGTTGTTACTTGGATAAGGTCTTGATATTGTCTTGCTAGATCCCACCCAACCATATGTAGCACAGTTGTGTAGGGATTTGGTAGAGGAGATGGTTAAACTTGACAAGGAGGGTTAGTTAATGACAAAAATGAAATGATGACCCCAAGAAACTAGGAATGATTTTGCAAACAATACAATTGAAGAACCGTCAAACCTATTGTAAGAAAATTGTGGTTTTGATGATAACACAAGTTGAGGCAGGGTAATATGTGAATTTGGCCAAGGTGGTTTACCAATGTTTAAGGGCACTTAATTAACATGGAAAAGCGATTACTTGGTAATACAAAGCCAATTACCTTGGAGATTGTGCATGTAGTGGACCTTTTGTTACAATTTTGGTTCCCATGGGAAATGCACACCCAACTAGGGTGGTATGTAAACACAACACCTTGGGTTTTGTAATTGGTTTGCGACTATATCCTAGTCAAGAAAGACATATGCAACTAGTCACTCAAGAATTACTAAACCCATGTTGTTTCATCCCTTTAATCCCAAAGCCCAATCATCTTATCAATTAACATTTTTTATTATTTTGGCTTAGTATTGAAATTTCATGTCATTGATGACCTTGGTATGACATGTAAAGTGCATGCCATCTCAACTTAGTCATTTTATTCAACTAAGTGTTACAAAAGGCACCTTGATGGATGGATGACATGTGTCAAAAATCTATAAACACATTATGAGTCATTGTACATGGCCAAAAGTCAACTTAATTTAACCCATGTAATTAACGCAACCAAAAGTCAATCTAGTTTAACCTAACTAGGATAACTACCTATGTTAAGCAACTTAGGCAACCTAACCTAGGCTAAATGGCCTAGATGTTAAAAAAATGTCAAATTCGTAGCCCAAAAAGCCTAGATTAGGCTACTTAACTTAAGCCAAGTGGCTTAGGTATCATAGGTTATAAGAGTGAGGACTTGAACCCCTCACCTTCACTTTGGGGTTCAAGTCCTCATTCATTGCACTACCAAATTTTTTTATACCAATTATATTTAACACAAAGTTATAAAGCTCAAAATTTTTAGCCTTGAATTAACCTTGGCCATCTACCTACTACCTACCAATTTAGCCTAGACCTAGACCTCCCTAGGTTGACTTAAGATGAACTAGTTTGTTAACTTATATTATTTAGTAACCTAGCCCAAATTAACCTAAACATTTTTAGGCTAAAAAAAAACCTAGGATGATTATGTTGCATTTAGTTTCATTTAGTCACACACAAACTTGAGGTGGTTACAAACTTGATAAAAATATCTTGTATTGAAATTACCTAAGTTGACTTGGCAAAAAACCTAAAGTGAGGAACCTAGGCAAGCCTACCTAGGTTAACCTAATAGTAGGGTAACCTATTTTAAGTATACTTAAACATACTAGATTAGTAAGTTTATTATGTTTAATTAAGTAACTTACAAGGTAGCCTATATTACAAAATAGATTTTTGTAGGTAACCTACATACATAGGTTAATTTAATAGGTATGTTAACTTAAGCTAGTGTGTTAAGTAGTTAAAAATTCAAGGAGTTATGTGTCACCTTTTTCAAAATGACTATTAATATTTTAATCATAATTATAATTAACAATAGATTGTTTAGTACACATACACATGCATGTGAATTCATAACTTCAAAAACCTCATGGCACACAAAAAAAATGATATGCTATGACAAAAATTGGTGCCATAAATTCAAAACACAAAAAACTTATGGTGTCACAAAAATCATGGATTGCCATGAAAATTTTTGACACCTTGTTACCAAATGGCATGGCATGCCATCATCACATGGGAGACCAAATTGATATTAATTGCAAAGGACAACAATATTTTCAATTAGCTAATAAATGAGATCAATTCATCAAAATCAATGACATGAAACATGATGTGAAGTTAGTGTCACAAGTCATGAAGTGTTGTGACTACTAGTCAACCTTGTTACCTTGTGGCATGCCACATTAGCATCACATGGCCATAAGTTGTTATTATTCATGAAAAGTTGCAAGAATGAATGAATTTTTTTTATTACCTAATTTTGGATGATTAAAAATAATTTTTTGAAATTTTAATATTTGTGTAAAAACCATCAAGTCATGATATCAATTACAGTCACAAAATGATAATGTCATGTGGCACCACAATGTTTTTTACAATTACGTAATCATTAACATGAACTTGTAGTTACAATTGTAGTCAAAAAAGACAATAGTTGTTTTATTAACTAGTTGAAAAATCCAAGATGTGTTGTTGTGAAACAAGGAGCTTGACAACAATGAAGACACATTAGAAATATTGGTTGTTCTTGGTAATCCCCAACACATTGTTTTTGTTGTTGATGAAGAATGAATAGTCTATGTAGATGTGGAACTCCAATATTTTTATGTCACTATGCTTGCGATGAAGGTAGCTAAGTATTAGAGGTCAACTATCATGTCCCCTGTAGCCAAATGACTACCTACAAAAGGGGAAGTTGAGAAGAAAGCCAAGAAGGATCAAGGGGCACATACAACCCCCAAGTTAAATAATAACCTTACCTTCATTACGGTTTTCACGAAAGAGGAAAATGTAAGTCCATCCAACCCACCAGATAGAAGTTCACCTAAAGGTATAAAGGTCTAGCCCACCAAACAAGCCAAAACCTTTTCCCCTCAAGGGCCTATTGTCCAACCTAATGTCCTAATTTATGACTTGGGTAGCGATTCAAATGAGGTACCATTTCCAATTAAAAAGGGTGGTGGTAGCCCAATGAATCAAGTGATGGTGTGACAACAAGAGGTAAAATTGTTCAAGGAGAGAAAATTGACATAAATAAAACCCTCAAAGCTCCCATTTGAAGAGTTTTTATGAAAAGAAAAGCAAGAAAGGGGGTTATACTACAAGCCTACCCTTTCACCCCTATAAGAGGAACTTACCATCAACATGCATACAAAGGTTAGTCTATAGGAGGAAGCCTCGACTTCACAACCCATTATTTTTGCTAGGAATAACTAAGGTCGTTCACAACAATAGTTGGAGGGGATGATAGCAAGAATGACTTGCTTCTTCTAGACACACGCCAAGTTAGGAAACAATGAATGTAGGTGATGGTTTTGCTTCCTCAATCTAGTGCAAAAACCCAAAAGGTACAAGGTATAAGAAAAATCCCCTACTCCCTGATAGTAGTCCATACAACAATTAGTCCACACCATACTAGTGGAGAGGATGGAGGCACCTATCGTCCAAGAGTAGGTGGACATGCCATGTTCCAATTTTGGAAGTAGTAGGAAAAACATCGTGGCAATGGATGATAGAGGGAATGGATGATTTGAAGCATCTACATGCCATGTGGAGTAAAAAGCAATGGCGCATGAGATGGTAGTGGGGTAGTTGGAGTCCTTGGAACAAATAAAGGTAGTGGTGGTAAGCGGGCAATAGTAAGTTGAACAAGTAATCCAACTACATTTGGAGAGGATTGTAAACCTAGAGAAATGCCTCAACGAAGAAAAAAGGAAGGTTCAAGAGCTTAGTTGTTATGCGGGCAATGTGGAAGTTGCTAAAACCTTGTTGGATCATAAGCATTAGGAAATGAAATTGTTGAAGGCCAAGGTGAAGGATTTGGAGGTAGATAGTAGCCACTTGTAGGAGGTAATTGATGCCAAGATTGAGGAATGCCTTTTCATGAACTACAAAATTATTACACTAAAAGATCATATTAGGTGAAAAAGGGGTGAGAAGGACACCTTCATTGAACACTTCAATGAGATCAATAAGGAGGTAATTACCTTTAAACACCACAAAGGTAAGGTAGTTGTGGAGGAGTGGGAGTAAAAAACTAAGGCGATATTGTTACTATATGAGAAATTAAAGCAGTCAAAGCAAATGGTAGCTAGATTGAGGACAAAATTTAACTACTAATCAAAATTAGTAGTGGCAAATTTGCACATTTAGGTGGCTAGGTGGAAGAAGGCAATGAAGGTAGTGGTAGCAGATGCAAGATTGGCCCACTATTCTACCCTTTTCAAAAGACATTTCATGCTCAAGTTAGAAGCATGAAGGTAAAAGATAGGTAAAAGGGAGGCCAAATGGAATGAATTCAATGCAAAGTTGAATGATTTGTTAGAAATGATGCCATTACCTTCCCTAACATATGAGACTTCTTACCATTGGTAGTTTGCAACATACCACTAAATCTTCCCTGAGTTTTAGTCAGATGTTTTGCCCCACCATACCTTTAGCAATTCAAATAACAACATTGTTGAGGCAAGCTTTAAAGAGGAGGTTACCTTCCAAACCTTTGCAATAATATTGGGTTCAACAAATGAATTCAATACCTTAGACGTCCAACTAATGTCTCACCTTGTAGGATGATAGGTGGTAGTGCATCTTCATATTTTAGGACTACATATGCTGAATTACAAAGACATAATTTGGGGTAAAGGGGGGATAATGTTAAGGGTAGAAATCTTTTAGCCTAGTTAGCCTAATGGGCACCCTAGTAATAATTTAATTATTATTAGTAAATGTTATTTATCATTTCCTAATTTACTGAGGGATGAAGCTATTTTGAATAATTAGTTTCATGTGGATGAAGGATTGATGTTTCTTTCACCAATTAATGAAGGGATTTTTTGAGAAAGATGCGTACCTCTAATGTGTCATTGTTGTTGTTGAACTCCTTATTATGTACCACCCCGGTTGGGTGTGCCTTTTTCATGGGAATCAAAATTGCAATAGAAGTCCACCACATGGGCAATCTCCAAAGTTGCTAGCCTTTTACCACCATGTAACCACTTTTCCATGTCAGGCTTTAAACATTAGTAAACTAGCTTAACCTAATTATTGTATTATCCCACCTTAGCCCATGCTATTATCAAAGCCATGGTTTTCTTGCAATAGGTTTAATGATTCTTCAATTGTATTATTTACAAAATTGCCCCTACTTTTCTGGGGTATCACCTTTTCATTTTTTTCATTGATTAATTTTAATCCTTGTTGGGTTTAATTGTCTCCTCCACCGAATCCTTATACAATTGTGCTACATATGACTGGGTGGGGTTTGGAAAAATAGTATCAAGACCATTTCAAAGAAAAACCAAAACCTTAGCAGTGGAAGATGTTGGTAAATTTTGCCGTGGTAATCGAAATTGCTTCCATTCCGGGAATTTGGCAAAACAAATAGCTTCATGATGTCCTTCTTTCCCACAATAATCACAAAAGAGATCCTTAGAAAGAATGTTGCACTCACTAGCTTTGTGGGTAGGATTGCCACAGTAGTTGCAAGAAGGTAGGATGGGTGTAGTTGAGTGCACTTCTTTAACCTTTGAAGAAGAATGTGATGATTTGGTTCGCATAGCTAGTGGAGGATGAGGCCTTGAACGTGATGGAGGCCTCCTAATACTGGCCTCATAGTGTGCATGAACTAGTTCTAGCTTTTCAAAAATGTTATACACATTTAGCAAAATGTACGAGTTTCCAAATTTTGCAAAAATTCATTACAAAACATGTGCATGGAATGTTAGAGTACTTTCCAATGAACAAAGATACCAATGGGCAGTTTCCAGGTCTGTGATGTTTTGAGTATCCTCTTTAAGCTTGAAAAGCCTCATGTAGAGCATATTGAAGTTTTCATCCTTTTGTCAAGAGAAGGTCGCAAGTTGTAAAAAAATTTCAAAATTCTACACTGGAAATTCTAGTTCAAGAATTCAAAAGAATTCCCCCACTGGATCAGCAAAAGTTGGTGCATCGATGGTGGGAGGAATGTTTGCAGTAGCAACAATGAATTGTTAAAGAGAAAGGTTTACTGAAGTAGGTACTGAATTTGGATTATTAGGCATAGTCCCATGATGGGTAATGGCAACTTGTAGTGTAGCTTGAGAGGCGGTGGCAATGGCTGTGGCATAAGCTGGATTGGGGATCTGGGTGATGCCCAAAATCCTCAGAGAATGTTATTCGTAGACAACTAATGCTTCATAGTGCACATAACGGGCCAATTGTTTGAATGCGAACGTTTTGGTGTAATTGGTGCCATACTTAAACTCTAATTCATAGACCACAATTTTAAAAATTACCTTGAACTCCCTCAAAGAAATGGTACCCGGCCTTCCATTGAACTTTTCAATTCTCCTTGAGGAACTGTTAACCTCCATGATGTATATGAATGTAAAGGTCATCGCTTGCAACAGAATATACGGTGATGGTGTGAAAGCAGGTCTGGTAATAGTCGTACCCCACTAATTAACCCCTCCAAGTGGACTCTAATGTATTGTTGATGTAGTGTAACCTGAACTTGAATTCCTGGTAGGAGTTGTGTTGGATGACAATGGCATTGTAGACGTTTGATGGTACTGTCGTGAAGATCGTGAGCTTAAAGAAATCAACTCAAATGATTGTGTGTTACTTCGTAGCTAATATTTTAGCTTTGGTTAAATGATAGTGTTTTCATCATTCGAGGACATGGTGTTGTCCCATGCCCCAAAATTTGGTAACAATATAAAGCATTAACTATAAAGTTCTAACACAACCATGCAATTAAATACAATTGTAATGGAAATTGAAATGTGAAGTGCTTAAGAGAACATACCCTAAACAACTTTCAGTTTTTGTAATCACCAATGTTAAATAACGAAATAGAGGAAGAAATAATTATATATTTATGTATTAATAAAATTACATAAATGTATGTATTAATACAAAATAACATAAATATACGTATTAATGTTAAATAAGTAGATGTATGTATTAATATGAGATATGTAGATGTACATATTAATAAATAATAATAATAATAATAATAATAATTAATAAAAATAAAAATAAAATAAAATAAAATGTCTGTGGACGGACGGAAATTCGACGGGCGGAAGTCCATGGACAGACGTCTTTATACAGATAGAAATTGGTGATGTGACATTGGAGGTCACGGTGTTGCAAAGCACCCGTGAGTTTCGCAACAATGGCTGACAACAACACGGCGCTGTAGTTCATATCACTGCAATTCGCGACAATGTTATAGCTCGTGGAGCTGTTCGGCAATGATGGTGGGTGACATTGTGTAGTTCTACAACGATGGTGGGCGTTGTTATAATTTTTATTTTATTTTTTAATTCGGGAGCTTCAAGAGTCTTCAACCGCCTCTTCTTGTGTCTCTATGAGAGAGAAAAAAAGAAAAAGAGAAAGAGCTTTGAAACCTGCTCCAAGATATGTCGCTCCTCCTTTAGTTTCACTTTTCCTAGCTTTTCCGATCCTGGCACTGTTGGTTGGCAGAGGTGTAATAGCACAAGCTCCCTCCAGCAACCACAACACCAGCAACAACAACACTAACAACAAAAAGAAATTTAGGAATTCATAGCCAAAAGAAATTTATCGCTTTTAACATTAAGCAACATAGAGGAGTTTTTCTAGAATTGAATTGCAAAGAAGGAAAGAACATGTAGTGTATGTAGACGGTGGCCGTGTAATAGTTGTTTTAAGCATCTAGAAATCTAATCTGACTGTGGAGGAAACTCTCCTTAACAAAGGAATTCTAGAAAAACTAAAAATAGAAGGGAAGGGCTTGACCTATTATATAGCTGCCAACAAGCTAAAACCCTAAGCACCTAATAACATATAGTCACCTAAGAACGTACATTAACCTTAAAAGGCATGATGGGCATGCTCGTAACTGGCCATCATGTATGAGGCCATGTATAGGCATGATAAGGCATCAAATATATCTTTTGATATGGGCATGACCCATTTATCCAAACAAGTCCATTGTTCATTGAATATTGATCCCCACACTTGTAACATTTAGTCTAATTGCCAAAAATGTCCTTTTTAATTAATATAATTGTTGTTGAAACATATTTACCCTTGGGTAGTTCCACCAAACCAACATCTAACAAATTTGTTGTCTAAGCTTAAACTAGGTTTCTTTTTACCTCACTAAGCTCAAAAGGTCACTGGAAAATAAAATTATAATCCTTTATATGATTCC
>Ga0116229_10009743_pt1 | contig 14594 bp, 8 predicted proteins | sample S1TSphgellanicum_3_FD_87313 | JGI IMG/M metagenome (GOLD analysis project Ga0116229, IMG submission 87313) | Host-associated microbial communities from peat moss isolated from Minnesota, USA - S1T2_Fc - Sphagnum magellanicum MG | ecosystem: Host-associated > Plants > Peat moss > Unclassified... | reverse complement strand
TCATATTCAAACAACATCAAATCTACAATCATAGCAACAGATACAAGTCACACCAAATTGCAATCACATGAGCAAATAACAACATATCAACAAACAAGTGCACAACTGTAAATAGAGGTACAATAGTACAACAATAGATTTTTAACACAACAGAGAATCAACCTTTGATTCAATTAGAAGAACAACTTGTAGCACAAATAGATTAAATGGATTAGATAGCACAAATTGAAGTATAATAGGCATAGATAAATCAAACTGTAGTATAGCAAGATTAACATCACATTTCTAACCCACGGGATTAGAAATAGTAAACTGATCCAACTTTTTTAACATACTTTGATCTAGAAGTTTGGGACATAATTCAGAGTATGGGTGGGGTAATGTTAAGGGAGTAATTACTTATTGTAAATAATTAATTAGTAAAGACTTACTTACCTAGTTACTTTCATAGGATTTACTAGCTAGTTTACATAATTTTCATCACCATTTGAATTTGAATTGATCATAGGACTATTTTAAGGTGATCATTTTTGGCAAGGCATTCGATCATTGTAAAACATTAATTTTTGGAAAGTATGGAAAAAGAGCATGTTGTTTTTTGGAAAAGCTTCAACTCCATAGCTAGTTTTGTTGTTTTGATGTTTTTCCCATACTTTGCATGACTAGATTGAAGTTTTGAACTTAAATATGAATAGATTTGATTAAGCAAAATTTATTAGTATTATTTTCATGATATGATTTAATCCAAATTTTGACCAGAATATAGGATAGGAATTCTATATTTATCACATGGTTACACCCACACAAAAATTCATGGGAACAATGTTTAGGCACCTCAATGCCAAATACACCACTCCCACCATGTTAGTCACACAATCACTTCATGCCACTAAAAAATTCACCAAATATGGATCAATTGTCAATAAAACCCCCATGAGTGCACAAAAATTCACAAGAATAATGTTCAAGCACTATGGGTGCCTAATACATTACTCCCACCACAATGACCACACAATTGTTCCATGCCACCAAAATTCCATCAAATATCAAATCAACCACCAATAAAATCATTGTGTGGTGCCAAAATTTTCACAAGAATAATGTCCAAACACTTCAGGTGCCCAACACACTACTCCCACCACACTAACCACATAATTGTTTTATGGCACCAAAACTTTCATCAAATATGAAATCAACTACCATTAGGACCACTACGTGGTGCCAAAATTTTCTCAAGAATAATGTTTGACCACTTCAAGTGCCCAAAACATTACTCTCACCACCTTGATCACTTCCAATCAATTTAGCCACCAAAAATTTCATTAAAAATAATATCAATTGACAATAGAATCATTGTGCAATGCCAAAATTTTCACAAGAATAATGTCTGAGCACTTTAGGTGCCCAATACATCACTCCCACCATGGTGATCATGTAATTACTTCATGCCACCAAATACCATTCAAACATTCCCCAAAAGAATTGTAACATCTCAATTACAAACAATCCCCCAACATTATTGCCCATTCAAGTTCATCAAATACTTGAATACATAAGTCTTTTGAACAAATGCTACACCATATTGGTTGCCACTTTGATTCTTCATTGTGCAATGTAAAACTTTATCCGCACAAAACATGAAGTTGCCACTTCTTATCTTGAATTTGATTTTGAATTTCGATAGACAAAATGTCTTCGTTCCATTTGCTTCTAATTCATTTTCTACACCATCACAACCATGCACCATCATAATTAAATAATGGATTATTACAACTCAATGAAAACAAAAATTAAAATAAAATTCACCCCAAATTTGATGATATGCCTTCCTTCAACCATATGATGAAACACACATCATCATCATATGAATCCATGTGAAGATTTACTCCTTAACTTTTAGAAAATGCACATGTAGTGAATGGTGAACCATCCACAAGGCACCCCTCCCCATCCATAATGTTGAACCTCCTCTGTTTGTCCTCCAAACTTTCCATTACTTTTGGAAACGTACGAAATAAGACACTCTGGAGTTTGCCCACAAAATTGACAAAATTTTCTTCCACTCTTAAATCATGATATTTATAGTTGCATACATGTAATTATGAGCACAATAGATTCACAATAATCCAAATGAAAATATCAACAAATGAAAAAGTTACATACATTATACCTTCTACATGATTCAAATTTGACTTTATATATGTTTTGTCTCCATCCGAACATGTTCATTTTAGAACCACCCATCTTTGGCCACGCTTATAATCGTTTGCATGTAAATCTAATGTGAGTTATACTAACATAACCATGTGCGGTAGTCTTAAATTTTAAGAATTACATTAGGGATATTTGAATGTGGTAAGGCTATTAGGGGTTTTTAACCACTTCATGTTAGAATAAGGAATGATGAGTGCACATGGTTACGTGAAGGGGTTGTTTTTTTTTTTTTTTAAATTCAGTATTGGATGAATAGGGTGTTGGGTTAATTCTTTTCTTCAACAAAAATTTGGTAATCATAGTTTTAGAACCTCAATTGTGTAATTAGGGGTGAGAAATATCTAGAGGTTTAGGGTTAGAAATAGACACCAAAATTCATAGTGTTCAAGAAAACATTAGTCTTGTTATAATATTTAGTGGGTAGCGAGGATGTTTGAGATTCATGAAGTAGTTGAGGGGGTGTCATTAAAGGGTCCAATGGAGATAGAATAATCTTCAAACATTATAAGCATAAGATTAATTTGAGATCATTTAATAATTAAATAAATAGTGTGATAGGGTGGCAATGGCAACATGAATTTCATAATGATTTTATCATTTATTCAGATTATGGATAAGCTCAGAGGAGTTGCAATTACATGTTGAATCCTGAACTATGTCATAGTGATAGTTCATGACTGCAAGAAATTTAGGATGCATCAAATGGTGCAAACTAAGTAATCCATCTTACTATTAGAAGGCAGTTGATGAATCGGATTGCGCAACCAACGATAATGTCCAACACTGGAAATTGAAGACCATGTAAAGATAAATGTGTCTTTAGTTTTGTAACAACCTTCACAAACGATTTTAGGTTCATCACCAAAAGCAGGGTCAATTTGTAACAAAATCACCAGGGTGTGAGAGTTTAGAAAAATGCAATAATACCAAATTCGAGGGGGTTCAACTTTAAGATGAGAACACACCTTTCACGGTTCAGGATCTTCATCACAAGGATGGTGCGCAAATGTCAAATCTAGGGATGATTCCGGAGGTGGTTTTTCATTCACTCATGCAACTTGAAGCTCATAAAAAGTGATCATGCACGACGTTGTGAATTCAAGGAAAGGAAAAAAAATCTTCAATCAAAATCAACTCGACGATGAATGTGTGGAAGACTTGGTACATCAAGATGCGTGGTTGTAATTTATAGGTCAAGGAAAAAGAAAGAAAGGCATAAGGTAACAGTTTAGAACCATGGTAAAGTATAACCTTAAGATCAATGGAAAAAAAAAGGTTCAAGTAAAATTGTTGGGGGAGGAAGTGAAAAGAGGTGAAAAGGATGTTTCTCCTTCTCCTTTCAAAACCACCAAGCATTGGAACCATTTAAGGGCCACCAAGCATGGGAACCTTCCAAAAACCACCAAACATTGGAACTTTCCATTGGCCTCCAATCATTGGAACCTTCCATAGGCCACCGAGTTGGGGTCTTCCTTCACCTCCTTCCTTTTCCTTCTTTTTAAAAGCGCGAATTTAGGTCATTTGGGTCTCTCTTTTCCAGACATAACTTTCGACTTAAATCTTGAAAAAACTTGTTTTTACAACTTTCCTTGGGAGGAGAAGAATGATTAATCTTAGTAAATGGTGGAAAGAGGGAAAATAGATTGGATGATTGTGATATTTTTAAAAGAATAGAAGGGAGTATAGATAGTTTTGGGAACTTGAAATCTAAAAAAAATTTCACAAACCTTCTCGGGTTTGGTAGCACAACTTTTTATTAGTTTAGGTGTAGACCTTAGAATTTGGTAGGCAGATGCGCCTTGTAATTAGCTTTCTAATGAACTAAGGCAAGTTAGATTTGGATAACATACGTGATAGGAATAATAGTTTAAGTGATTGAAGGTTTATTGCCAAGTTGAATTTCTTACTTTTGTAAAACCCTTTCGGGTTTGGTAGTGCAACTTTTTACTAATTTGGGTGTAGAACTTAGAATTTGATAGGCATAAGCGCCTTATAGTTAGTTTTTTAATGAACTAAGGCAAACTAGATTTGGATAATGTATATGATAGGAATAATATTTTAAGTGACTGGAGGTTTGTTATCAAGTTCAGCATGTTATAATTGAATCCTTAAAAGTTGGTTTAAATGGGTGACAATTTAACATAAAATTCTAGGATTTGGAATGTTTGAACTTTAAGAATATATCTATCAATTCCAAATCATAAATGATGCATAGGAGGTAAGCTATTTGGTTTCAACTACAATCGTAACCTAACATCTAAAAATACACCTTGCATTTTTTCCTTCACCAGTAACATATGTACCTCCGAATATAATCACCTCATAAAACCGGGAGTAAAGGGATAGAAAGTTGCTTCACATCCAACCATTGTGCCTTTTCACAAAAAGTTATTACAACTTGGGTTGGAATAACATCATATAACAAAACTCCTATAATACAAAATAAATTCTCCCTTTCCACCAATGTAGTTGAAAATTCTAGATTTTGAAATTGTAGTGATTCCTCTCAAAGATCATAGTTTTGGATATAATGACACTTTGGTTTTTTTTCTTTGAAAACATCCAAATAATTAAACCCCCAAGTGGTCGTAGATACCCCCTCCATGTGTCAAAATAGTGCTCCTTTGGATCCCCACCACATTGGAACCCTACATGCAAACATATGCAAATTTAAATCACTTGAATGTAATTTCAAACAAATTTGATTTATGCTTTCAATTAACATCAAAAACAAATATTCAAATACTCACATGCATTTTGAAAAATTGTTTGCAAAAGTTGTGTCTATTGGTTTTGAACATGTTTTGAACTAACAACATGCATCATAATGTCCTCGAAGCAATTATGAAATGTCACATTAGAAATGCCGCACACCATGTGATGACCCTTACCACCCCATTCTATTTCCCATTGAAAAAAATTAAAACCTTCGAATAATAATAAAATCCCAACATGAAGTCAACAAGTTTTGAAAATTAATTATCTATGTGGAATCGTTTGAGCATTATGTTTTTTTGCAGTGTGGCAAATTGAAGATGATTACTATTGTTATTATGCTCTTCAATGTGTTTTTTGTTCGTGGAAAGATGTTTTTCACAACACATGCAATAGTAGTCAGATGCATTCAATGAAGCCACAACCATTTCACATCCATAAAAAATAGGAATAAATAACTTCTATTTTTTCTATCATCACACCATCTAAAAAAACATGATCAAATTCATGTAGATGATTAGTTTGAGAAGTACAAAATGTCAATCACCATAAGTGCACAAAAAGTTTATAAAATTGAAATCACAATGCTATGGATTACCTTGCTAGACTCAAGTTGATCAAGATTGTTATGGAATCCTCCCTTCAATTTTGTGACATTTTCCCCTACTTGTCAAAAATGAATTAATGAATTTGTTTTTCAAAAATTACAAATAACATATCATACAATAACCAAATCTCAACAAAACATTAAGAAAATCATTATTGTATAAAATCTTTCAATTTACCTTTTGATACACAAAGGCCTGACAACACAACATATCACCAAGTGTGAGCTCCAACTTTTTGGTGGATAGTTTAATGTGCCCTTTTCCCTTGTCTTGCCTCAAAAACATGACCTACACAATTTCAAGAAGTGAATGTTACATATTTCACCAAATTTTATGTATGGAATTAATAATTATATCCACAACTTCCACTCATAAATTAATTCAAACTTACCTTCATTTTTTCCCCCTAAGCAAACATAGCATCCATGTTTGTCACACAAGCATGACCAACTTCACTGATATGTGGCACTTCAATGTCTTGAACCCTATATAAATGCTCTTCAAAGGATTTCACACATTGCATCGTTCCTTCAAGGACAAAACCAATTGCATATTCATGTCCACTTGACCTAGCCTTGATTTTTTATTTTGGGCCGCCATATTGCTATGTTTTGTCATCCCAAGAACACCATAATTTCCTTTTGTTCTTTTATGTTCATAATCTCCATACCACTCTATTGCCCACAACCATATATCCACACCAAGATAGTCATCATGACAAGAACAACAAACAACAAATCAAGAAAGAAGAAACTAGGGGAAAAAGAAAATGCCAAAGGTTCATTTGACAAACATAATGTTTTCTTTGAATGAGGATCAAATCTAGGAAACTTCCAATGATTGAAAGATATTGACCAAGAAATCCAAAACCTCAAAAGGGAATGAAGATCACCAACCACCCAACCTCAAAAGAGAACCCCCAAAAGACCTCAAATGGTTTGCAACTTCCAAAGCTTTCTCACATGTTAAAGACAACAAGAGCTACCACCCAATGACACTCAAATTGAGGATCCAAAGCAATGTATTCACTTTCAAGCAATGAGTAGCTACAATGAACTCACATAGAGGGCAAACAAAAATGCCTAATCTATGTTGACCAGATGCCCCTTTTCCCTTCAACTAGTGGAAGGTGGACATGTGCAGGAATAATGGTGTGTAAAATCCCACCACAACTATCCCACTTTGGACCATAAACACTCATGTTCTACAACAAGCCAAAACACAAGTTACTAACCATCTAGCTTTCAATAGGATGTTATAATCTATTATTTCCCAATGAATACTAAATGAAACTAACCAATTGGGGTTTGCATTAACAAAACATAACATTGTGTGACCAATTTGCATTGCATAGTACCACAAGCACACATGTTAATCACAACCTAGAACATGGAATAGTGAGCCAGGAGGTGAACTAGGTCGTCTGCGATAATAACATAATCTATTGGTTATGTTGATATTTTTTCCAACCAACAATGTTTTATCATGTAGATATAATATGAAAGGTATGACAATAGAAAGTGACATCATTAGAACAAGAAATCAAGTATTCACATCCTTGTGAAAAGTTGTGGTTTCAGAAAGAGTGTCCTAAAAGCTTATCTTGAATACCACCCACCATCAAACAAATCCACTGCCGCCACTCAAATTCCCCACAAAGAACTTTGCTTACCTACCAAAAACATCCATATGGTGCAATTGAACACCTTTGGAACACACATCAATTGGCTAAGATCTCTAGCTATTATTGAGCATCATTAGGTGTTTTTGACTCATTCACAAACTTGGGCTCCCTTAAAAGACTTCCATAAAGAGCACAATGAAACTAACATAGAAACCTATTAACATTATAGAACTACATTCATCAAAGGTTTGCATGAGTGAATTCACACTCTATTTCAATATTAAGTTTTGACATATATAACCTTGTCACTTGTAGAATCTTCACAAGGCCCAATCCAATCTGATCCTCCCAAGGTTGAATGACCCAAAAAGAAATTAAAACATTTTTCACCCACTTAAAGGTACACTTAAGATTGTCATCATGCTAGTTACATGGAACCACAACACACCAACCCCAAAACTTTTGTTTGAAAAAAGACCCAAAGTATGCCCATTGATACATGTGCATTCAAAAAATTATAAATTGATAGCAGTAGACAAAAGACATCCATGAACTTTCCTTGTTGACAACCAAAGTTTGAAATTTAGAATAGATTCTTCAAATTCCCAAGGTTCATTTGCAGTGTCCAATGTTTCTAGACTTGTATCTACCAAAGTAATAGTTTCCAATTATGGTTCACATGGAAGCTTTAACATGGTGCATATTATTAATGGCATGGCCAGTACACTCTTTAAGGTAGAAATATAAGGGGTTACTTTTCAAGATGTTCTTTCGTATGATGGGAACTCCCAACTAGAAGAAGGTATAAAGACTTTGATAACATAGAGGCATATTCTTACTTAGTTGAAACTAAGGTTGAAATAGTTAAGATTGAGTTACCATCACAAGTATTTAGCCATTTCTGCTAACATGTAACTGGCCACAAATAGTTCCATTCATACAAAAATGTTTTATCCATGTTGCATTTGGTCACACAAGTCAACTCAAGACAAGTCAAGTTAGGACCCTTCTTCATGCGAAAGTAATGTAGGGAATCATCCATCTAGGTTATTAGCCTCGCTAGGTCATGAGGCCTAGTTCAAGAAAACTATTTGAAAGTGCATTAGGTGAAAAGGATTGAGGATATGAGGGTGTGATTTTGCACTTGTATTGACATCTAGATCTAATTAACTATGCAAATTCCCACAAAAACATAGACAAAATGTGTTTTAATGACCAAAGAATACATCTTGTACATGTGATCTTGGTTGCAAAAACAAAAGTTGAGTGGGTATACTACAACAAACTTTGTAGCACTGTGTGTTTGCAATTGCCCATTTCACTATCTTCTGAGACTCCAAGAAATGTGTCACAAGGTGGACTAAAAAAGGAAATTGAAGGAAAGGAAGAAGAGGAGAAAATTGGCTTCCACTAACCACATGACTAATAATCTAATGGGGATAATCAATCATTTCTGGTTGCATAAACATCAGACAAGAAAGAACAACAAAAACATGAAGAAAATAAACTTCTATAGAACATTGAAGCTCAAAAAAAGGAGGGAACCTTAAAAGCCACTAAGCTGCAGTGATTACAATGAAAAGCCAACTAGCCAACTAGCACCAAGGTGTTTCCGCTCACTTCCTTTCTTTCGTACATGATGAGCACATCATGAGGAGGAGGAGAAACATTTGTAGAACCACCACCACCACCCCAAATTACATTTCTTCAATACTCTATGTCTACTTGCTTACAACTAATGTGCATCACTTCTTCATCTTCATAGCAAACCACATCATCACACTTCCACTCTTCACATAAAATGATGACTAAAAATACCAAAAACAAAAGATTCAAGTAGAAGAAGAAACCATACAATATCCCAAATTACAAATCTGTGCTGCCATTCAACTTCTCAAAATGCAATTTTGCACACCCACATGAAGTAATTGCTCTTTCATGTCTTACAAAGTTGAACCCACCTACCCACCCACAAACCTTAATCTTTCTTTCTTTCTCTCTCTTTTGTTCTTCTTAGGTGAAATTTCAAGATGGGTGCACAAGCCAAACTCACTGAAAGAATTGTTCATGAACCAACTACTCGCCAAACATTCTTTTCAAACTACATTCAATTTTTGTCAACTCAAATGCCACTTTTTGTTGGTAGTGGTCTTTTTGTCTCCAACCACATGTGCAAGCAACACGGTTGTTTTTTTCTATTCAAAAACTGAACAAAAAGGAAAACTTCTATTGCTTCCAAGACTGCTATCTTTTTTCTTTTCTACCTTTTTGGTTTCGGCCTACCAAGGGATTTTGGCAAGAGTGAGTGAAGAAACCCATCTACAAACTAAGCTTTCTTCAAACCCTATTTTTTAATCCAATCATACCATCTCAAATCTAATCCTAGTGTTGGCAATCGAAACAAAGTTTTCATCTTTGCATGCCCAAATGATTTTATGCTTCATTCCCCTCCCCAATGCCACCTTCCTTCCACCACCAAGATCACACAAAGCAAGGACATTGATGGAAGAGATAGAGTATGGAAATTGATGGGAGAGAGACCAAGGAAACTGACAAGAACAAGTTGTGTCACGCGCATGATTGTGAAAACCTTTGGGTTCTGCCTGCCCACTCCTTGAAATCCATTAGGAAAACAGGAGGCGAGCAAATAAAATGTGCACAACCATACACATTGTGTGCCCACCTTTTAGTTGTTCCATCTAATTTTCTCTCCTTACCTTCTATTCAATTTTTTTAAAAAATTCCACACATGGGAAGCACGTGTCCCACTAGCTTGTCCTTAAAAAAAACACATTAGGATAAAGCATGTGAAGAACGCCAATTGTGTGGCACCAACATGCCCCAAGGAAGTTTCTTATTTTTGGAAAGGGCGAGCCAATTGGGTGGCACAAACATGTCCCCAAGGGAAGTTTCTTATCATTTTGAAGGGGTGGGGGCTTGATTTTTCATCTCTTCAATGGGACAAAGGTCTCTTGGTATTTTTCAATTTGTATGATATTTTTCAATAAAGTTAGTCACACATAAATTATTACATGGTTGCAAGTCACAACCATTATCCATTAGCCAACTGGATTGATTATTTAGCATGGACAACATGATAAATCTCACAATCATTATGGATTTCAAATTTCAAGCAACCTTAATCATGTGATGATAATAACATTCATTGATTTTCACATGTGTTCCCATCACATCACATGAACAACCTTTCATTAGAGATCAACACCCAACTCTAGCATTTAGAGTTTATCATTGCTTGCATGATGTTGCTTCCATGTGCATCCATATAAAAGATTAAGCAATGATCAATGATCATCATTCACGTCATTTATTTATTTAATGGCATATGTAATTATTAAAAATTATGACATTTGTGGCTAATTTCTTTTTCATAAATCAATCAAAATGTAAATAAAACATTCACACATCCAATTTGAATTCAAAGTGTGGATTTATTTTTTAAAGCATATGTTAAAAAGCTTTGAATGCAAACACATGACATTGTGAAAAACAAAACTAAGACTTGAAACATTTGTATGAATTCTATAAATTTCAATCTACATATAATTAAATATATTAACATTTTTAATTTTGTAATTCCTTGAACTATCAATTTTCAATCAAGTGAAAACTTAGTTTTGAAGTTTGTAAAGTTGAAATCTAATTAGAATTTGATTATCATACTTCCATTCATATTTGCATGTGTAACAAAGCTTTTAAAAATATTAAACAATTTCCATTGTATATTTCAAAATAGTGGAATGTTATAGAATTTTGCTATTACCTTTCCAATCCTCTTCACATTTGTAACAAATGTTTTTTCAAAAACTTCCATTATTTTTCCCATAAAATATAGTTCAAACTTATATATAAAATGTTCACATTTCACATATGTTTTAATGTTGATGGTAAGATTCAAAATATAGATTTTTAACAAAAGATTGATTATATGATTTTGAATTAGTGCATATGAAAGAACAAGGGTATTGACGATCAAGTTGCTAAAAAACAAAATCAAAGGAAAGCATGGTTGGGCAATGTTTCAAATGAATTTTACAACAAAAAAAAGGAAAGAAGAAAAGGCATTGGGAACTTGTACATGATTTAAATAAAGATAAGATTAAGGTTTATGAACAAATTGAATTTCATTATTTTATCAAGCTTTAACCCTTTTTATAATTTTAATCACTTTTGAAAGCAAGTTTCATTATTCATATCGCATAAAAGTAAATATTATATTATACCTTATAAATAATTGTGTTTTACTTTGAATTGTTAAGTTTTAATATCATAAAACCTAAATGATGGATTTGCACCCTAATCTATTAATTATTTATCAAGTTTGTAAAATTACTTTTCTTTTGAAATTTCATTTAAAATTAATAAGATTTTAAAAACCAAGATTTTTTTATACACAAAAGTGAATCCTTCAATTGAAATTTGGAATGTTGTCAAATTGCCACTTGTTTTTTAACAAAAATTTCATGTCAAAGTCTAATGCCACTTAAATAAACAAGCTTCATTCAATTTTTTATTTGTCATGATAATAATCTTTTCAAAACCTCAAGCATCTCAAATTTGGTTCTATATTATCCATTTTCCATCCAATACATTTGTAACAATAAGGAATCCAAAAAAAATGCAAACTTGCTTACAAAAGTGAAACGAACATGCATTGAAAACATATTTAAAAATTGAAACATTACAATGTTGAAAACTTTCAATTAAAAAATGTCATAACACTTACAAAGTACCATTATCATTTAATCACAAGCAATTCATATTTTTGTATGCTTCAAATAAATGTTGTTTAAAAAACCAATTCAACCCACATATGAAGGCTTTTCCATATACTAACATTTAAATAGTTTATATAAAATATTCCATATAATCATGTACATGTCCATTTGAACTCCATTTATTAATGAGGACTTTACATCAAGAAAACATGATGTCATGATTTGTAGGGAAATTTTATAATTTTCAATACTAATTGTACTAACCATAAGCCACATTGTTAAAATAAATCATTCTAAAATGGAACATTTATTCATCAATATGTTTTTTGAAATTCTTTGGAAAAAGGTGTGTGAGATTTTCATTATTTAAAGGCTTTTATGTCTATTTATTTTAGAATATATAGAAACAAAGTAACCAACTTTAAATCATGATTGGACAACGCCATGAAAACATGAAACTATTTGAATAGATTATAAAATTGATGATGGTCTTATGATGAATTGAATGGTGAACCAATCATTTTGTCCATCTCATAGAAAGATGGTTAACTAAAGAAAATCAACATGAACCAAAGAAAAGGATGGAAATGCTTCTATAGGAATAATTTGTCATCCACTAACAAGCATAATGGTATTTGACATCAACCAAAGTTAAATGATTATGTAGATTATTACTTCAATGGAAACAAGGAAACAATAGGGTGTTGGCAAGGTAAAGTAGACAAAAAAAGTAGTATGCCCAAAGTCTAATTAAAAAATGGAACAATTTTTGATATGGACACAAGAAAGTAGATTCAAAATATTTTGAAGTAAAACTATAAAACCATAGGATCCTACATTTAGTTTATGGGAAGTTGGATACAAAATTTGAACAACTTTGGTATCATAAAAGTAGGTTAAAAGTACGTTTGAAACTAACTGGGTCAAAATGGTGTTCAAACTTACTTCATATTAAAAATTTGATATGTTATGATTATGAAATTCATAATTTGAAAATACATAAGTAATTTTTAGGGCTCCACTAAGTTGAATTTTTTTTAAATCAATATTTCATCTACATGTAACCCATTTTATAATATTAGACATTTTGTGCAAGTATAAATTATTTTTAAATGTAAAATGAAAGATTATTATTATGTTAATTATTGTAAAAGTAATAATTTCTACTTTCGATACATTAAAACTTTTTCATGGTTACATGTAATTATTTTTTATAAGGAGCAATGAGTCATTTACTTTACCTTGCTTACACCCAATATGGTACTTATATACTTTCATTATTCCATATATAAATTTAAAAATGATTTTGTTCCTTCTAAATGTTGAATCAACATTTATTGTCTTATTGTTCAAAGCGTTATTTGAGTTGTCTATGTCTTGTTCACCAATGCTTGTGTAGTTCACATTCACAAAATTAAACTATTTCAAACTATCTTGATGGAATTTCTTGTAACTTTATTTAATGTAATGACAACCCATCCAAAGTGGTTTTTACCCCTTTACTAAAAACAAGTTGTCACATGTTTATGGTCATGAACCATAGAATATCACCCCATCAACATTAAATGTACTAAATGCGATACATGCACATGTTCACTTATTCAGTAGCTAGGAACTAATAAAAAGATTTGACATAATCACCTTGTTAGCATGCTCATGTGAAATCACATTTTTATATAGTGATCTTTATTGAAATTGCACATTCCTAAAATAAAAACCTTGCTATGATGCACACCTAGCTTGGAAATGCATGATGTGCATAATGCCAAATCTTACTATTATTGTTTTTTGATCATGAATTATGGTTAAGACACATGATTAGGCCAAGATATTTCATGAAGAAAATACTAGAAGATCTATTCATTATGACACAAACATTTGTAGCCATGTAGCTAAACAATAATGTAGTGTATAATATTAATTTGTTTTATACATATCTTAATTTACAAGACTACATAAATTACATATTGCATGTGTGAATTAGATATTGAAGACCATATGTATGAACATAAATTCTTGAAAAATAATCACTTAATGAGGTTAATCACTGAAAACTTTCAAGCATTAAACTATGAGTTGCAACAAGTGTACAATAGTTTTTTCGATTTTAAGCACCAAATGATCATATGTAATATAGGCTGATTCCATAAGAGTGTGGTGTGTGTGAAAATTTTACTATTGTAACCCATGAAGAAGCCATGTTTGATCCCCACATTTGCAAGAAAGGTCACAATATAAATAAATAAATAAATAAAATTGCAATCATTGGACAACAAAAGTAAGCAAATTGATTTGGAGCATATGAATTCATTATTTGCTGCTAAAAATCTCAAATTTAAGAAATCAAATGTTGAATTAAGAATTGGAAATTAAATTAATTTGTCATGCCCGTATGCATGGCCTTGTACATGACGGCTGGTTACGGGCATGCCAATCATGGCTTTTAGGGTTAATGTATGCTCTTAAGGTTAATGTATGTTCTTAGGTTATTATAAGCTATTAGGTGTTTTAGGGTTATGGCTTGTTTAGGGTTTCAGCTTGTTGACGGTTGTATAAAAGGTCAAGTTCTTCCTTTCTCTTGTTAGTTTTTTTAGAATTCCTTTGTTAAGGAGAGTTTCCTCCATAATCAAATTGGATTTCTAGATGCTCACGACGGCTATTGCATAACCACTGTTTACATACACTGTGTTTTTT
>Ga0116229_10009738_pt1 | contig 14596 bp, 12 predicted proteins | sample S1TSphgellanicum_3_FD_87313 | JGI IMG/M metagenome (GOLD analysis project Ga0116229, IMG submission 87313) | Host-associated microbial communities from peat moss isolated from Minnesota, USA - S1T2_Fc - Sphagnum magellanicum MG | ecosystem: Host-associated > Plants > Peat moss > Unclassified... | reverse complement strand
CTCCACGATATAAATACCGCTTGGGAGTATCAATTCCCTTAATTCCTTGATACTCGTCCTTCTCAAGAGCGGAGACGCTTCGCGAACGTGGCTCCCAGACGAACCGCTAGGGTCAAGGTGGAATCAGGACTGAGGTTTGACAGAGGGTGTGTTAACATCCTGTAAGCGAGAATTTTGTAGCCTATCAAGCCACTTTTGTAGATAGATTCGATTAGCTTTTTGCTCATCTTGGTCTTGAGTATCTAAAGGATGAGGCATCAATCCCAAAATCGTTGCAGTAGTAACACAAAACATTGATTTTTGGAAACTCATGCAAATTTGCACCAGCAAATCATCTTCTCCTCGGCGGCTACAACGATAAATTTCGTGCAAGTAATTTGGGAGATAGTGGCGCATATCCTGCATCAGTAAGGTAGGAGGAATACCAGCACCACCGATAGGCAAGGGGTCAGCATACAAAGCACCATATTGAAATCGACTTTGATCAGGAGGAATTTGATAAGCTTGGGCATTGTATGAAACAACGCCATGAAAGGGAGTTCCTCTGAAGAAAATTGATTCTACATAAGGTAATGCCGTATCTGCAAGGAAGGTCAACCCGACAGAATCGGGAATAATTTCATAAACTTTATTCCGAATTTTAACGGAGTAGGTGATTGGCTTGTTTGCATTTTCTACCAAACCCGCTTTTATATGGTCTACAACTTGGGAAATCGTTTTGATTTTTCCTTGATCGTAGCGGTCTGACAAACTGAGGAAAATATCCGCCATCACTCGCCAGAACTGACCCAACCCACTGTAGTAAGTACAGACGCGCAACTGTTCAGTTAAAAAATCAGGGAACAGTTGGTTCATTCCCATGATTATTGGATTGTTTTTAAATTTCGCGGCGATCACAGCTTGAGAGATCCCTAGAAATTCCTTTGAATCCAAATATGTATCTAGCCCACCACCACCGTGCCATAGCATTGATCTCATGCAATACTCGGCATATTCAAAATTAATTCTGTCATGCCACCAATGACGAAGTAATTTCTTGGCAGAAATTTCCCCATTAAAGTATTTAAAAAATGGGAAAAATATTAAAAATTGATGCTCAGCAAAGTAAATAAGATTTTTATAGTAGGCTTCTAAAACTACACCATAGCTTTTAAGAATGCCAACTACTTCCAGCACATTTTCTGGGCTATCAGGGAGTAATGCCCCTCCTGATTCCAGGATATCAACATACTCGGCTAACGGATGTTTACGAAATTTGCTTGTCATGCTTACTATTGTTAGTTATTAGTTGTCTTAACTTTTGCTTTTTGCCTTAACCAAGGACAGCGTTGCAATAGCACTGTAGGTATTAACCATTGCTGAAGTTGTTGGTTCAGTCCACCGCACTAACCAAGCGGGTTGGATACCAAAAATCACAATCAGCACAGCCAAAGCTATAGCCGGTACACGTTCTGACCAAGAGACGCGAGGCAAGTTCATAACTTGTGGAGACAAACGCCCAAAAAAGGCGCGGCTGGTAAGATTTAAGAAATATACAGCGGTTAAGCCTGTACCCACCATACACAGCAGGGTCTGCACCGGAAAAGTGCTGAAGCTGCCCCGAAAGACAACGAATTCGGCAATAAACCCTACCAATCCTGGTATACCAGCACTTGCCATCACTGCCATAACCATCAAGGAACCAATGACAGGCATACCTCGTTCTGGGTTCAGCAGTCCTCGGATAGTGTCTAAATCGCGGCTTCCTGCTTTTTTATACACGACCCCCACGAGTAAAAACAGTAGTGCAGAAATCAAACCGTGGCTAATCATTTGGAAGACTGTTCCCAATATGCTTAAAGGCGTGGCGGCGGCGGCGGCTAAAAGCACGTATCCCATGTGTCCAATAGAACTATATGCCACCATTTTTTTCATATCTTTTTGGGCGATCGCGCAAGACGCACCAAAAAGCACACTCACTACCGCCCAAGTTGCCAAAATCGGAGAGACATAACTCCAAGCTTCTGGCAACAAGTTCATCCCAAACCGCAGTAAGCCGTAAGTTCCCAATTTTAACAGCACCCCAGCCAATAGTACCGAAATTGGTGTGGAAGCTTCAACATGAGCATCTGGCAACCAAGTGTGGAAGGGAACCAACGGTATTTTGATGCCAAAACCAATTAAAATTCCCAACAGCAGTAAAATTTGAGTCTCTAAAGGCAGAGAATTAGCATTCAAGCTTTGTAATGCGAAGCTCGTTGACCCACTTAGCCAAACTAAGCCAAGAAAACTTGCCAAAATCAAAATTCCGGAAACAGATGTATAAATGAGAAATTTTGTTGCTGCATAACCCCGCCTTTCACCACCCCAAATGGCAATCAGCAAATATAAGGGAATCAATTCAATCTCGTAAAATAGGAAAAATAGCAGTAAATCCTGTGCCATAAAGGCTCCAGCAACGCCAGCATTTAATAGCAGGAGCAAGGAGTAATAAAATCGAGGACGCCCAATAGCTTCATCGCTGCTGTAGATAGCAATGCAAGTCAACAGTCCGCTCAACATCAGCAAAGGCAAAGACAAGCCATCTATTCCAAGGCTATAGCTCAAGCCTAATGCATCTATCCAGGGAAAGAACTCAGCAAATTGTTGACTTACATCGCTTGGTCGAAACTGAATTGCTAGTACCACTGTCCATAACAAAGCAATACCAGCAAAGAACAAAGCCATTTTTCGAGAAAGTTTTGGTGTCATTCCAAAGGGCAAGAAACCAATTAAGGCAGCACCCAACAAAGGCATCAAAATCAAAGCACTAAGCATAGGAGTGAGGGGGTTGTTAGTTGTTAGTGGTTTTAGCGACTAATAATCAATGACAAATGACTAATGAAAAATGACCAATGATCCATGACTAATGACCAACTTATCAGAAAACCCAGCACACTAATGCCTACAAGGATAGTTAACATATATCCTTGGGAATGACCAGAGATGCTGTATTTTAGGCTTTGCCCGCTCAGCATTGTCGCAAACCCAACTAAGTTAACCAAACCATCGACCAGATAGCGATCAAGCCAAGCAGAAATCTTTGAAACCCCAGCTACGAGACTAACTACTGTGACTCGATAGACTTGGTCAATGTAAAAGTCATAGCCCAACAAGTCTTGTACAAATCTCCAAGCTAGTATTCTGGATCTTGACCAAGCTTTGTGCAGATAAATTGTAGCCCCAATGCTTAACCCTGTTACAGTGGAAAATACCAACAGCAACATTACGAACCAATTGATACTTTCCCAACCAGGCAGCAAATACCACTGCTGTAACATTATGGGTAATAACAAAGTGACAACTGTTAGAATTACCATAGGCAATGCCATCGACCAACCCACTTCTGGTGTGCGGCGGGTCTTTTGTTGCGGGGTTCCCCAAAAAACTAACCGGAATACCCGTGTCAAATTCAATGCTGTCAAGCCATTTACCAGTAACAAGACCAATGTTACCCAAGGACTAACCAACGCCAAGCCATCAGCCCATGACAGCATTGCCCAAAAGCTTCCTAATGGCAGCAATGTCACCATCCCAGCCGCACCGACTACAAAGGCAGAGGTGGTTGCTGGCATTCGTGACCACAGTCCACCCATTTCTGTTAAATCCTGAGTCTGAGTCGTCAAAATCACGGAACCAGCACTCATAAATAACAATGCTTTAGCGATCGCATGACTCAACAGCAACATGAGGGCAACACCCCCTTGCTGCAAGCCTACTGCCAAAAACACCAACCCCATGTATGCACTAGTAGAATGAGAGAGCGCCCGCTTGATATCAATTTGGGCGATTGATACTAATGATGCACCTATCGCCGTCACTGTACCCATGATGATCAAAGCATTTAAAGCTACTGGTGACAGCGCTAGGATCGGCTGCAGTTTAAACAGCAGATAGGCACCTCCAGCTACCACCATTGAGTTCCGCATGACAGAGGCAGGGTTAGGCCCTTCCATTGCCTCATCTAACCACAGATGTAGCGGGAACTGGGCGCATTTACCTGCTGGTCCTGCAATCAATGCCAAACCCAGTAAACTTGATGTCAAAGGGTTTAAATCAGCTGTTTGTGCCCACTCATACAAATCAGAAAAGTTTAAACTCCCTGCTAGGGTGGAGAGCGTTACCACCCCCATAAGCAGCAGCAAGTCTCCCACCCGCTTAGTTAAAAACGCATCTCGCGCCGCTGTCGCTACCAGTGGTTGTGCATACCAAAATCCCACCAACAAGTAAGTGGAAAGAGTTAAGACTTCCAAAAGGGCATAACTGAGAAATAAGGAGTCGCTAATGGCTAAGCCACTAAGCGCTGCTTCAAAAAAGCCCATCAGGCCAAAGAAACGCGCCAACGCCCAGTCCTTTTCCATATAACCCAAGGCATAAATTTGCGCCAGTAAACTCAACCCTATGATTAAGACTGTTGCTCCAACACTTACTGGAGAGAGGTCCAAGGCAAAGGATAAATCTAAATCCGCAGCTTTGAACCAAGTAATCACTAGCTGTTGTGGTTCTTGATTCCAAATATCTTGGAAGACCAAGAGGCTATGCCCAAAAGCTATCACAGTCAACAAAAAATTCAAATAAGCTCCCGGTCTTGGTCCTGTGCTACGAATTAATCCCATTGCCCATGGTAAGGTTAAAAGCGCACCTATTAAGCCGTAAACAGGTATCCACCAGCTTGTAGAGAATAGAAACTGATTCATTTCATTTGCCCTTGGTGACTCCGCTTTAAATTATTTTGTGCCCTTGTGATTTTCTAGGTTCCGGGCTAGTTTTGGAATAAATCCTAGTTTATTATTTGAAATAGCATTATCTCATTTTTTATGCCTCTAAACATTGAAAAAAATCTTATAATCCTATAGGTAAACATTTATTTATCTTGGTAAAATGTGTTTGGAGGCTTTATTTTTCAACTTATTAAAAATTATTTATACCATAAATAATGAATTATTATAGCCTTTGTCAAAGGATTTTTTACATTAAGTTGTATATAAAAAGGCAAGAAAGCTAAAACGAATATCTGTAGTACTTTCTGAGTTTTTTGTCATTTGCAAGCAAGACGGAATACACGTCTTTAGGAACCCGTTTGAGCAGATAGATTAAAAACGTAAAGTAGCAGATGCTGCTCTAGCTAATTTATGAACTTAAACTGAGCGTCAGGCTATAGTAAATTTGTGTTAAGTTTTTTTAAACTAATTTATCATAAACTATTATAGTGATTTATATTGCCAGATGTGCAAAGCTTCTTTATGCTTAATTAAGAAATGCTTTTTTAGATGGCATAAGATTAAGCATTACCGTCGAATTTTTTCGGGGGAAATCACTAGTTGCATGAGTTTTAGAGGAGTTTTGCGATGCCAATTGCAGTCGGAATGATTGAAACTAAAGGTTTTCCAGCGTTAGTGGAGGCGGCCGATGCGATGGTGAAAGCCGCTCGCGTCACCTTAGTAGGCTATGAAAAAATCGGTAGCGCTCGGGTCTCCGTGATTGTCCGGGGAGACGTTTCTGAAGTGCAAGCTTCAGTAGCAGCAGGTGTTGAAGCAGTCAGAAAAGTAAACGGTGGTGAGGTGTTATCCACCCATATCATTGCTCGTCCCCACGAAAACCTGGAATACGTATTGCCAATTCGGTACACCGAAGATGTCGAACAGTTCCGCACCTAACAATTTTAGATTGAGATTCTACCCAATGAGTGTGCTGTCCTGTGGGCATCTACGCTACACTCAGGACGCTACGCGTTTTGGATTGCTCCTACAAGCGATCGCAACCAGCGCAGCAGATTAAGGAAGGGATACTCGATTTTAGATTGGCAAGGTTCTAATCTAAAATCTAAAATTCATACAGCTTTAGTTGTATTCATTTGTAAAAAGCTAGTTAAGGATTAAAACTAATGTCGATCGCAGTAGGAATGGTAGAAACATTGGGCTTTCCCGCAGTAGTGGAAGCTGCTGATGCAATGGTGAAAGCTGCTCGCGTCACCTTAGTCGGCTATGAAAAAATCGGTAGTGGTCGTGTGACTGTAATTGTTCGTGGAGACGTTTCTGAAGTACAAGCTTCAGTAGCAGCAGGTGTTGAATCAGTGAAGCGAGTTAATGGTGGACAAGTACTTTCTACCCATATCATTGCTCGTCCGCACGAGAACCTAGAATACGTTCTGCCGATTCGATACACTGAAGATGTACAGCAGTTCCGTGAGAATGTTAACGCCATTCGTCCAACAGGCAGAAGACCATAGTGCCGCTGCGCGGAATTCGCTCATTCAAAATTCAAAATTCAAGCCGGAATACAGCGGCTTGAGAATAATTTTGTAGACGCGCAGCGGCTTCGCGCAGGGTATGGTGGGCTTATTTACGCCGTACGGTCATAGTGTGTCATGCAAATTGCTAAAGTTCGCGGCACAGTTGTTAGTACTCAAAAAGATCCAAGTCTTAGAGGTGTCAAACTACTGTTGTTGCAATTGGTAGACGAAGAAGGACGCATTCTACCAGAATATGAGGTGGCAGCAGATAATGTTGGTGCAGGGGTGGATGAGTGGGTACTTGTCAGTCGTGGTAGTGCTGCCCGTCAAGTTCTGGGTAACGAAGAGCGTCCGGTGGATGCAGTAGTTGTGGCGATTATTGACACAATTTATGTTGAAAACCGCCTAATTTACAGTAAAACCGAACAAAATCGATAGTTAGTAGTTAGTAGTTAGTGGTTAGTAGTTAGTAGTTAGTGGTTAGTGGTTAGTGGTGAGCCATTGCGTTGATGATCCTGAATGCAATTCGGAGGAGAGTTTCCCTCCGAAAGAAAAGGCGGTTTTGCCCAGAAAATCCGAGCGGAGGCTTACCGAAGGCATTAGAACTTCGGATTTTCCTGCTACCTGAGAACTGGCGTTCTTCTCCCAAGGGGAGATTTTTCCTAACGGAGAGGCTGTTTTACAGCAAATTGCAATCAAACGTACCACAAGTGGAAATAATCAAAACCAGTACCAGAGTTCATTTTGCGATTTATTTCTGTGGCGGGTTTGATCTCAAACTGCTGTAGGTGCGAACGCAGTGGTGAATATTAACTAACAACTAACAACTAACAACCAACAACTAACAATTAACAACTAACACTTAGGAATAGGAAGAAGCGCAATGGTAGCCCGTAGCACAGCGGCTCCGCCAACCCCTTGGTCAAGAAATTTAGCTGAGCCAAGAATCGATGGAACCGCATTTATACATTCGTTTTCAAACGTTATTGGAGATGTCAGGATAGGCGCAAACGTTATAGTTGCTCCAGGGACTTCAATTAGAGCAGATGAAGGTACACCATTCTATATTGGTGAAAATACCAACCTCCAAGATGGAGTGGTGATTCATGGGTTGGAGCAAGGTCGAGTCATTGGCGATGACCAACGCGAATACTCGGTATGGATTGGCAAGAATGCTTCCATCACTCACATGGCTCTGATTCATGGACCAGCTTATGTTGGGGATGGTTGCTTTATTGGCTTTCGCTCTACAGTCTTTAATGCCAGGGTGGGAGCAGGTTGCGTCGTGATGATGCATGCTTTGATTCAAGATGTAGAAATTCCCCCTGGTAAATATGTTGCGTCAGGAGCAATCATTACAAACCAGCAGCAGGCAGACCGCTTGCCAGATGTCCACCCACGAGATCAAGAATTTGCTCATCATGTAATTGGGATTAATCAGGCGTTGCGGACAGGATATCTGTGTGCTGCAGATAGTAAATGTATTGCACCAATTCGAGATGAGAACGCTAAATATAATACAAGTAAAACTGAAAATCGATTTGAATTTGAATTTGAATTTGAAGGATTGAGTGAAATGTCAAGCAGTAACTTGGGTACAGAAACAGTAGAACAGGTACGCTACCTGTTGGAGCAAGGGTATAAGATTGGAACAGAACATGTAGACCAACGGCGGTTCCGTACAGGTTCTTGGCAAAGTTGCCAGCCGATAGAAACTAGATCTGTACGTGAAGCAATCACCGCTCTGGAAGGTTGTTTGGCAGAGCACAGTGGTGAGTATGTTCGTCTGTTTGGGATTGACCCCAATGGCAGGCGACGTGTGTTAGAAACGATCATTCAACGCCCAGACGGTGTTGTAAACGCACCTGCTACCTTTAAAGCTCCTAACACCCGTGCCAGTAGCAGCTACAACGGCAATGGTAACGGTTCTGGTAGTTCCAAACTCAGTGCCGAAACTGTAGACCAAGTACGCCAGCTCCTAGCAGGTGGTTATAAAATTGGCTCAGAACACGTAGATGAGCGTCGGTTCCGTACAGGTTCTTGGCAAAGTTGTCAGCCGATTGAAGCAACTTCTACAAAAGAAGTGATTACAGCATTAGAAGATTGTCTAGATAACCATCAAGGCGATTACGTGCGTTTGATTGGCATTGACACCAAAGCAAAGCGGCGCGTTTTAGAAAGCATTATCCAACGACCCAACGGTCCAGTCACTGCATCTAGTAGTCAGGCGTCAGTCAAGAGTGGCTTAAGTGCAACGACCTCAGTTACAAGTAACCGCTTAAATTCTGAGGTGGTGGAACAGCTCAAGCAACTATTAGCTGGTGGGTTAAAAATTAGCGCTGAACACGTAGACCAGCGAAGGTTCCGTATAGGTTCTTGGGCGAGCTGCGGACAAATTCAGGCGACTTCTCTGAGTGAAGCGATCGCCGCGCTGGAAGGGTATCTTGATGAATACCAAGGGGAGTATGTACGGTTAATTGGTATCGATCCTAAAGCCAAGCGCCGAGTAGCAGAATTGATTATTCAACGCCCATAAGGAGTGAGGATTAAAAAGTAAAAAGTAAAAAGAGAATCCCCATAAATAAATGATGTTGTTGGCGAGAGAATGAAGGATCACACCCCTCACGAATTGACCAATAGCATCATAAATTCAGGGGATTCAAACCGATTCAATACTGCTCGGTTAAGCCCTTTTTACTCGTCTTAGACAACGCTATTTCAAGGGTTTCAGCCTACCTGATTTCCTTAACCGAGCAGTATTGCAAACCGATTTTATTCCTCTTTCTTTTTACTTTTTATTTTTGCCTTGTTCAATGAGGAGTTGAATTTAAATTCCTAACTCCTAACTTTTATTCCTAACTTTTAATTTTCTCTCGCTTCGGGAGGTTACACTTCTATGTCTGTGCCGCCACTACACTTGAGTAATACCTTTGATTCTTACATTAGTGGCGAGGTGATTATTCATCCGAGTGCAGTACTCGCACCAGGAGTCATCCTCCAAGCGGTTCCAAACAGCAAAATCATTATCGGTCCAGGGGTTTGTATTGGTATGGGGTCAATCCTCCAAGTCAATGAAGGAACCCTAGAAGTAGAAGCAGGCGCAAGCCTAGGATCTGGTTTTCTCATGGTTGGCCAAGGTAAAATAGGAGCAAATGCTTGCATTGGTTCGGCAACAACAGTTTTTAATTGTTCTGTTGATCCAGGACAAGTAGTTGCACCAGGTTCAATTTTGGGAGACACCAGTCGGCGTGTTGTGGCAACAGATGATCTAACGGATGTAACAAATTCGGCAACGGTGGAACTCACAGATCAAGTATCCGTTACATCTACTAATTCATCTGCAGATCCACTAAGTCATACCCTTAATGGTCAGACTCATGCCGACGCTCAAGTACTCGCTAACGCTGCTAACGTCACTAATGCTACGCCACCGCCAACAGTAACGCCGGATCCCGATAGTGAGAAACCCGCCATCGGGACTAGTGAGTCTAGTTGCCAGTCGAGAGATCCGCCCACGGTGCAACCTCCTCAGCAGTTACCTGCACCTTCTACTGAATCCCAAAACAATTCTATTACCCATATTTACGGGCAACAAAACATACAACGGTTGTTGCTCACATTATTTCCCCATAGACAATCTTCAAGTAAACCCACCTCTGACGAACCGACCGAGTAATAGCAGGCTTGCAACCTAAATCAAAGAAACAGGCAAGCAATCGACGCCTCGCCCCTAAAGGAAGTGGGATGAATTCAAATCCGCCTGTTTGTTTCGACAAAAAGAAACAACTACAGGGGCTTTGTGTTCGCCCCACTTTCGGTCGTCTCGGTATTGGGACTAGGATTTTAACTTTTTTGGAACTTAAAGTTATTTCCGCTGGGCTATTGTACTTATGTGTGGATGCTTCAATCAAAGAGTAAGGCGTTTTACAGCAAACAGGTTTTTGAAGTGATCGAGTATGCGATCCATCGGCTTAACTTTAGACAAGAAATGGCTGGCGTCAAGATGTTCCCATACTTTGTGTGGTGGTGTGTAAGGCGGGACAGTTAAGGGCAGCGTTAGCCATTTCGATAGATGGGGAATTTAGCAGTTTTGTTAGACTGGTGAGTTGTAAGCTGCGATCGCAGTTAAAAATTAATTACCCTGGAGAATTCATATGCAGCCATACAATCAAAGGTCTATGAAAATAATCCAGGCATCGCGTCTTCAAGATGACTGGAAGGACACTGCCTTGGGATTAATCTCAACCCGCAGTTTTCCTGCGATAGTTGGCACGGCAGACATGATGCTAAAATCTGCTGGAGTTCACCTAGTAGGGTATGAAAAAATTGGTGGCGGTTACTGTACTGCTATTATTCGAGGTGGAATCGCTGATGTACGTCTAGCGGTAGAGTCTGGTGTCCAAACTGCGGAACAATTTGGTCAACTCATTTCTAGTTTAGTTATTCCCCGACCTTATCCGAACCTGGAAGTGATACTCCCAATTACGAGGCGGCTAAGTGCACTTACTGAAGGCGGCGCTTACAGCAAACTCTCGAATCTAGCAATTGGTTTGGTGGAAACACGGGGATTTCCAGCAATGGTGGGAGCATGTGATGCTATGCTCAAAGCTGCCGATGTCGAATTGGGAGCATACGAAAAAATTGGTGGGGGTTTGTGTACAGCCATTATTCGTGGCTCCGTAGCAAACGTTGCGGTAGCAGTAGAAGCAGGCATGTATGAGGCAGAACGTATTGGGGAATTGAACTCAGTGATGGTAATTCCTCGTCCACTCGATGAATTAGAGGAAACCCTGCCAGTAGCAAGTTGCTGGATAGAAGAACGTCAACCGTTAAAGTTACCGATGAATATTAAAGAGAAAGAGAAAGAGCCAGTCATTGAAATAGAACTGGTAGAATTACCAGATTTAGCCAAGCTACCTGCAAAAATTATTGAAGAATAAGAAGAATAAGAGTAGGGGAGGGTTAAACCCGTTAGTCTGTGAGCGGCGGACACGATATCTTTTTAAACCCGCTCGTACATTAGTTATTAATCATTAGTGATTAAATTCTAGACCTCGCGGTTATAGACTGCCTTTCAAACCCATCTTTACGCGCAAGCCGTTACAGTTATTCAGTAGTTATACAGTAGATACCCATACTATCTTAAAGAATATCATGTACTAGAAACTCAAAATCTCAGAGTTTTTTATAAAGTTGTGGCGATCTACCAAATTAGTAGTATTTAAATCAAGTGTTTGCACGTTTACACGTAAAGTCAAATCGGCAAATCATTGAACCTCAGTGGGCAGAGGAGCAAATTCGCTTTTTGCACACATTGACGCTGGCAATGGCGGAGTCACCAGATTTTGACTCCGCTTTGAAGATAGTTCTGGAAACAGTGTGTGAAACCCAAGGCTGGGATTATGGAGAAGCCTAGAGTCCTTGCGACAATCCGCTGGTTGAGAGCCTTTTAGCAGTTGCAGCACAATTAAGTTTAGTGCTTCAACGTAGACCAATAGAGGACGTTTTTTGCAACTCAGAACATGAATCCAGAATTTGGTTGTAACTGTTTGTATGCCATTAACCTCTCTGGTGCGAGTATCAACGATGAGCAATTTATTGAATTTTTGCACGAGCAGTTTGCCTTACATCAGATTCCGCCAGCATCAATCTGCTTTGAAATTACCGAAACTGTGGCGATCGCCAATCTGCAGAAAGCTGCTCAATTCATCCGCTCACTCAAAGATCTGGGCTGTCGCTTCGCCTTAGACGATTTTGGCAGCGGGATGTCCTCGTTTGTGTACCTGAAAAATCTGCCTGTGGATTACCTAAAAATTGATGGTAGCTTCGTCAAGAATATTGTCGATGAGCCGATTGACTTGGCAATGGTAGAAGCAATCAATCAAATTGGTCATGTCATGGGTATTCAAACTATTACCGAGTTTGTCGAAAATCAAGACATTCTTGAAAAGATCATAGCACTTGGGGTAGATTATGCTCAAGGTTATGGAATTGCAAAACCTTCGCCCCTGAACGGAAACAGGGTATGGGGCTTAGGGTGTAGGGTGTAGGGAATATTGGGATGCCCACCCCCTACATCACGCCCCAGCGAAGAGTGCATTTATGTAGGTCGAAAAAGAAAAAATGTCTGAGCGAGATACGTAGTGAGTCCTAGATTGTCACCAGAAGGGTACTGAAGTTGAGGCTTCCAAGTTTTCCACCCCTAATTTTAATGATGGGGTTTTCACACCCCACACCCCACACCCCTTTCATCTGCCTATGAACCCGGAAACACCGTCTAAGCGAAAAACAGTAGACAGCCAGATTGTCGCTGTGACTGTCTACTCTGACCAAGCACTAGTGACACGACGAGGTGTTGTGTCCTTGACGGGACTTGAACGGGAATTAGTCATTACCTCACTGCCAAATACTCTAGAAACTGAGTCAGTACGGGTGAGCGGTACAGGTAGGGTAGCTGTGCGCTTACTGGGAGTTAGTACTGAGCGCATCTTCTCCACTGAACCTGTAGCGGATCGGCTGGCACAGTTAACAAGGCAAATCCAGCAGTTAGAAGCAGAATGGCATCACCTGCAAGCTCAGGTGGATGGTTTGGCATTACAGTCGAGGTTTATCGAAGGTTTACGCGAACAGACGCAAGAACCCTTTGCTCAGAGTCTGTCACGAAAAAACCTGAGCCTGAGTGAAACCTTGGATTTTCTGAACTTCCTAGGAAACCAGTGCACTGAGTATGTGATCGCTACAGGAGAGTGCAAAACCCAACAGCAGGAATTAGAAAAGCAGTTACAAGTACTCCGTCAGCAGTTGCAACATATACAAACACCCTATCCCAAAGAAAGTTTAAGTTTGACTGTGACAGTGGAACCTGCGGGTGCAGGGGAGTTTGAGCTAGAGGTCTCCTACGTGGTTAATCGCGCCAGTTGGACTCCATTGTATGACTTGCAGCTAAGTACTGGTAGCAATTGCCTGAAGCTCAGCTACCAGGCTGAAGTTACCCAAACAACTGGCGAAGATTGGATTGGTGTAGTTCTCACCCTCTCTACCGCTAAACCAGGACTGGGAACTCTCCCGCCAAAACTTGAACCTTGGTATATCGATGTCCCACGCCCGACAGAGTTCCCGATGCTACAAAGAGCTAGGTTTTCTATGGCTATGACTGCTCCTGGTGGTGTCGAGAGTTCTAATGAAGACACAGCACTACCAGAAGAAAATTTCATTGCAGCCCAAACAGTTGCAGCAGAAGTCTCCAAAGATGGAAGCGTCGTCACCTTTAAACTGAGTAGCAACAGCAACACTGAGAGTGATGGGGCACCCCATAAAATAACGATTTTCACTGACGATTTTCCTTGTAACTGTGAGTATGTAGCTATGCCGCGCTTGGTAAGCTTTGCTTATCTGCAAGCAAATGTGAAAAATAGTGCTAGCAGTGCGACTTTGTTACCAGGAAAGGCGAATATTTTTCGGGACAATACCTTTGTCGGTACAACTCAATTAGATCATATTGCACCAGGGCAAGAGTTCAGGCTGAATTTAGGGATTGACGAAGGTTTGAAAATTGAGCGTGATTTAGTTGAGCGTCAAGTAGATAAAAAACTGATTGGCAACGTCCGTAGAATTACTTACGGATATCGGTTAGTCGTGACGAACTTACTCAACCAAGAAGCTCATCTGAAACTAACTGAACAATTGCCTGTTAGCCGCAACGAACAAATTAAGGTACGCCTCACCCGTAGTAACCCACAAATTCAGCTAGGTGAAATGGGCATTTTGGAGTGGACTTTAACTTTTTCACCTGAGGCGAAACGAGAGATATATTATCAGTTCATCGTTGAGTATCCATCTGAGTTAACAGTTGTTGGGTTAGAGATCTAGAACCAGCCCTTTCAAGGTGGGTAAAAAATTGGGAAATTACGTCTAATTTTCGACATCTGACCTCCCTTCTCTAGCCTTCGGCAAGTTGTGCAGAGCGCGTCTACGTGCCTACCTTTCGGGTTCTACTTCGCAGTGTGCGGTTCAAAAAGATTTTTTAGATCCAATCCGTTTGTATCCTACCCGGAGTTTAGACTAGGGCATGACAAAACGACTCAGAGGCACGCTCATCCCTTCTGCTAAAAGTGCTTCCCTTGCCTGTTGTCCCGTCAGCCTTGGTGCTGGGGGAATGATTGTGAGTAACACTCGATAGCGATCGCTGCCCAATGTTTTTAGCATTGAGACAGTTTGTAATAGGGCATCCATTGCTAGTGCATCAGGAGTAGTGGGCAATACCAATAAGTTGCACCCATCAGCCAGTGCTTCCAAATCTTCTCTACTTGGTCTAGCTGCCGTATCGATTACTACATGCTCATAGTT
>Ga0116229_10009736_pt1 | contig 14597 bp, 12 predicted proteins | sample S1TSphgellanicum_3_FD_87313 | JGI IMG/M metagenome (GOLD analysis project Ga0116229, IMG submission 87313) | Host-associated microbial communities from peat moss isolated from Minnesota, USA - S1T2_Fc - Sphagnum magellanicum MG | ecosystem: Host-associated > Plants > Peat moss > Unclassified... | reverse complement strand
GGTCGGCTGGGTCGTCGATGGAGCCGAGAAAGCGGTCGGGGAGGCGGGCGAGATCAACTTCGATGCCGAAATCTTCGCAGATGCTGAAGAAGATGTTGGAGAGATCGAGGGTCCGGTCGGGGTCGTTGGCGAGGTCTTCGTCAACGCGGGCAGTGGTTTCTCGCAGCAGTTCGGTGCGGTCGGGGTGGTGTTCGGTGATGCGGCGGAAAACGTTGTGGAGATCGGCGCGCCTGGGGTCGGCGCGGAGCGCCAGGGAGGTGCCGCGGCTTTTCGTGGCGCCACCGCCTGGGGTAGCGGGCCCGGCGGCGAGCCGAACCTCGAGGCCGATCAAATCGCGGACGCATGCGGCCAGGCGGGTGAAGATTACAGCCGGGTCGGTGGGTTTGGCAGTGGAGGCCCGGACGGCGCCGCCGACGGCGCGCGGTGGCTTGGCGGCGGCTGCGAGACGGGTGGGTGCCGCGATCTCCGGCTCGGAGAGCGCCTCTGCCGTGGCCGGCTCTTCCCGTTCAGCCCAGTCGGCCAGGGCGCGGGCGGCGGCGCCGCGGGCCAATTTCATGCCCAGGTCAGCCAGCTCCGCGCACATGCGCATTTGGCGCTTGGTGCGTTCGGCGTCGTCGTCTGGTTGGCATGGCGAGATGGCGTTCAAGTTGGTATCCCTTGTCGTTAGAAGGGCTAACTTCTAGGGTGAGATGCTGGGCTGGGCAAGCGATTTCTTGGCGGCGTGAAAAGAAAAAGGAAGCAGTTCCTTTTTTTTTGAAAAGAAGAACCAAGAAACTTTTGCTTTGTTTTGGGTCATCCTACGGCTTGAAGTCGGCTGCTGTCTTCGCCCTGATTTCGTCCAGGGTTACGCCGGGGGCCATTTCGATAAGGGTCAGTCCGCCGTTGTGGCGGTCGAGATCGAACACGCAGAGATCCGTCACCACCAGGTCGACGCAGGCGCGGCCGGTGAGCGGCAGGGTGCATTGCCTGACGATCTTGCTGACGCCGGCCTTGTTGGCGTGTTCCATCAGGACGACGACGCGCTTGACGCCGGCGACCAGATCCATGGCGCCGCCCATGCCTTTCAGCAGCTTGCCCGGAATGGTCCAGTTGGCGATGTCGCCGTTCTGCGCGACCTCCATCGCGCCGAGGAACGTCAGGTCGATATGGCCGCCGCGGATCATGGCGAAGCTGTCGGCCGAACTGAAGAAACTCGTGTTCGGCAACTGCGTAATGGTCTGCTTGCCGGCATTGATCAGGTCGGGGTCCTCATCGCCCTCGAAGGGAAACGGACCCATGCCGAGCATGCCGTTCTCGCTTTGCAACGTCACCTCAATGCCGTCGGGGATGTAGTTGGCCACGAGCGTGGGGATGCCGACGCCGAGATTGACGTAGAAGCCGTCGTGCAATTCGCGCGCGGCGCGGGCGGCCATTTGTTCGCGGGTCCAGGGCATTACGAGGTCTCCTGTGCGGCACGTGGGCGGACGGTGCGTTTTTCGATGAGTTTTTCGTTCACCGTGCTGAGGATGATACGGTCGACGTAAACGCCGGGCGTGTGGATTGCATCCGCATCGAGTTCGCCGGCTTCGACAATTTGCTCCACTTCGGCAATGGTGACGCGGCCCGCGGTCGCCATCACCGGGTTGAAGTTGCGCGCGGTCTTTCGGTAGATGAGGTTTCCGGCGGTGTCGGCCTTCCAGGCCTTGATGATGGCGAGGTCGGCTTTCAGCCAGGTCTCGCGAATGTAGATCTCGCCGTCGAATGTTTCGTGCGGCTTGCCTTCGGCAACGACGGTGCCCACGCCGGTTTTGGTATAGAAGGCCGGAATGCCGGCGCCACCGGCGCGAATGCGCTCGGCGAGGGTGCCTTGCGGATCGAGCTCCAGCTCCAGCTTGCCATCGAGGAAAAGCTGCTCGAACAATTTATTCTCGCCGACATAGGATGAAATCATTTTGGTGATCTGGCCGGTATCGAGCAGGGCCCACAGGCCGAAGCCGTCGGCGCCGCAATTGTTGGAAATCACGGTGAGGTTACGCACGCCGCTGGCCTTCAGGGCGGCGATCAACGTCTCCGGGTTGCCCGACAGGCCGAAGCCGCCGGACATGACGGTGATACCGTCGGCGATGACGCCGGCGAGGGCGGCCTCGGCGTTGGGGTAGATTTTGTTTGCCATCACGGTTCCTCTCCGCGCGAAGTGTAGCATTGGGAAGGTTTAAGGCAAAGGAAGCAGTTCTTCTTTGAAAAAAGAACCAAAAAACCTTTGATATTTCGAAGTCAAGAGGCCATTAGCGCTACGCCTATCCGCCCCGCATAGCAAAAGTTTTTTGGTTCTTCCTTCAAAAGAGAACTGCTTCCTGCTACCCAATCGCGGTTTCGATTGCCTCCAATAGATGCCGAATTTCCTCCGCTGTATTGTAATGAGCCAGCCCGATCCGCAGCACCCCCGCCGCTTCCGGCACGCCCAGTTGACGTACCACCTCCAGCGCATAGTTGTTGCCGGACCATACGAATATACCATCGGCGGCGAGATGTCCGGCGATGGTTGCAGGCGCAATGTTGTGGTGCGTTAACGATACCGTTGGCACGCGAAAGCCGATGCGGTCGACGTTGGTGATGCCATGGATGGTGATGCCTGGCATGGATTTCAGGCCGGCGATCAGGCTGCGCGCCAAACCGGCTTCCCAGGCCGTGGCGGCGGAAAACGCGCAGGCGAGGCGTGCGCGCGTGTCGGTAGCATCACCGCAATGGGCGCCGAGCCAGTCGAGGTAGTCGATGGCGGCGGAGAGGCCGGCTTGCAGTTCGATTTGCGGTGTGCCCGGTTCCCATCGCCACGGGTTGTCGTTGCTGGAGGGCCGCACTTTCTCGGGCGTGAGGTCGCGCAACAGATCGCCGCGGGCCCATAGCACGCCAACATGAGGGCCGAAGAACTTGTAGGCGGAAATGGCGCAAAAATCGCACCCGAGGGCGGCGACGTCGAGCAGGCCGTGCGGCGCGAATTGAACGGCGTCGACATAAACGAGAGCGCCGGCCAGGTGGGCGCGGGCGGTGAGGGCGGCCACGTCGTTGATGGAACCGGTGAGGTTGCTGGCGTAATTCAGCGCCAGCAGGCGGGTGCGCGGGGCGAGCACCGCGTCCAGCGCGGCTGGTTCGATGCGCCATGATAAGGCGTCGAACGGAACGCGGCGTACCGTGCATCCCCGGTGTGCCGCGATGGCCAGCCAGGGGGCGACGTTGGCGTCATGTTCCATGCCCGTGATGATGAGTTCGTCGCCGGCGGACAAGGTGGGCGCGAGGGCTTGGGCGACGCGGAAGGTGAGCGCTGTCATGCTGGGGCCGATGACGATGTCACGCCAGTCTGCGGCGCCGAACAGGGTCGCGGCATCCTTGTGCGCTTGCTCGACGATGGCGCCGGCTTCCCGGCTTGTGGCGAAATAGCCGCCGAGATTGGCGTTGTGGTGCAGCAGGGTATCGGCGACGGCGTCGGCCACACGGCGCGGCACCTGGGTGCCGGCGGGGTTGTCGACGTGAATGCGGCTGGGATGCGCGAGCGCGGGGAATTGTTCTCTGACCAGATCGATGGGGAAATGGGTCATGGCGTCGAAAAGGGACGGCGTTTCCTGTCGAGAAAAAGAACCACGAAACCTTTGCTTTTATGACGGCGCGCCAAGCGCGCAATCGGATTGCGTGAGGCTGCGGGCAAAAGTTTTTTGTTTCTTTTTTTCAAGAAAGACATACTTTCCCATGAGGCCAGGCTTATACGCCTGGCCTCATACTGCGGCTAATATTGTTGGCCGGGCGGCGGACCTTGCACCGAGCCGGGCGGTGGGCCCTGCATGGACGGCGGCGGGGCCTGCATGCTGCCACCTGGCGGCGGGCCTTGCATGCTACCCGGCGGCGGTCCCTGCATGGCACCGGCGCGCGCCGCATGTCGCGTCGCGTTCCAGGCATGCAGGTCCTGCATCGTGATGTAGCCTTTATTGTCGCGGTCGATTTCGCCGAAATGTTTGGCGACTCCCTTCCAGCCTGCGGCTTCGGCCTGCTGCAAGGTCAGCCGGCCGTCGTGCGTTACATTGGCGGCTTCAAATCGGGCACGCGGGCCGTGCGCGCCCCTGGGGCCGCCCATGGCACCGGGCGCCTCACCAGGCGGACCACTCATGTCTCCGGGCGGCGGTCCCTGATAGCCGGGCGGCGGCGGGCCGCCATATCCGGGCGGTGGCTGGTCCTGGCCGGGCTGGGCGAAGGCCGCTGTGGCCAACCCCGCGGTCAGGCCGATTGCCGCGATAAGTAATTGTTTTCGCATGAGGTTCCCTCTTTTTCTCAGGAGCGAGTGGCCGCCGGGAGGGCGGCCTGGGGGGATACATGGTCAATCCGCGGCGCACCGTAAACGTCTTGAGCGCGTTTGCGAAAGGCCGATACCATTCGTTTCACGGCTTCCGAAAACACCACGCCGATGGCCTTCTGCAGCAGCCGGTTGCGAAATTCGAAATCGACCCAGAAATCCACCAGCGTTGCGTTCCCGTGTGCGGTGAACACCCACTGATTGTTCAGGTAGCGGAAGGGGCCGTTTTCATAGCGCGTGCGAATCCGCCCTGGATGGCCTTCGGCCGGACGCTCCAGGCTGACGCGGCTGGTGAACGATTCGCGGAACGGACCGAAGCCGATGGTGAGGTCCGCTACCAGATCCGTTCCGGCCCGGCTGCGGATCTTTGCGCCGGTGCACCAGGGCAGGAATTGCGGGTATTTCTCGACGTCCGCCACCAGGTCGAACATCTGGTCGGGGCGGTAGGGGACGACAACACGGTCGGCGTAGTTCGGCATGCGGCGGTTACGATGCCGCGGCCAGGAGGGTGGCGCGGGCGGCGCGCAGGGCCGCGAAGTCGGCGTCCGCATGGTAGGAGCTGCGGGTGAGGGGGGTGGCGGACACTTGCAGAAATCCCTTGGATCGCGCGAGCGCGGCGTAGTGCGCGAATTCGTCGGGCGGCACGAAGCGGGCGACGGCGGCATGCTTGGCGGTGGGCTGGAGATATTGGCCGAGCGTGAGGAAATCGACGTCCGCGACGCGCAAATCGTCCATCACCTGGGCGATTTCCGATCGGTCCTCGCCGAGGCCGAGCATGAGGCCGGATTTGGTGAAGATGCCGGGGGACAGGCGTTTCATGTCGTCGAGCAGGCGCAGCGATTGGTAGTAGCGGGCGCCCGGGCGGATGGCGGGGTACAGGCGGGGGACGGTTTCGAGATTGTGGTTGAACACGTCGGGCGGGGCGGCGGCGATGGCGGCGGCGGCGCCGGGCTTGCGCAGGAAATCCGGGGTGAGGATTTCGATGGTGGATTGCGGCGCGGCGGCGCGGATGGCGGCGACCACGGCGACGAAGTGGGCGGCGCCGCCGTCCGGCAGGTCGTCGCGGTCCACGCTGGTGATGACGACGTGGCGGAGGCCGAGGCGCGCGACCGCATCGGCGACGCGGGCGGGCTCGGTGGGGTCGAGCTGGGTGGGGAGGCCGGTGGCGACGTTACAAAACGCGCAGGCGCGGGTGCAGACGCTGCCCATGACCATCATCGTTGCATGACGCTGCGACCAGCATTCGCCGATGTTGGGGCAGGCGGCTTCCTCGCAGACGGTGACCAGGCCGCTGGCGCGCATGAGGGCGCGGGTCTCATGGTAGATCGGGTGCGAGGGGGCGCGCACGCGGATCCAGTCCGGCTTGCGCTGGATGGGATTGTCCGGCCGATGCGCCTTCTCGGGGTGGCGCGGCTTGCTGTGGTCGATCTCCAGATGGACGGACATGCGGCGGGATGTGGCTGGCAACCGCATCGAAGGCAAGGGGCTTGGCCGCGGTGAGGCGCGCGTGGGCAGGCGGCGCAGGGCGCTCGGGTGGGCGCTCGGGTGGGCGCTTGGGTGGATATATTTTCCGTAGGTAAAGGTACGCTCTTACCCGCGGAAAAAACTTCCGCTATGGTGGTGCCGCATGATTTCCGTTGACATCATTGTGGACCGCCTGGGCGGGCCGGAGGAAGCGGCGCGCCTGTCTGGGGTCGGCTTGGATGCCATTCGCAAATGGCGGCAGGCGGGGCTTGTTCCGGCCAAACATTGGGGCGCGATCATCGCCGCCACCGGCCTGACGTTGGCCGACTTTCAGGCCGTGGCGCCGGGGCCGGCACCGGCGGGGGCTGATGCGGCGCTGGTGCTGGCGGATGGCACGGTGTTCTGGGGGCGCGGTTTTGGCGCCCACACCGGCAGCGGCGGGTTGGGCGAGATTTGTTTCAACACGGGGATGACCGGGTATCAGGAAACGCTGACCGATCCGTCCTACGCCGGGCAGGTGATTTGTTTCACCTTCCCGCATATCGGCAATGTCGGCGCCAACGCGCAGGACCTGGAGGCAACCAATGTCGCCGCACGGGGCTTGGTGGTGAAGCAGGATGTCACCGAGCCCAGCAACTGGCGCGCGCTGCAAGGGTTGGATGGCTGGTTGAAGTCGCGCGGCGTGCCGGGCATTTCCGGTGTGGATACACGCGCGCTGACGTTGCGTATCCGAGATGGCGGGGCGCCGGCGGGCGTGTTGCTCTATCCGGCGGACGGCAAGTTCGATCTGGCGGCGACGCAGGCGGCGGCGGCGGCCTGGCCGGGGCTGGAGGGCATGGATCTGGCGCGCGAGGTGTCCTGCACGCAGAGTTTTTCGTGGGACGAAACGGTTTATGCGTGGCCCGATGGGTATGGCCGGCAGGCCGATCCGCGCTTCCATGTGGTGGCGGTGGATTATGGCGCCAAGCGTAACATTCTGCGCAGCCTGTGCAGTGCCGGGTGCCGCGTGACAGTGGTGCCGGCGGCAAGTACGGCCGAGGACATTTTGCGCCACAAGCCGGACGGGGTATTCCTGTCGAATGGGCCCGGTGATCCGGCGGCGACGGGGGTGTATGCGGTGCCGGCCATTCGGGGCGTGCTGGAGAGCCACACGCCGGTGTTCGGGATTTGCCTGGGCCATCAATTGTTGGCGCTGGCATTGGGCGGGCGCACCTACAAACTGGCCCGCGGGCATCGCGGCGCGAACCAGCCGGTGCAGGATCTGGTGTCGGGCCGTGTCGAAATCACCAGCCAGAATCACGGGTTTGCGGTAGACGAGGCGTCGCTACCGGAGGGCGTTGTGGTGACCCATAGCAGCCTGTTCGACGGGAGTAACGAAGGCATTGCCTGTGCGGCGCGGCGTGCGTTCAGTGTGCAATACCATCCCGAGGCGAGCCCGGGGCCGAGTGATTCGCACTATTTGTTCGGGCGGTTTGTTGCTATGATGCAAAGCGTAGGCAAGTGAGAAGCTATGGCGGAAAGGTGTGGAAATGCGTCAACAGATAAAAGTCTTTTGGTTCTTTTCTTCAGAAAGGAACATTCTTCCTCATGCCTTTGTTCTGGCTAACCTGATCGCCGCACCGTGCGTGGCGCGCGCGCAGGCGACCATTACGGTCAATCCTGCCGCCGTCGGCGCGCCGGTGACGGACCAGATTCTGGGCATGAACATGGCCAACTGGTTCGACCAGACGCAGACCGGGCTCGCCGGCTTTTTGCAGAAGGGCGGCATTAAGGCGCTGCGCTGGCCGGGCGGGTCGATTTCCGACGAATTTCATCTGGCGACCGAAAGCGAGTGCAACGGCGGGTATGTCAATACCAATGCCACGTTCCCTGATTTCGTCAGCGATGTGGTCAAGCCGGGGAAATTCGACCTGGCGATTACGGTGAATTACGGATCGAACGCGGCGTGCAATGCGGGTGGTGACCCGAGCGAGGCGGCGTCGTGGGTGTCGTATGCGAAGGCGAACGGAATTGCGGTGAGCCATTGGACGGTCGGCAACGAGGTGTATGGCAGTTGGGAATATGATTTGCACGCCCAGAAGAATGATGCCGCGACCTACGCCGCCGCGGTGGCTGCACCGCAAACGGGGTTCTATGCGGCGATGAAGGCGGCGAACAAGAAGGCGCAGGTCGGCGTTGTGGTCGAGCCCGGCTGGACTCCCGCTTGGGACCCGATCGTTCTGAGCCAGGCGGTGTATGATTTTGTCGAGTTCCATTATTATGCGCAGAATCCGGGGCAGGAGAGCGATTCGTATCTCGTCGGTCAGGCGGCACAGGATTTTGCAACCGCCATTGCCGCGGTAAAGTCCGACCTCTCGACGGCGGGTCATGCCAATACACCGATTTATGTCGGCGAATTGGGATCTGTTTCATATAATCCGGGCAAGCAGACGTCGTCCATTACGCAGGCGTTGTATGCGGGCCAGGTGCTGGGCGAAATGATGAACGCCGGCGTGGTGCGATCGACATGGTGGCTGGGGTTTGGCGGCTGTTCCGATCCCACGCAGGGGAACTGGGCCGACACGCTGTATGGCTGGCAGAATTTCGGCGGCTACATGGTGTGGTCGGACGGCACGCCGGAATATGGCTGTTCCAACGCCACGCCGACAGCACTTGGCACAATGTTGCCGACGTCGCGGGCGTTCGAATTGTTTTCGCTGGTGGCAAAGAACGGCGAGCACGCGCTGGGGGTGACGTTGGGCGGGCAGTCCAGCGATGTGCGGGCCTATGCGGCGACATTGCATGGCGGAACATCGCTGGTGCTGTTCAATGTGAACGAAACGGCTTCCGTGCCGGTGACGGTCTCGGTGACGGGCGTGTCGTCGTCGCCCGCGGTGACGGTGAATACGTATGACAAGGCGATTTACGACAAGTCGCAGAACAATGTGTGGGCGGCGCCGAAGGAGACGAAGCTGGGGGCGCAGAGTTTGCCGCTGTCGCTGACGTTGGCGCCCTGGAGCATGAACGTGGTGCGGCTGGCGGAGTAGGGGGCGGCTTTCCGCCGGACGCACGCGGGAGGATTGAGACATGACAACCAGAACCACGACGTTTCCGTTGCGGCTTCCAGTTTCGTTGAAGGCGGCGGTGGAGAAGATCAGTGCCGAGGACGGCACGAGCATGAACCAGTTCCTTGTCGTGGCCGCGGCTGAAAAGCTGGCCGCCATGCAGACGGAGGCGTTTTTTGCGGATCGCAAGTCGCGGGCGGATTTGGACGCGTTTTGGCGGATAATGAATCGGCCGGGGATGGAGGCGCCGCGGCCGGACGATGTTTGGGAAGGTTCGGGCTCGGGTGGTGCGGGGTAAGTGGTTGTTGGTCGTCGATGAGGGCAAGGATTGCGGACACTTGCCGCGCGCCGGGGGCTGAAGTGTGGCATGAGCGACGATCTGGTTTTGGAACAGCTTCGGGCGATACGTGGCGACATCGCGGACATCAAGCTCGATATCCGCGACCTGAAACATCGCATGAAGGCGCTGGAGATTTCGATGGCGGCGCTGGTGGCGACCGAGGGCAGCCACTATGCGAGCCTTGCATCGCGCGCCGATCGCGCTGACGACCGTTTGGGCCGGATTGAGCGGCGGCTTGAACTGGCTCCGGTGTAGGGCTGCGGGCGCGGGGACACGATGACGTGGAGCCAATCATTGGCGCAATGCTTCGAGGCGGGGACAAGAAAGATTCGACACGAGGAACACGAAGTCCATATAAGCGGCGCAACCTTTTCGCTGATGGTTCAACATTTAATTCGATACCGAGCACACACATGAAAATTACCAAGGGCTTCGTGATCGCCGTGTTCTTCGTGTGAAATCTTTGTTTTTCTTGCTTGCGGTGGCTGGGCAGAAAATGCGGGTTCGTGGGATGGGTGAGCGAAGCGTTACCGATCAATTCATGGCGATGGGTTCCGAAAGTTTATTGCAAAAACTTGTATATTTTTTCGGTCATTGTCTGGCCATTTCGTGTGTCGGTTCAACGCTGTATTGCAACCGGGCGGCGGCGCGGTCACCGGAATTGTGCACGGTTGATCGCGCTACAGGCACAACGATCGATCGGAGCCACGTCTTCGGCAATGGCTATGGAACGCGCTGGAATTTTGCGACGAACCGAGTCTCGTATATGGCGCCTGATGACCAAGGCTTTTACCGCGTATTTACCGCGGCTCCAAACGGGGCAGAGCGTCGGGACATTACTGCAAACACGCCCGGACTGCCGCATAAGCACCAGGGCATGCAATACTGGCACCCGTCGGGACGTTACATTGTTTTGGGTGCCGAAAAACCGGATTGGAAAGACATAAAATTGTTTGGCAATCCTGATTATGGCGCGTTGCCGGGGTTTGGCACGCATAATGACCTCTGGCTGATTACTGCCGACGGACGCCGTGCCTGGAAGTTGACGGATGAGCCCAATATCAAGACGGAAGGCGAGCTGCTGGCGGTGTTTTCACCGGATGGCAGGCATCTCGCATGGTCATCGCGGCAGCGGGATAAGACGTATATCATTAAGGTTGCCGACTTTGTGGAAGCACCTGATCCGCACCTGGCCAATATTCGGGAATTTACGCCTGGTGGAAGATATTATTATGAGCCGGGATCCTTTACCAGCGACGGTCGTAGCCTGACCTATTCCAGCGATCAGGACACCCATAGCTTCTGGCAAAGTCAGGTCTATATCATGGATCTTTCTTCTGGCGTCAGCAAACGCCTGACACAGGGAACGGCTTATAATGAGCACCCGACTGTTGTGAGGACGCCGGCCGGGGACTGGATTATTTATATGAGCGACAGGGAGGAGAGACGGGGCTTCCTGCATATGCCAGGCACAGATTGGTGGGCGGTGCGCCCGGATGGCACGGGGACCAAACGGTTAAGCTTGATGAATGTTCTTCGGGCGGGAAATCCGGAGGCTTTTGAAGGGTCGCCGATCACTGCTATTACGGTCGCCGTCAGCCCGCGGGGGGATTATATGCTGGGGGATGTTCAGGATAGCCTGGTTCACCAGACAGGATATTCCATGGAGGTTCATTTTACGTGTCATTGAGGGGTCGCGGTTGGCGACGCAGTGCGACGCCCAAGCAAGAAATATCAAACACGAAGAGCACGAAGGAGACGAAGTTCGTGCGGATGGCGCTTCGCTGATCCGCCCTACGATTGCCGGACATTCGGCGCGCGCCAGTAGAACCAAGGGAACGCTTTAGACTATGCCAAGACGCACCGACATTTCCTCCATCATGATTATCGGCGCCGGGCCGATCATCATTGGGCAAGCCTGTGAATTTGATTATTCGGGGGCGCAGGCGTGCAAGGCACTGCGGGCGGAGGGGTATCGCGTGGTGCTGGTCAACTCCAACCCCGCCACCATCATGACCGACCCTGGCCTGGCGGATGCGACCTATGTCGAGCCGATCAATGCGGAAATGCTCGAAAAAATCATTGCCAAGGAGCGGCCGGACGCGTTGTTGCCGACCATGGGAGGGCAGACGGCACTGAATGCGGCGATGGCGCTGGATAAAGCGGGAACCTTGAAGAAATACAATGTCCAGCTTATCGGGGCGGATGCGAAGGTCATTGATCGGGCGGAGGATCGGCTGAAATTCCGGGATGCCATGGCGGAAATCGGCATCGAAAGTCCGCGCAGCATGATTGCACATTCCTGGCAGGAGGCGAAGGCGGCGCTCGCCAGTATCGGGTTACCGGCGGTCATTCGGCCGAGCTTTACCCTCGGCGGCACGGGGGGTGGTATTGCCTATAATCGGGAGGAATTCGAGCAGATAGTTTCCAATGGCATCGATGCCTCGCCGACCAACGAGGTGCTGATCGAGGAGTCGGTGCTGGGGTGGAAAGAGTACGAGATGGAGGTGGTGCGCGATAGCGCCGATAATTGCATTATCGTCTGCTCGATTGAAAACGTCGATCCGATGGGGGTGCACACGGGGGATTCAGTCACTGTGGCGCCGGCGCTGACCTTGACCGACAAGGAATATCAGCGTATGCGGGATGCTTCCATTGCGTGCCTGCGCAAAATTGGCGTGGATACCGGGGGAAGCAATGTGCAGTTTGCGGTGAACCCTGCCGATGGGCGCATGGTGGTGATTGAAATGAATCCGCGGGTCTCGCGCAGTTCGGCGCTGGCGTCCAAGGCCACCGGGTTTCCGATCGCCAAGATCGCGGCGAAACTGGCCGTGGGCTATACGCTCGATGAGCTCAAGAACGACATTACCATGACCACGCCGGCAAGCTTCGAGCCGACGATCGACTATGTGGTGGTGAAAATTCCGCGGTTTACCTTCGAGAAATTCCCCAATACGCCGGCGACGCTCACCACCAGCATGAAGAGCGTGGGGGAAGCCATGGCGATCGGACGCAGTTTCGCCGAGGCTTTGCAAAAAGGCTTGCGCAGCATGGAGACCGGTCTTTCGGGTCTCGATGAAATACCGGCCCCCGGCGATGGCACACATGACGCTTTCCGCGCCGCGTTGTCGGCGCCGAGGCCAGACCGGCTGCTGATGGCGGCGCAAGCCATGCGCGCGGGCCTGTCGGTGCGCGATATCGGCGCGGCGACAAAATTCGACCCTTGGTTCTTGCGCGAACTCGAAAGGATCGTCGCCGCCGAGGCAATGGTGACCGCGACCGGGCTGCCGAAGGAGGCGGGTGCGCTGCGGCGGCTGAAGGCGCTCGGCTTCTCGGACAAGCGGCTTGGCCAACTGGCGAATATCAAGGAAACCGATGTGGCCGCCGCGCGGGACAGGCTGGGGGTGCAGCCGGTGTATCGGCGGATCGATACGTGCGCGGGTGAATTCGCCTCGGCCACGCCGTATATGTATTCCACCTACGAAGGCGGTTACGGCACACCGATGTGCGAGGCTGATCCGACGGATCGCGAAAAAATCATTATCCTCGGCGGCGGACCGAACCGGATCGGGCAGGGCATCGAATTCGATTATTGCTGTGTTCACGCGGCCTACGCGCTGCGGGATGCCGGGTTCGAAACCATTATGGTGAATTGCAATCCGGAAACCGTCAGCACGGATTACGATACGTCCGACCGGCTTTATTTCGAGCCGCTTACCGCGGAAGACGTCATCGCCCTGGTGCGGCGCGAGCAGTCGCGCGGCAAGGTGCTCGGCTGCATCGTGCAATATGGCGGGCAGACGCCGCTCAAGCTCAGCCAGGCGCTGCCGGCGGCGGGCATTCCGGTGCTCGGCACAAGTGCGGATGCCATCGACATTGCCGAAGATCGCGAGCGGTTCCAGGTGCTGCTGCGCAAGCTGGGCCTGCGGCAGCCGGATAACGGCACCGCGCGGTCGCCGGAGCAGGCGGAAACCATCGCCGACCGCATCGGCTATCCGGTGGTGATCCGGCCAAGCTATGTGCTGGGTGGCCGCGCCATGGAAATCGTGTTTGATCGCGCGCAACTGCACCGCTACATGCGCGAGGCGGTGCGCGTCTCGGGCGAAAGCCCCGTGCTGATCGACAAATATCTCAACGACGCCATCGAGGTAGACGTCGACTGCATCGCCGATGGCGAAACGGTTTACGTCGCCGGCGTGATGGAGCATATCGAGGAGGCGGGGATTCATTCCGGCGATAGCGCGTGCTCGCTGCCGCCCTACTCGCTGTCGCCTTCCATGGTGACCGAGCTGAAAACCGAAACCGATGCGTTGGCGCGCGCGCTCGGCGTCGTCGGGCTGATGAACGTTCAATATGCCATCAAGGACGGCTCGGTTTATGTGCTGGAAGTCAATCCGCGGGCGTCGCGCACCGTGCCGTTCGTGGCCAAGGCGACGGGGGTCGCGGTGGCGAAAATCGGCGCGCGAGTCATGGCCGGCGCGCGGCTGAAGGATTTCAAGCTCGACGATACCGCCATCGCGCCGCATGTCGCGGTGAAGGAGGCGGTGTTTCCGTTCAGCCGGTTCGCCGGCGTGGACACCATTCTAGGCCCCGAAATGAAATCCACCGGCGAGGTGATGGGGCTGGACCATTCGTTCGAGCGGGCCTTCGCCAAGTCGCAGCTCGGCGCCGGCGTCAACCTGCCGCTGGTGGGCACAATCTTCATCAGCGTGCGCGACGGCGACAAGGCGGCGCTGCCAGCCATGGCGCGGCGCCTGGTGGAGATGGGGTTCGCCATCCTGGCCACCGGCGGCACCGCAACCCGCATCGCGGACGCCGGTCTCCCCGTCAAAACCGTGAAAAAGGTGTTGGAAGGCCGGCCGCACTGCGTCGACGCGATCCGCAACGGCGAAGTGCAGATGGTGATCAACACGACGCAAGGCGCGCAATCGACGGCCGACAGCTTCGACATCAGGCGCAGCGCGCTGACGCACGGGGTGCCGCATTACACAACAATCGCCGGCGCGCGCGCCGCCGTTCACGCCATAGCGGCACTGCGAGCCGGGACGCTTGAAGTCGCGCCACTTCAGTCGTATTTTCGCCGATCGTTCTAGGCCGTGGTGGCCTTAGGAAGAAGAAGGCCGGAGGCTCTGCCCCCTGGACCCCCGCTAAGGACAAGTCCTTAGAACCTGTTACTTAAGGGAGGTCAGGGGGTAAGGAAGGGGGGCATGCGCGATGTAACCACGTCGCGTGTGCCCCCCTCCTTACCCCCCTGACTTTCTTAAACAGATGGGGTCTGGGGGACTTGTCCCCGTCGTGCGAAGCACGCATTCGCGTGTCGTGCGAAGCACGCATTCGCGTGACGGGGGCCAGGGGCAGAGCTCCGGCCTTCTTCTTCCTACAGCCACCACGGCACCGACGTGTGCCATGAGGACCTGACGTTGCAGAAATT
>Ga0116229_10009735_pt1 | contig 14599 bp, 13 predicted proteins | sample S1TSphgellanicum_3_FD_87313 | JGI IMG/M metagenome (GOLD analysis project Ga0116229, IMG submission 87313) | Host-associated microbial communities from peat moss isolated from Minnesota, USA - S1T2_Fc - Sphagnum magellanicum MG | ecosystem: Host-associated > Plants > Peat moss > Unclassified... | reverse complement strand
TTGTTTTTTTGTTTTTTTGTGTGAATTTTTTATTTTTTGTAATTAAAATTTTTTTTTTTTTTAATTTTGGCATGAAAAAAAAGTTTTTTTTTTTTTTTTTTTTTTAATAAAAAGTCTACTATGTGTCAAGGTAAAGCCTCAAGTTGAAGGTGTTGCTAGAAAAAGGGTCTACCTCGAGTGTTGGGAGCCAAGAACGAGCCTATTTCTGGTAAGGCCCAAGGTTGAGAACTTTACCAAAAGAAGGGTCCACATGAAGCTTGAAATTCATTATTTATTTATTGTTAAATCATCAGATTGTGTAGGAGGGAAAAAAAAAATTCTCACATTTCAACATAGTTCTTTAGTTTTGGGGCAAGTTTTTCCCCAATTTTTTATAGTTTGGATTGGTTTTTTCTTCTACAAATCTGTCATTAATTAATGTTAAATCCTTATTAAGATAATCACTAATGATATTGCATGTTACATTGAAAAAATAGAATAATAATAATAATAAGACAACATTGGCTTTAACAAAAGTAACAAAATATTATATAAAAAATAACATTTTTTGACTAGTTCTATATGATTAGAAGTGAATAAATGACATAAATGAGGGGTCTAAATCAATTATAAATGACATAAATAATTAATATTATCAATAAAAATTAATAAAAGGCCCTTGACCTCGGCCTTGGGGACCCAGTGCCACAACCCTAACCCTAGGACGTTTTCCTACACATAGTGCTCCAGATGCCATTCATACATTGGGAGGCAAACTGGTAATGCCCAAATCCTACACCAATTGGTAATCTCTTTCCATATGGGCAGAGCCAACAAATCTGGAAAAACTTCCGGAGATTTTGGCCAGCAGTTCTCCTCCCACAAAAAGCAATAAAAAAATGGCAGCAAAATCAGTCCCAGCGAATCCTGTTACCTAGTTCGTTACAGTAAAATGAAGCAAGCAAGCAATCAACCAACAACGCGGTTGCAGCTGCAACAAGTCTGAGTCCTGCCCAATGCAAAAGCCAGAGCTTCTTACGCACTCTATTTGCGGCGAGAGTGTGTGCGATACCTACTCTACTTCCCATTTCTGTAAATTGGGGCAATTGGGTGTTTGAAAGGATAGCGGCTGCCGCCTTCCTCCTCCTCCTCCTCCCACCAGAGTCCTCATTCCGTCATGTTGCTTTGGATAGCCAATACCACGTGCAACAATGTGGTAGCAATGGTGTATCGAATGACAACATTCCGCGCGTTGCTTCTGGGCCGAATAATACTCAGTCCCCAATCCCTTCCGACTTGTGAGGTAGCTGAAAACGAACTCTGGGAGGCGGCCTGCCTGCCTGCTGTGCTGGGCTCATGCTATTCTGGGTCCTGTATTCAATAATAGTTCCTAACTAGGGGATTAGTCATTAACTACAAGAATGAATGAATGAGGACTTTGATCATGATGGTTTTTGATTGGTTTCTATTCTTCCTCATATTGTTGAAACTTGTGGATTGCAAGAATTGGAGCATTCTCCTCTTGTTATCATTAGTGTTCATTATTTCTTGGTCCCCACAAGTCAAAATTGGAAGGAGCAAACAAACCCTAATTTTGTTTAGCCATACTTAGAAGAACCAATGAGAAATTTAGAATTGTCACTTTTGATTGGTTTCTAATTTTCTTACTATTTTGAAACTTCTTGTGGATTCAAACAATTTTAGCATTCTCCTCAATTGGAAGGAGCAAACAAACCCTAATTTTGTTTAGCCATACTTAGAAGAATGAATGAGGAATTCATCATTTCTTCTTTTCAAAAATCGAAATTGAAAGGAGCAATCAAACCTTAATTTGTTTTTAACAAATGAAGAGAATGAATGACGAATTTATAATCGTGATTTTTCTATTGGTATCTATTTTCTTGTTATTTTGAAACTTCTTGTGGATTCAAAGAATTCTAGCATTCTACTCTAATGATCACTCATGTTCATAAATTTTTTCTCTCAAAAGCCAAATTCAGAAGCAATAAATAAATCCTATGTTTTAAGCCATTACTAGAAGAATGGAATGAGGAATTTTTAATGGTAGTTTTTCATTGCTTTCTATTTTTCTAAATATATCAAAACTTGTGGAGCAAAGAATTCTAGCATTGTCCTTTAGCAATCATTCATGTTCATAATTTCTTCACCTTGAAAGTCAAAATTAGAAGCAACAAAAAACCCTATCTTTTTAAACCATAATTAGAAAAATGAATGAAGAAATTATAATGATGATTTTTTATTGATTTCTATGCTTATTAATGTATTGAAACTTGTAGATTGAAAGAATTCTAGCATTCTCCTCTAGCAATCATTCATCATTCATGTTCATATTTTTTTTGTCCCCAAAAGTCAAATTGGAAGCAACAAAAAAACCTTATCTTTTTTAACCATAATTAGAAAAATGAATGAAAATTTTATGACGATGATTTTTAGTTGGTTTTTATGCTTATTAACCACAAAAGTGAAAGCATGCACCATATAAGATGTAATTAAACATGTTGATAAGAACAAAAACATGTAAGAGAATAGCTAAATTTAATAGTGGATAAGAAGAACCCACATATTTTGTGGATGCTTTAGGTTATTGATTTAAAAAAATTGTGGTGCTTTGCATAAGCCATTTTTCAAAAGTATAAGGCGTATATTGCACAAATGCATAATGCATGTTAAATCCAACTATCACAATACTTTATATGTTTAATGATCAATTGCAAACTCTTGCATGTCAACAAGGTGTTTTAAATTATGACCTAGTGAACTTGGCACACGAAAAGTGTGAAAGTTAATCTAAATGGATGTATAGTTCAAACTTTTGCAAGTTTAGTAATTCATCTAAATATAAACTTTCAATATATTGTAATAAACTAAAAAAAATTGTTAATATCACATACCAAAAGACCCAACAATTATAAACTAAAAGTCAAATGGTAATTACCACATAAATAAATTCAATGAAAGAGAAAATAAAATATCTTCCAATCTAATATTCTTTAAACCCACAAAAACATTTAGAAAAAGAAATAAAATAGAACAAACCACATCTCTAGGAGGATGATATTGCTTTCCTAATTACCACTACATTTTACAAAAGGCATTATCTACTATATCTACAAAAGGCAAAGAGCAAACTAGACCTATGTGAGTCGCCACTACCAAGCCATGTATTGCTATTGTCTCTCCTTTCTAATAAAACAAAACACATAAAAATTGTTCACTTGTATTTTCCACCAAAACCACAAATACATCTCCCAAACACATTCCAAACTTTCCAAATACATCTCCCAAACACACATGAATATGGAAATAGGAGGTAAACACCATAAATTTCCGAACTTGATTGCCTTCTACCTCCATATGCTACCTCCTATTCCATTACACACCTACAATCCAATATCAAAATTAACCATAAAATGATTCCAAAGTGTTCTTCCACACTTTCACACCCCCAAGGTTACACTCCATACTTTTAAAAAATTGTCTCCTTAGGTTCTCAAATTGCTTGAGTGTACAATTTTTAATGTGGTATTGCAATCTTGCAGTATTTTCAAATGCTAAAAAAAATTTACACATTTCCATCAACCTTCGCATTTAAACATACAAATTGCACAATTTTCTATGTGTCAAAATCTTCAAACATTCAAACCATATGACATGTGGCATTACTATCCCCACTTTGGGTTCAAATATATGACAAATATTGGTATTTTATGAAAATAAGTCATATTTTATGAGTATTTTGAAAATCTTGGATCCCTTTATAAACCATATGACTATAACTTTAAGAGGATCAATTTCAAACATAAAAATATAGGTGGCATTAGTATACTTCCTTGTTAACACATTCAAATTTGGTTTCATACCATTTTTAAATAAAATATAGTACTTTCTTATGTGGACAATTTTCAACAATTTCAAAAGGATCCAAATACACAAGTTTGCATCATCATTGTTAATGGATGGGCCTAAAAATTGGTGAAAAGATGCATCTAATGGATATTGATGAAATACACCAATTATTCTTCGAACAAATAATTCTAAACATAATATTTCCGTACAAGTATGAGGTATTTATTTTGCGAGACATAAATTTGGTATTTTTACAATACTACCAAAATACCATTCATATTCATAACTATGGATACATCTTAACATTTCTATTATTTGTTTGTTGCATATTACATTACTACAATTTCAAATTTTCATTAGAAGACACCCAACATTGCATTATATGATATTTTGTTCAAAAATTTACACATAAAACTATGTGGAACAATATTTTCCACACATTCAAATCAAATTGAGACCCTTTAAGTAGGTTCGATGGCTCTCCCACTTCCTCTTACAAAAGTGGTGATTCATTCACCTACCTTTTACAAATCTTCTTAAAAACTCTTAGAATTCAACTTTGTCCTTATTTCAATGCCATTACTTCAACTACCAACAAATATTAAAAAAGAATCATTGTCTTCTCTTAAAATAATTGAATTATTTTCATCTATTTCCTAAAACAATGGAGGTAATGACACTTTAGCCACTTGTACCTGATACTTGTAAACATGATTTATCAAATAAACAATAAATCTACCTTGTGATAATAATATTAGAAAAAGCAATGAAATGTTGGACCAAGAACCAAAGTCACATTTAGGGCTTTGATCATTAAAAGTGACATCATCCCAAATGAAGTTAAAATGACCTTGGCACTAAACATCACTAGGAACTCTCTTTGCTAAACAACCTCCTTGGAATCCCCTACTAAAGCACATACTCATGGTTGGTAGTCAATTTGAGAATTCCTTTTAAATGAAAGTAGAGTTGTGGATCAAGTAAAGTTATAATCTTGAGGCCAACTAAGGAATATTATTTTCAAGAATTTCAAAACAATCCAAAACACTACACCAAAATCCAATGTTAGTGATCATGTCCAACAAATTACACTTTGTGTTAACTCCTTGTGCTTCATCAATTTGAATGGCTATTACACGAATAATTTACATGCATGTGGGAAAAGTGCCTTATGTCAATTTTTATTTGCAAACTACATTGATAGATGGTTCATACATTCACATGTTGGCATTTGGATTCCATCTTAAGATCTCAAATTTGATATAAGGTGCACATAGTCACATTAATAGGAGCCATGACCCATAACAAATGTAATCAATGTTTGGTTTTTCATGTTTTTGTGTCAACAAGAATACTAATTTTGCAAGTTTTAATGTGTTTAAATGAAAATATTTCTAATGTATTATGGGTACATGTGGAAAAAATAACAATTTGAAATTTTATAAAAAGTATAAAGTATTAAAAAACACTTATAATAAAACCTTATAACCATTTCTTTCATTTTTTAAATTATTTGAAATGTCTTCAAAATGACATAATCAAGTATAATAATTATTCACACTTTTACATAATAGTATAGTTGGGTGTCTTCATGTTAAAATGTAACACCCAAGATTAATTTGGATATCCTTTGGTAGATTTTATTAGTTCTTATTTGAAACCATATATGATTTTTCATTCCATGTATTTATAACATCTTAGGATAGCCGTAAATTGAAAAATTGTTAAAAATTAACTTTGTAACATTACAATTCATTTTGTGATGTATTTCATTAGAAATGAATTTTTTCCTACCAATTTCAGGCCCAATAAAAATGCCTTTATTAGAATTCAATTATTGTGACATCCTTTATGGTACACCTCAACTTGAAGATGCCCAATTTGACATTTTTTTTATCATGATTATTTTTGGCCATTTGTAAATCTCATGGATTTATAATCCATCATTTTCTATAACAAATCCCAAATTATCACATCATCTTGGCAAGCGAACCCACTTTTTCAGTAGTTACATAAACCAATAAAATTAGTTCCTTTTATCCCATTTGCACTCCATAGCCTTGTTGATTTAGGGATTGTGAACGTTCTTGGGAAAGAAACAAATGCCTTTTTAAATGGGTGGAATTTTTCATATTGTCTCAATGAGTATAAAAGAGATTCTCTACCACTTTGGATTCTACAAAGGACTTTAACATATTTCAGATTAGCTCTCAAAAACAAAAAATAAAAATCTTTTAGCAAATCTTCTACCACCGGATTTGCTCGCTCCTCCTTGGTTGTTGTGTTGGAGAACGTCAAATCAGCTATTCCACTGGAATGTGTTGTAGCTTCGATAGGTGCAACGACTATAAGAAGTGCAACACTTTTGGCTTCATCGGAACCATCCCCAATATTGAAAGGAATCCCAATATTGGAAGTTATTTCTAGTTCGTTAAATGGTGGTTCCAATGCAACCACTAAATCTACCTCCATCTTTTCGCTTTCATTCTACTCCTTGCTCCTCTATGAATTGGATTCAAATGCAAATCTGGAGTGGGTTTGCATTCTACTAGGTTCAAAAGGCAGCATCACAAGATGTGGGACTCGAATGCTTCCCAAATGATTTCATTGATTTGTTCCTTATACAACTCCCATTGCTTGGCTTGGCTCCTCTTGTTCCTCTTTTGATAGATTAAAAGTTCGGCTTTCATAAATGCATGTTCCATCTTCAAGTTGTTGAACTCCTCCACTCGATAATGGTAGAGGTTTGCAAGCTTCGCCCTCTGCCTTAGTGCCTTCATTTCCTCCACTAGAATATCCAACTCCTTCTGAACCACGTTAAGATTCTTTTGAACCTCCTCCAATTCTTGTTATAATAACCGGATTTTTTTGGTTAATTGTAGCAACTCCACTTGTTGCTTTTATGTGGGTTTAGTAAGAGCTCCATTTTGTTCCTCCAACCATTTTACCTTCCTTTGGCTAAAACAAATAACTTATCGATAAAGGTTTAAAATTGTTCCATTACCTTCCGGTTTGCCTACTTTTGCTCCAAAGCCTACTTGAGCTTGGCTCATTCCGAATCAATGGTGCCCAACATCAAACTGATTTCGGTAATGCATTTGTGGAAATTCAATAACTCATTTCGATAGTTGGAATTTTCGATTTCCAATTCAAGGATCCTCTTCCTTGTGTCTTCCAAGTTCTGCAACTTTGTCTACAGATGTTATATGGTTTGAGCATCCTACCAGTTGACCTTTTGTAACTACTACATTTGACCTTTCAAACATGTTAACTCCTACATGTTCTTCTACAACATTTCCTTTGCAACCTCTTTTTTGGATGTGGCCAACCAAAAAATTATCAAAATGTTACCCCACTGTTTAAGCAAACTCTTTTAACCATAGTAGGTGGTCTTCCAAACTCTTCAGGGAAGACATAATTGAAGGAGCTAGGACCCTTTTGGTTCTAGTTGGTGGAGGAAAAAGTCCACCCTATACCAAAAAGGAAGTGTCAAGAGGGTGGTGTTCTTTGGCTTCCTCACTTAAATTTTGTGCAAGGTTTCCACTAGAAAAATATTCTGGTGATTTATCCATTTCCAGTATATCACCTACCAAAGTTGTCTCTCCCTCCAACTGTTAATGCAATTAGCTAAAAACGGTTGCAAGGGTTTTTATTGCATTTATAGCCAATGGACACAATTCTGGTTGGGTCTTGCACCAAAAATTTATTTCAATTAAGGTCATGCACTAGAAACCTTTTCCATTCGATCCAAATTTGGATTTTGAATTCTTCCCTTTTTCTGAAGACTTGATGATTCCAGTGACCACTCTATTGGAGTGCACTTCCTTAACGACAATATAGGATTTCGAGGACAAAACCAGCCCAAATTCCAAGACCATAATGTTGGTAAAAGCGTTGGTGAAATTTTTGGTTAAATATTTTTCCCATCAATTTCCTTAACATCCTCCTCTCCTCATCAATGTTAATGGGTGCACATTGGAAATGCGTTCCTGAAACTCTATTGGTTATTACAGTTGAAGCTTTCAGTAATAGTCTAACAACTCCTTCCTCCTCATCTAATTCAGGTAGAATGAAGGTCAAATCTAATAGATACTAGTTACATACAATTAAGATATCTACCGCTTGGGCAACTCTAAATTTGGTGTTGTCCCTACTTATGCTAGGTTTTGTCAATGTAAAAAGATCTCATAAATCTACTATAGAGGTTGTTGAACACTATAGCAAACTAATTCACCTTCACTCCCTATTTAGCCAACACCACAAAGTTCATCAATTTTTTCACCACGTAGGTGAGTCAATTACCCTTCAACCAAATTAATTGGATATATGGCAATAATCTAGTTGCATACATTCCTTTCAAAAAGGAAACCTTCCAAGCTTCCCGGTCAACAAATGCTTTTGGTGGTGTAATTTTTCAATAAACAACCACCTCCTTTTCTTTTTCCTTCTCCTTGGTGGGCTTGGCCGATAGTTTGTTGAAGCTTGTTTCTAGTAGTTGGAACATTTCTACCATCGTCTTTTTGGTTATAAAAATTGGAACTCCTTATACAACCAATTTTATAATTTCCAAATTGAATCGATGGCTTGTAAAAATTCCTTCACTAGTGGTTGTATTAGACTCAATTGCACATTTAACAAATTGGAAATGCCAACATGTCAAGCCCACTCTAAATCTCTATTGGTTGTCCACTTTTGAAATTTTTCCATTTGCAAAAAGATTATATTTCCTCTATTGAAAAAAATCACAACCATTTTCTCTTTTTTTCTATCTTTATGGTCAAATTCTAGTGAAGCCTGGTTTTCGCCCAGTTTGGACTTTAAACTCTCTTTCCTTTTTATCTTCTCTACCATCTCCTTGCTAATGTTTCCCCTCATCTTCACCAACAAAAAATTTACAAACTTTTTTGCAACATAACAATATTGGAAAAAATAAATAAAAATTGAGTGAACAATTCCCTCTTTTATATTGAAGTTCGAGTGCCTAAACTTGATGTTGATTGTACAAACTATTTCAAAAGTATAGATGGAGTTTGTCCTTCCAGTGTCAGTTTGTTGGTTTGGATGAAAACACAACTGATCATGATTACTTCGATTCCAAAATTGGCCCCTACAAATTTTGGGATGGAACCTTGATGTGTAGATTTTGAACTGGAATTAGCCGTGAGGATTCCACTTTGAAAAGTTCAGAATCTACCCCTATTGATTTTATGGTGGAATTTTTCGTTGGGATTCCACATTAGAATTGGTCTTGGCTAATTCCAAGTTGGAATTTACTATTGAATTGGAATTTCCATATCTTTTGGTGGAACTCTAATTTTTCAGTTCAGCTTTACCAAAATCCATTAAACCAAAACTCCTTTTCAATTCAATAGATCTATATATTGGTTCTCCAATGTCAACAACCAAATTTTTTCGGTTGATTAAGATTTCCGATTGAACTAGGTTCTTAATAATAATATCATGAAAATCTTCTTGAGTCTTCCTTGTATTTTGAATCCTCTTTGTGTTCTCCTCCCCCTTCAATGGTAACATGTAGTCCTCTAGGAGCTTGTCCCAAATATCAATAAGGTTTGAGCTTGTTCATGTTCACCCAAATTGGATTTGGTTTGAACTTGTTGATATTGACAAGTAATATAACATTGTTGGGGAAACAATATTATATTTTATATGGGCCAAACCACCGTTTTAAAAACTTTCTGGTGTGTTCTTTTCTACCCTTTGGAAACCAAAGGACTATGGCCCCCATGGAGAAAGTTTTTATTTTGTGGTTTTGTTGAGCCCATAATGTCATGTTCCATTGCTTTATACATGTCCTATATGCAACTGCCTAGCAAATTTCATTCAAATGTTCCAATTTTTCCATATGACTGGTTAAAATACTGATAAGAGAAAAGTCTTAGTCAAGATGTGAATTGCTTATTGGTAACATGTATTTTGTTGGCATCAAAGGATAAAGGCCATAAACCAATTGAAATGGAGTGTGTCAAGTGGTTATTTTGAATATTGTGTGCTAAGCATATAGAATCGCGTGTAAATGTTCATCCTAATCGGTGCAATTCTCATTTAACAACTTAATAAACAATGAACCAATCATTTTGTTGGTGGATTCTGCCTATTCATTACCTAGTAGGTAATAAATGATCAAGGTCATATGTTGTAACAAAAAATGGTTTGTAAGAATCTCAATGGCCTTTGTTAAGGGGGTTGGATGATTACATGATTTTGTATGAACAAGCATTTAAGATAGGGATTGATCAAAGAACTTCGTTAGTTTAAATTTTGAATTCTTATTGGTTCATGATGAGGAGACTTGAAACTGCCCAAAGGGGGAGGTTTTGGAAAAGAGGGACATTCTTAGACACACAAGTTTTGGTGACTGTAACAATGGTGATCTGAAATTTTGAAGCAATCTACAGACTTTGAAGACGAATAATTGTGAAACAAAATGAATTGAATGGTGACCCGAAGTTTACAACGACAATTGGACTTGGAGGCAAATTGTTAAGTCACTAAAATACAAACAAAAGACAATCTTGAAAATGGACAAGAATATGAAAGGCTTACAAAAACTCCATATCGGAATCTGATGTTGGATGGAGAAGTTTTAAGAACAAAGGAAAGGCTATGAGGCACATGTTGTTTTTTCCACAAAAGGTGGTATGATGTGAAATATGGACTAGGGGTCTTTAGACAAGGCATAATTATAGACAATGATTTCCATGGAGAAAGATGCAATTGACTACTCACCCAAATGAGTGGGTGCAGTATACTTCTCGGTTGCAATCTATGGTTTAGAGTCAAAAAGATCAAGACGGAGCAAGGACTTTTGTAATACTTAATCAACCGTAGGAAATTTCAAGTCTAGAATCAATGACTAGCCAAAGAAGGGATGTTATAAGAGGTACACAACCCATGTATGTGTGTCAGTTTGCATTTCCAAATTATTATGAACCAGTGGACTATTGGGAGGTGGAAGAAAACACTAATATCGATGTGGTTGAGGAGATTGTAGAAAATTACCTATGATCATTTGAATATGTAAAGGCACAAGTGAATGTGTTGGATGAAGCACCACAGTCATACTCACATCAAGGGAATCTAGAGCTGGATCAAACAAAGTACACAATCGAGACATGGGATCATGAATATGTGGATTTGGAGGTAGTTAGATTACTTTCAAAGGTCTTTGTATTTTGTGAGGAAAAAAGACATGCAATCATGGATTGTCCTTTTGTGCCTTTTCACATTAGAGCAAGTATTGCTAGACATGTGAAATTACAAAATGTGGCAAGAACATTAATGGATCAACCACGGGAACAAAAACCAGGAATCCTTGTACTCCAAAATAGATTGAAAGGCATGGAGTTGGGAAGCCAATTCAAACCACAGAGTCAATAAATTTATCCATCTATTTAAACCATGAATAGAAAATCAAAGGTGTATTCACATACACATTCTGCACCACAAAGGATACCAATGGTAACCACAAAATAGAACATTGTCAACCTCAAGTCAACACAACTTCATTAATAATGTCATAAATGACAATTGTTGAAACCAAAGACAACCTATTAAAGTAAAAATTACTCAATCATTTGATGTAAAAATAACAACCGTAGGAGTGGAAACGATTGTTGCACCTAACATGGATGTTACCAAAAGGGGAATACTAATTGGGTAGTGGATTAAATGGAATTTCGGCAAGAAAGAAACTTAGTGGGAGTTCGACATTACCAACAACAACTACTGGAGTTATTGGGTCACCTCATATGGTGTTTACCACTCTGATAATGACTACTCATGTGAATAGGGCTACAAATCAACCATTGATGAACTCAATGGCTACTAGAAAGTACAAAAGTGCAGATGCAATGAATCCAAGGGGAGGATATTGAAAACCATTTGTTATAATTACACAAATTCTTGATCACAATGTGGCCATTATGTTAAGCCAAATAGGGTAGCTTTTAAGTATCCCGATTTTTAAATAGATGTTAATCTAAATGCTCATGTTAGAATGTTCAATTTTTTAATAAAAACAAATGCAAAAACTTTTGAAAAATATATCATCAATGAAATTAGCTATATGATTAAAGATACAACATTAGATTAGTGTCATAATTACATGTCACAATTCCCTAACTATATTTTTTTAGAGCTTACACAGGCATTTATCAAACATCGATGGAAAACACATAATGATGAGCAAATATACATGGAGTTGAAGGATATGAAATAGGAGCATATTGAGAGGGTGGAAGTTTATTATGAACAGATTTGGAAGTTGGCTCATGGTTTACAAGTGTCAACCACAAATAATTTTTTGACTACTATGTTTAAAGCGGGTTTGCCATCATACCTCAAAATTGCGACTACACAGATGAAGTGGTCAACACTACAACAACATAAGGAGGTGGCAATGTTGTTTGGAGAAAGCATGATTACTTCAGAAGCAAGGAGTGCACTTTCAGTACCATAGACTATTAAATAGGCAGCACTAACAAGATTGCAAAGTAATACAAGGAAGACTGACAAACATTACACAAACTATGGGATGATGAATCATAATATGGAAACATGAAGGGAAAAAAAAAAAAAACAACCACATGGCAACCATAGAGGCAACACAACCAAGTTAAAAACCACAGAATATATCTTCATATGCATGCCACATTTGTGGTTTGAATGGACATAAAATGATAGATTGTCCAAAGTTTGTTGAAATGCAAAAGATGTTTCATGGGAAATCTATGGCAATAACACAAGTTCAACCTATTGCTGAGACACAAATAATCACTGCATATGTGAATGTGGTGGATGTTAATGTTACCACAAGAAGTAAAGTAACTAAAGAATAGGTGTTAAGGATAGAAAGACAAGGAAAGCAAAGAGTGCTACTGATTGGGGGAAAAAAAATGGTTGAAGAAGTCAATGGTGGAGACAATTCAATAGATTCAAAAAACATAGACCTAGATAGAAGGGCCATCCACATCCATGGAGGGATGGAATACAACCTTGCCAAGTATGCCAAAACTATTCTTGTGGAAACATAGAAATCTTAAGAGGTAGTGAATTCACAAGAAAACTAATCACAATAAAAGAATTTTTTAAAATATTAGTAAGCAAATGCTAAAAACAAGTTATACTTTGAACTTGAAACATTTGCTTAAAATAGCTTTTGAATTAAAAAGATATCTTTGGTAGAAGCTAAAACCAAAAAAAACTCAATTTTTAAGTAGAGCAACCATAGATAAACAAGTTGGTTCTTCAATACCAAAGACAGGGACACTTCTGTAACAATAGATAATCATATGGTAGTTATCCAAGTATAGATTGGGAAGAATACAATAGATGATGTGTTGTTAGATGGAGGTTCTAAAGTTAATATTATCACAGAACAATTGATATTGAAGTTGGGCTTTTATAGCCTAAACTTGCACCATACAATCTGAGGATGGCAAATTAAACAACCACAAAACTAGTGGGGTTGATTAGAGATTTGAAGATATATGTTCATGGCATTCCTTACATAACTACATTTACTATATTTCATAATAATATGGTGGATTCTAGTTATTCCATGTTGCTTGGGAAACCATGGTTGAGGGATGTTAAAGTGGCACATGATTAGGGGAGTAACATTGTTACCATACAAAGGAATGGGATAGTCAAAACAACTATAGTCACCAAACATTTGGGGGGTGGTAAAAAGACCAGAAGTGCTACTATGCTACAATTATCAGAATGGCATCACAGATGAAGAAGAAGATATCATCTTTATTATAAAGTTAGAATTGTTCCCCATAAGAATAATTAGTTTGCCTAAGACAATTCAATTTGTGAAAACCATGGATATGGAGATCATGGATATAAATGTGAAAACTAGTATTTCAAAATAAGGATCTAGAGTACAAAGCACAAAAAAGAAGATACCTAACAATAAATATGAATCAGAAGTAGTTATGGAAGAAAATTTCTATTTGGAAACGTACTACAAACTTAAACCAAGGAATGTGGGAGTGGATGATAACTCCAACAAAAATCAAAACATAGGAATTGCATATAGCAAATATCAACAATTGATGAAGTTCAATCTAGGAACTTTATCAAAACCGAGTACTTGAAGAATCTTTTCAAGAATCACCATGGTTATGAACCTTAAAGAACGGCCCTGCTACCGGGCAGTTTCTGCTACCTGCCCAACACTCTTATTTTCACCCTTTTGATCTATTACCTATTAAAGAATCAGCAACAACCCATGACCAAAATTATTCACCAGAGGCTACTTACATGATGATGGGAATCTAAGGTTTATTCTTGGGCCCCTCCTTGAGCTTTGCAAAAATTACACTCATAATTATAATTCATCACATTGGCATGTCAGTGGTAGGGCTGAGATTTGGCGCATCTATATATATAATTTCTTTATTTTTAAATTTTTTTTCCTCTAATTGCAGTGGGGGACCACACTTCAATATTGTGTGTCAATTTTTCTTTTCTTAAAATTTCCTTGGATTGTTTGAATGGGCTCAAGTCCAATTGGCCTCCAGGTGAAGAAGGGGGTTGTATGATTTTTCCACTGTCAGAATGGTATATGCAACATGCCCTGCAGAGCCAAGTTGCAGAGGATTGAGCAATGAACTTTGGGTGGACAAGTAGAAAGAGGGGAAAGGGGATTGGGGGGGGGGGAGGGTGTGAAATGGCCCTGGTATCCCAAAAAGAGGCAACGGACGATTTGGGGTTGGAATTTGGA
>Ga0116229_10009734_pt1 | contig 14600 bp, 12 predicted proteins | sample S1TSphgellanicum_3_FD_87313 | JGI IMG/M metagenome (GOLD analysis project Ga0116229, IMG submission 87313) | Host-associated microbial communities from peat moss isolated from Minnesota, USA - S1T2_Fc - Sphagnum magellanicum MG | ecosystem: Host-associated > Plants > Peat moss > Unclassified... | reverse complement strand
GGCCGCGGCGGGAGTTACCGCGGAGCTGCCGCCGCCATCGTTGCAAGCGGCAAGAGTCAGCAGAATCGTCGCGGAAAAAACTGTTGCAGACAATGCAGCTGCAAATCGCACTCGACGGTTCATCAACATAGATTCCACTCCAGATCACGACGATAGCGAATCCGCTACCTACGGCGACCCCGCTATCTGCGCTTGCAGACCGGAGGCTTTGCGCATCCGCCTCGCGACGGATTTGCCTTTCATTCAGCAGTAAACTATGAGGGGAGTGCTTTGACAAACTGTCGTCCGTGACAGACAAAAAAACGGATCACATTCGCGTCGCATTCGCGCTCGATCAATTGGTGTTGCAGCGCTTCTGATAGATGGCCGGACACTCTGCGCCGTAAACCTTTCCCTGCACCGACCGGATGAACGGCAATATGCCTGTGCTCCACATCTGCGCCGGACCTCCAAGGTAGGTGTTTCGGTACCACACGAGGTAGCTGGCATGCATGATATTGGATTGATATTGATAAATCTCCGCCGGCGTCTGTGTGAATTTTGCGCCGATACCCAAGCCCTCCACCTCACCAATCCAGGGAACCACGCCGCGAAAGTCCTTGCCTCCGCCCTCTGCTGCGCGAAATACTTCATTCGCCTGAACCTTGCGCGTGATGACAGGCAACGGCAGCTCCGGATCCGGACCGCCGATGATCACATCGCCGTTCGCCGATGCGTAAGTCATCAAATCCAGGATCTGCGCATCGCTGCCGAAATAATTCGCCACAAGCCGCAGCTGCGTATGCAACCACACCTTCTCGCTGGCATCGAACCATCGCTTCAGCTGGGTCGCATACGCTGTCGTACTAAAGCCGCTGCCCGGCGGTGCGGCAACGGCGGTCTCGCCGTTGCCGAAGAACATTTCGAAAAGAGGATTCTGATCGTATCGCTGCGCATAGGCTTGACTGAGTGCAATCAACCGGTCCATCACGGCGGGTTCCCAAAATCTTGCCGTGACCGCTAGGCTGCCTGCCGCCCCCGGCAGAGCGATGGCGCATCCGCCGTCGCTGTACGTCGAGAGATAAGCCGGCAGCAGCTTGCCGGCCGCATCGGCGCAATCGGTCCCGGCTGCAGGCGGCGTGCCGAACGAACGCTCGTTGACCCCGAGCATCAGACGCTTCGGCACCTTGAGCGACCCCAGTTTGGCCAAGAACGCGTCTATCAAAGCGAACCCGTTCGAATAATCGCCGGCGGTGGCGCCTTCGAGCGATGACCAATTCACCTGCAGCTCGATTCCTTGCACGGTCGTCTCGCTCGAGAGTGCGTCGAGCGCGGCGAATTGGCTGGCTTGCGATGTGTGTGGATCGAGCCAGACATAATGCCCGGGATGCCACTTGATTCCTCCGGCGTCGGTCCCGGTCGTGGGAGACGGCGTGGCGCACTGCGCATTCACGCATACGTTCGTCGGGGGCGTCGGCGGGTCCGCAGCCGCAAGGAGGACTGCGGGCTCGGCTGTGCTCAAATAGGCAGCGGCCAGTATCAGGAATGCGCGGCGATGACAAATGGGCATGTTGACCTCGAAAAAACGCAATATAAGCGAGTGTGCGGCTCTGTCGGCGGTCCGTCGCGACAGGCGCACACTAGGAAGACTGAACGACCGGCACAAGCGTCTCCAAATACCTACACATCGGGGCAGCGGCGATGCGGTGCGCAACATCTGTGTGTCGGCGACATCGCAAGTGATAGCCTAAGCGCCCTCCAGGCTGAGAGCCGCACTTCCGAATAAATGCTGCCTAAGTTGTCCGCTCTGATCGCCCTGTTGCGTCCCGTACAATGGGTTAAAAATGCCTTTGTCTGCGCAGGCGTGCTTTTCGGGGGCCAGTTGCACAATGCCCAGGCGCTTGGGTCGATGACCCTGGCGGTCGTGGCATTCAGCCTGATGAGCTCCGCCATCTACGTCGTCAATGACTATCTAGACCGCGATTCCGATCGACAACATCCGGTCAAGCGGCATCGCCCCTTGGCGAGCGGCGCGGTCTCCCCGTTCCAGGGATTCTCGGCTGCGGCGCTATGCGTGATCGTCTCCTTGACTGCGGCTTGGTTTGCGGACGCGCGGGTCGTGGCACTGGTGCTGATCTACCTGTCGATCAACATTGCCTACTCCGTGAAATTGAAACATCAAGCGGTGACGGATGTATTTTGCATCGCGTCCGGTTTCATGCTGCGCATCCTGGCCGGTACGTGGGGAATTCATATCGCGCCATCCGGCTGGTTGCTGTTGACCGGCATGTTCATCACCTTGTTTTTAGGCTTTGCCAAGCGCCGCGCCGAGTGGGCAGATGCTTCGGGAGACCATCAGCGCCGACCGGTGCTTGACGTCTATTCACCCGACCTGCTCGATACGTTTCTGTCGATTACCGCAACGGGAGCTGTCTTGAGCTACGGGCTGTACACATTGGACGCCAAGACGATCGAAATTCACCGCACCGACAAATTGATCTATACGATGCCGTTCGTCTTGTTCGGATTGTTTCGCTATCTGTATTTGCTGCATTGGCGCAAGAAAGGGGAAAATCCCAGCCGGGACGTATTCACCGATCACCAGATAATCATCTGTGTACTTGCCTATGTGGGTACCGCGATATGGTTGTTGAATCGATAGACACCGGTGAGTCCTCTCGATCCGTCGATACCCCGGGATAATGAACGACCCGGTCGACTTGATAATCCTTCGAGCCGCCGGCATGGGTAAAGATGATGAGTTCCCCCAGCAAGCCGAGTGCAAAGATCTGCACGCCGAGAACGATGAACAGCGAGGCCAGCAGCAATGCCGGCCGGTCCGCCAGCGGGCTGTGGAAAGCGATCCTGTCGAACACCAGGTAAAGCAGCTCCAGCAGGCCGATCGACAGTGTGACCACACCCACCATTCCGAAGAAGCGCAACGGCCTCTTGGTGAACCGCACGAGAAAAAATACGGTGAAGATGTCCAGAAAACCGCGCATGTAACTGCGCGGCGTATAGCTCCAGGGCGACAGCTGGTCTTTGGCTTGCCGCACCGCCACTTCGGCCACACGAAAGCCATGCCGTTCGGCCAGCACCGGCAGAAAGCGGTCCTGGTCCCCGTACAAATGGATTTCATCCAGAATCTTGCGTTTGAACGCCCGCGCATTGCAGCCCAAATCACGAAATTGCAATCGGGTCACGAACTGCAGCAGCCGGTGGAATGCCGCCCGACGCAGCGCTTCGAACCAACCTCCGGCGCGAGGCTCGCGATAGCCGACTGCAATGTCGGCGCTGCCCAACGCTGACACCAGTTTCGCTATCTCGCCGCCCTCGATTTGCAGGTAAGCGGGCAGGGAGACGATGACACCGCCGGCAGCTTGCTCGAAGCCGATCATCAGTGCGGTCGCTTCTCCGAAACGGCGCGACAAGGAGACCACGGTGATTGGAACACCGTCCGTCGCCAAATGCAGCAGCGCGCTTTCGTAGGCCGGTTGCGGGCCGTCCATGACGAAAATCAATTCGTAGGGGGCGCCCAGCAACTCCAAACCGCGCCGATATTCCGCAAACAGCTCCGCGAGAGGAGTCTGTCGGTCGCCGACGGGGATGATCACCGAAACCAGCGGTGCCGTTGGAGTGTGGGTCATCATGTCGAGCGGCCGCCGGCGGACGTTCTCTTGGACAGCCGTGCAAACTGGTCCGGCCGCACGTCACCCAATTTATACACCAACTCCCCCAACGTGCCGCTTGCCATCAAGGTCACGGCAGCCATCAGAAATATCAATCCTGACCCCGCCAGCGGCAAAGAGATCTGGCCATGCCGCGCCCCGGTCAGAAGACCGGCCAGCAGTGCGGTGCTGCCGATGAGAGTCAACGGGATGCACAGCAAACTGAACCACAGCAGCGGGCGGGACGTAAAAGATGCCACGGTCTTGATGACCATGAGATCGAGCAAGACTTTGTAAACCCGCGACAACCCGTATTTCGACTTGCCGAATTGCCGGGCGTGATGCCGCACTTTGATTTCCGCAATGCGCGGACCGGCCATCGACGCCATCGCTGGGATGAAACGGTGCATCTCCGAGTACAGCGGAATGTTCTTGATCAGCGCCCCCCGGAACGCCTTCAGCGAACAGCCATTGTCCGTGATCGGTACGCCGGTAACTCTGCCGATCAGCCAGTTGGCGATCTTCGACGGAATTTTGCGGGAAACCAACTTATCCTGCCGCTTGTGCCGCCACCCCACCACCAGGTCGTAACCCTCGCCCATCTTGGCCAGGAAGTGTTCGATGTCGGCGGGATCATTCTGCAAGTCTCCGTCCATGGTGACCAGGATTTCGCCTTGGGCATGGTCGATGCCCGCGGCCATCGCCGCGGTCTGCCCATAGTTGCGGCGGAACTTCACGAAGCGTACCCGCGGATCGCGCCGTGCGATTTCCTCGCCCCGTGCCGCGGTACCGTCTCGACTGCCGTCGTCGACGAATACCATCTCAAAGGCAATCTGCAGCGGCTCGACCGCTCTCACGATCGCCGCATGCATGAGGTCAATGCTGTCCTCCTCGTTGAAGAAGGGCACGATTACGGACAGTTTGGGAGTGGCGGGCACGCCGACGCTCGGTCTCATTGGATTGGCCTGGCGGACAAAGACCTCAATTTATCACAGGCATCGCCGACGGGTTTCAAACTGGCCGGCATCTCCAAAATCTGCGATTTCGGTCGCGCATTTGAATAGCCAATGTCAAATGACCCAGGGTTCCTCCCTGGACGAGGTATAATTTCTCCGGAAATGAAAGTCCTCGTCACCGGCGTGGCCGGTTTCATCGGGTCGGCGACCGCCCAGCGACTGCTGCAACGCGGCGATGAAGTGGTCGGACTCGATAATCTCAACGACTATTACGCAGTGTCTCTCAAAGAGGCGCGGCTCAACCGGCTGGCGGCGAATCTCCGCTTCCGTTTCGAGCGCATGGATCTGGCGGACCACGATGCCATGGCTGCGCTGTTCGCACGGGAAAGTTTCGAGCGCGTGGTGCATTTAGGCGCACAGGCGGGCGTCCGGTATTCGCTGAAAAACCCCGAGAGTTATATCCAAAGCAATATTGTCGGCACCCTCCACGTTCTGGAGGGCTGCCGCCATCATGGCATCGCGCATCTCGTGTATGCGTCGTCCAGCTCCGTCTATGGCGCAAGTACGCATTTGCCCTATTCGGTCCATGAGCCGGCATCTCATCCCGTGTCCCTCTATGCCGCGACCAAGCGCGCCAATGAATTGATGGCGCATAGCTACTCCAGCATGTTCGGCCTGCCAACCACCGGGCTGCGGTTCTTCACGGTGTATGGCCCGTGGGGACGACCCGACATGGCCTTATTCCTGTTCACCCGCGCCATACTCGATGGCCGACCGATCGAAGTCTTCAACCAAGGACATCATCAGCGCGACTTTACCTACATCGACGACATCGTCGAAGGTGTGGTCCGGGTACTCGACCGTATACCTCAGCCGGATGTGCAGTGGCGCAGCAATCATCCGGACCCCGGCAGCAGCCGCGCGCCCTATCGGATCTACAATATCGGCAGCAACCGGCCGATCGAATTGCTGCGTTACATCGAGGTGCTGGAGGACTGTATCGGACGCAAGGCAGAGAAGATTTTATTGCCCATGCAGCCCGGCGACGTCGAAGATACGTTTGCTGACGTGAGCGAGCTGGTTCGCGATATCGGTTATAAACCGTCGACACCCATCGAACAGGGAGTTCGCAACTTTGTGGACTGGTTTCGCAGCTACTACGAGTAGTCGCTACTCCGTCGGTCGAGCGACCCGGACACCGGGCGTGTCACGCGGCAAGCGGCTTGCGAGCCTGCACGAACACTTCTGAACAGTTCAAGTCGTCGTCGGTCATGGCGCGCCACTTCTGCGCGAGTCGTGAGCGAGGAATTCCATCCGTTCTGTATTGCTGCATGGCGCAAACGATCTCAAACCCGGCGTTGGTGATCGCCGCCTGGTGAGCCGACCAGGGTTCGCAGTTGATGAGGTAGGCGCGTTTTCCCACCATGATGTTCCAGAGCCAATCGGGGATGGCACGATGGCCGTTCCACTCTTTCGTCAGATCGTGGCTTCGAAAGTCGATTTGGTGGCTCATCACGCCGCCCGGAGCGAGCCATTGATACATGGCCTGGTAAGTTTGACTGATGTCGGTGACGTGCTCGAGTACCGCCTGGGACAGGATTAAATCCATGGAGTTCTCCTTGATGACATCGGAGTTATTCCAGGGGACTTGATACGCCAGCGTCATTCCCTCCGACGTCTCGAGCGAGTTCGCCAGCATTTTACGAATGTTGTCGATTCTTTGCGGCGCCAGCGACGCCGACAAGCCCGCGGCGGTGAGAACCTCGCTGGGAAATTTTCCATCGTCCAGATACGGGTCGAAATCCGGCCAGCCTTTCGATGGGCGGGGTGCGCGCCGCCGCAATAGATCCGCGAGTTCCTCCAGCACCTTCAGGTTGTGCGCCGGTTCGGTGTGCGCGACGACATCCAAGCCGTAGAAGCACTGCGCGCCGCATAATAACGCGGCAATGCCGATCCCCAAGCTGTCGCCCGGGCCGAGTTCGGCGACCGACTTCGGGGAATGGTGCAGCCCGTTCGCATGCAGTAAAGCCACGTGTTTCAGCCAAACGCCGTAATAATACGCAGTAGGTGGATTTTTGCTGGCGTGGGGCTTCGGCAACACGCGCTGCATCCCAGGAACAAAGGTCAAGGCGCCTTTGACTACGGACCGGATCTTCATGAATTGCAGGACCGCATCGGGGCCGACTGCCGGCCGGCATCCTCAAGGATGGAAGGGATTCGCACGATTCAGCGCTGTGCTACTGGGGCCTTTGGCCACCAATCCTTCCATGACTTGCATGGTCACTTTCGCGATCGCGTCCCAATCGTAACGACCGCAAGACAGCCGGAGTTGTTGCGCGATGATTTCGCGTTCCTCCGGCGTGATCGCGGCGCGCTCGCGCAGGCGAGCCGCCAAGGCTTGGGTATTGCCCATCGGGAAATAGCACGAGTCGTCGAGACCCACCTCACGATTGGCGGCGATGTTGCTGGCGATCACCGGTATCCCGATCTTCATCGCTTCGAGAAGCGCGATGGGCAGTCCCTCATGAGAGGATGGCAGGGCGAAAATCCCCGCATGCGAAACGAGTTGTTGCACTTCGGGCGGCGACCGAAATCCCGTGCAAACGATCGCTTCATTGCCTTCGTATTGTGCCCGCAGCTTCTCAGCGTATCGCTGCGACCCCTGGGCGCCGCCGACCAACACCAGTTTCCATCCGGGAAGTGCGGCGGCCTTGAACGCGGCGATCAGATCGTGTTGCCGCTTTTCAGGCACCAACCGGCTCACCTGGATGATGTAACGTTGTGGCGTGAGCCCGAACTCATCCACCAGCGCCCGGTCCGTGACCCGACGCAGGTCGCCGATGCCATTTGGCAAAATTACGGTCTCCCGCCCATACTTCGCCCGCACCATGTCGCGGATCGCGCTGGAGATCACGATTCGCCGATCGGCAAAGGTGATGCCCAACCTTTCGCCGAGACGCAACAGCGCCCGGGCCGGCGCGTTCCATTTCTCCCGCAAGTAGTCTTGCCCGTGGTGAGTCACGACTACCTTCAGACCCAACAGTTTGGCCAGGGGCACCCCCAACCACGGCCCTACCGCATGAATGTGGAGCACATCCGGACGGTGCACGCCGGCGTACAGGACCCCCAAGAGCGTGTGCAGCAATGCTTCCACGCCCGGCACCCGGGAAGCGGGCAGCCAGCGAATGTTGACCCCGCGCCAAACAGTCGGGGCATTGGCCGGCCGATAGCACGATCGTCCGAGCACGGTTACCTTCGCGCCCAAGGCGTGCAGCCGCGGGTAGAGCTCCGAGGCATGCACCTCGACTCCCCCGGGCACGTTTGGAATTCCGCGCAGACCCAGCGCCATGACGTGCAACGGAGCTTTGTTGAACTCAACCATGACTGCCATGCACCACGATCGTCAGCGGAGTTTCTTGAGACAGGGGTTTGCGGATATCGTTCATTATCCTAGCTTGCCAGCTCGCCGTATAGCTCGATCATCCGGCTTTGATACCGCCGGGCACTGAACTCCTCTCTCATCCACTCGCGTCCCGCAGCGCCGAGCCGTCGCAGCGCGGCGACCGGCATTTGTCGGACGTCGCGCAGAACCTGGGCCAGCGCGTCGACGTTGCCGCTGGTGAACAGGAATCCAGTCTCATCGCGCCGGATCAATTCGGGGATTCCGCCGATGTCTGCCCCGATGATGGGGCGTCCGAGCGCGCTCGCCTCCATCAGGCTGAGCGGCGCATTCTCGTACCACTCGGAAGGAACGACCACGGCGCGAGCAGCGGCGATGGCCGACCGCAACGGTTCGCCCGTCAAATAGCCGGTGAATTCGACGTCGGCGCCGAGACTCGCGGCCAATTGCCGCAAACGGGCCTCTTCAGGTCCGGTGCCGATGATGCGCACCCGAACCCGAGCCTGCGCGGCAGCTTGGATCAATGTGGTGAGACCTTTTTCCGAAGATAACCGCCCAAAGTAGACGAACGCGTCCCCATAACCGTCCTGCACTCCCAGTGCATCGACATCGACGAAATTAGGGATATGTACAAAGCGGCGGGTGTCGACGCCCCACTCGGCAAACTTGGCGAGAAAAAATCGGCTGGGCACGACGAATCGATTCACCGTGCCCATATACAAATCCAGCGCCCTATGGATGGTCGACTCGAGCCAGACCAACGCGCTCATCGCTAACGAATTCTTAATGCAGCGATTCTTCACCACGTTTCGCAGCGCGCCTCCCCGACAGCTCTCGCAAACCGCGCCCTGAGTATGCATCTTGTAAGCGGGACATACGAGCTTCAAATCGTGCAAGGTGAGGACCACCGGGATGCCTTGGCGGCGCAGCTCCACCAGGACGGACGGCGAGAGGTGGTGGTAAATATTATGTGCATGCGCAATATCCGGCCGCGTCGAAGCAATCAATCGGCGGAGGCGGCGCGCCGCGTCCAGGGAATAAACAGCGGTCATGCCGCGCGACACCTTGACCAGCGGGGAACCTTCCATCGAGCCGTCGGTGGTTTGCGCAAAATATTCGGACCATCGGCTCGGTAAATTCTCGGCATGTTGCATTGAAAACGGCACGACTTCCCACCCGGCCTGCTCGAACATTTCGTTGTGATCGAAAAAGACAGATTCAGCTCCGCCCCGCCGATAATAGTAGTTATTAATCGACAGCAGTTTCGGCTTTGTTAACTTAACGGCCAAAGAGATTTTCCCGCCCCGAGTTGCCGAGCCCGGACATGTGTATACCGGACATCCATCCAGAATAAAAAGGCAGGCAGAAAAACAGCTCGATGTGGCGTGCCCACGTCACGGAATCTGAATGTTCGCCGCTGGAATGTCTGTGATGCAAGTAGCAAAACAAGGATCTATTTTCCGCGTGCGGTTGGGACATGCCGCAAATGGTACTTGTTCGAGATCAAGCCGCGACCTCGGAGCTTTATGCTTTTGGGTGTTTTGAGAACATCTGCAAAGGCACGAGGATCGGTTCGTGGTGAATGACACGGGCTCCCATAGATGGAGCCGCCGCCGTCTGATTGGCTTCGCAAGTCTCGCTGCGGCCCTCGCGGCCGTCGGCATTGAGTGGCCGCCATCCCCCGTGAGCGGCGCCGGGAGTGCGGATTCCGCTGCCCCGGCCGTCGAGGCGACCTTGCTCGCGTTCATCGGCGCCTTGTTTGGTCGCGTCCTGTCGCCGTTGGATGCGGCGGACCTGGCCGAGCGCGTTGCCTGCCTGCTGGCGTTCAAGGGGCCGCTCGAAGGCGACTGTCGAGCGTTGGCACTCTACTTGGACCATTTGGCCGCCCGGCGCGGGTGCCCGGCATTCACCCGCTGTGAGCCGGCGTCACAAGCCTTGATCGTCGATCAAGTCATGCGAATCGACGTGAATTCGATGGCGGCGCGGCTGTTGACGCAGCTGTCCGCCGGTCACCGAGCCTACTATCGGATGCGCTGGTCTGCGGTGCCGCAATTGGCGTGGCTGTACCGGCACTCCGCGGCCGCCTGGCGGGCCCGCGGCTACACTCGGTGGGCCGGAGTTGCGGGCGACTGGCGCGAGGTACTGCATCCCGGCGTGCCTTACCCGTGAGCGCCGCGCAGCGCTACGACCTCGTCATCGTCGGCGCCGGCCTCGTCGGCGGCTTGCTGGCGGCGGCGGCGACGCGCCGCGGTCGGCGGGTGGCGCTGATCGAGGCGGGACAGAAGTTTCGGTTTGAGGACCGCCCCAGGCAGTTACAGCATCATCAAGTCTTTGGCGGCGCGGTTTGGCCGTACGAAAACACCGAGCGAGACCGTTACACGGATTCCTCAGCGAGTTCCATCGGCGTTCGCTACGCACTGGAATCGCACCGATTGAAGGGCGTCGGCGGCTCAACCCTGCACTGGGGCGGCCGGATAAACCGCCTGATGCCGGCTGATTTCACCAGCGCATCGCTGTACGGCACAGGAATGAATTGGCCGATCACTTACGCTGAGCTCGAGCCCTACTACAGCGACGCCGAGTGGGAACTCGGGGTATCCGGAACCCATCATCCGTCGCATCCGGCGCGCAGTCGTGACTTCCCCAACCCGGGATTCCCGATGTCGGTGGACGATGCCTTCTGGGTCCCCATTGCCGAGCGCTTCGGCGCCACGGTCTACCCGACCTCTTGGGCCATCAATTCGCGCCCGTACGCAGGCCGCTCCGAGTGCGTCGCCATGGCTGCCTGCAAAGTGTGCCCAAGCGGTGCCCGCTACAGCGCGGACATTCATGTGGCCGCGGCCGAACATTCCGGTCATTGCGATCTGTTCACCAACACGGTCGCCCGCCGGATCGACATGAATGGCGACGGTTCGGTCAAGTCGATTCAAGTCTCCTCCCTGCAGGGAGAGGGTCGCGAAGTCCACGGGACGCACTATGTGATTGCCGCGCACGCGGTGGAATCGGCACGGCTCTTGCTGCTCTCGAACTGCGGCAATCACTCGGATCAGGTCGGCCGGAATCTGATGGAGCATGTCTACATCGACGCGGGCGGTTATCTGCCCTCGCGCCGGTTCTACCCCCGGCGCGGAGGATTTGAAGGTCTCGAGAGCCTTTCCTATTATGATGGGCCCGACCGGCGCGAGCGCGGCGGCATCAAACTCGAGTTTACATTCGAACGCGATCCTCTCGATGACATGGAGGGACGTCGGATCTGGGGCAAAGCCATGGCTGAACATGATCGTGAGGATTTTGGACACTGGATCGGATTGGGCTCCGAAACCGAGCACCAGCCGAACCCACACAGCCGCGTATCGCTCGATCCGGCGGAGCGGGATTTGTTCGGCGATCCGGTTCCCCACATTCATCTGGCATTCAACGATATCGACCGGCGCACGCAGCGCCGGGCGCGTGAGGTTGCGGGTGAATTGTTGTCCGCCGCCGGCGTCAAGACTGTGGTCCAGGATCCGCTGTCGGTGCATTCGTTTGCTTCCCACCATATGGGTACCTGCCGGATGGCCGACGATCCGGACCAAGGCGTCGTCGACAGGAACTGCCGCGTCCACGGTGTGTCGAATCTCTACGTGGCGGGCGGCAGCGTCTTTCCGACCGCCGGCGCCGTGCAACCCAGTCTGACCATCGCCGCCCTGGCCTTGCGGCTGGCTGATCATCTGCTGCCGACGTGAAGCGCGATCCAGGCGGGTTGGCCGCGCAGGAATTCGATGTCCTGGTCATTGGCGCGGGTGCGTTCGGAGCGGCGGCCGCTTGGGACGCCGCGTTACGCGGCCTCAATGTAGCGCTTATCGATCAGGGCGATTTCGGCGCCGGCGCCTCCGCCGAATGCTTCAAGATGGTTCACGGCGGCATTCGATATCTGCAGCACGCCGATATTCGCCGCCTGCGTTCATCCTGCGCCGAGCGCACGGCGTTGCTGCGCATCGCGCCCCACCTCGTCAATCCGCTGCCCATCGCCATCCCCACGTATGGGCATGGCCGACAGGGAAAAGCCTTTCTGGCGGCGGGAATGGCCGCTTATGACTTGCTGACCCTGGGCAGAAATGCGGGAATCCGCGATCGTTCGCGGCATATCGCGGCGATGAGGCTGCTCTCGCGGCATGAAACGCTGGACTTGTTTCCGGAGATCGAGCAGCGCGCCTTGACGGGCGCCGCGGTCTTCGAAGATGGCCAGATGTACAACACGGCGCGTTTGGTCCTCGCTTTCGTGCAATCGGCCGCGGCCCGGGGGGCGATCGTCGCCAACTATACGCAGGCCGTGCGTTTTCTATGGAAGGGCAGGCGCGTGTGCGGCGTACGCGCGCGCGATCTCATCGGCGACGAGGAATTCGATATCCGGGCCAAATTGGTGCTCAACGCGGCCGGACCGTGGGCGGAGTATCTGCTGCAGGACAAAGAACATTTCGGTATCCATACACGCGGCCATTTTTCCCGTGACGCCTGTTTCTTGGTCAACCGCAAACCGCAATCCGCCTACGCCCTGGCGGTTCCGGGCTTCACCAAAGATAGCGATGCCGTCGTCAGCCGTTCCGCCCGGCACCTGTTCGCGGTGCCGTGGCGGGATTGCCTGCTGATCGGCGTCTGGCATCGGTTGTTCACCGAACGTCCGGACAGCGCGCAGGTCGAGGAAGCGGAGCTCGCGGCGTGGATGGCCGAGATGAATGCGTCCTATCCGGCGTTGCGGCTGACGCGGGAAGACGTGATCTACGCCAATTGCGGCCTCGTGCCCTTCGGCGACAGCCGAACCTCGACCGGCGACTTGAGCTTCGGCAAAGAGTCCCGCTACCTCGATCACAGGACGCAAGGCATCGAGGGCTTGGTCACGCTCATCGGCATACGCTATACCACTGCGCGCGGTGACGCAGCCAAGGCTCTGGATCTCTTGCTGCAGCAAATGCCGGGTGCACCGGGCCGCGCCCCGACCGAGCGAGTGCCGCTCAGCGGCGGCGATATCGCTGATTTGTCGGAGCTGCGCAGCGCAGCGCGGCGCCGGGCGCCAGAGGAAATCTCCTCCGGCACGCTCGAGGCCTGGCTGCGCAACCACGGTACGAACTATCAATCGTTGGCCGACTTGGCGCAGTCCGCGGCGGAGGCCAGACGCGTCGCAAACACGGACACAGTCATCGCCGAAGTGACGCATGCCGTCGACCAAGAGATGGCCGTTCACCTCGAGGACGTGGTCTTGCGTCGCACCAATATGGGTTCCGGCTCGCACCCCGGCCCTCTCGCCCTTGCGGAAGCTGCGCAGCGGATGCAAGCCTTGCTCGGCTGGACCGACGCCCGTCGCGGCGCGGAAATTGCGCTGACGGAAGGCGCACTGGCGCATCATCGCGCATCGCCGCCGGGAACCACCGCATGAAAATTCTCATCACCGGAGGAACCGGATTCATCGGTTCCCGATTGGCGCTCTTAGCTCGGGGCGAAGGCCACGCGATCGTGGTTGCCGGCCAGTTGAATTCCGACGCGGAGCGTGCCCGATCCCGGGAACTCGAGGGCGCCGGAGTGCTCATCGAACAGGGCCCGCTCCAAGATCCGGCCTATGCGCGTCGCGTCGCGCAGGGATGCGAGGCGGTGATTCATCTGGCCGCGGCGCAGCATGAAGCCAATGTTGCCGATGAGTATTTCTTCGACGTGAACGTCAATGGCACACAGACCCTGCTCGACGCCAGCAAGGCCGAGGGCGTGCGGCGCTTCGTCTATGGGAGCACCATCGGCGTGTACGGCGATGCGGATGGCCGGACATTGGATGAACGCTCGCCGCCGCAGCCGCAGAACGTCTACGGACGCAGCAAGCTGCGCGCCGAGGAGGTCGTGAACGCTGCCCGACAGACGATCGAAATCAGCATCGTGCGGATCTCGGAGACGTATGGACCGGGAGATTTCCGGCTGCTGAAACTGTTTCGAGCGCTCAACCGGCGTCGATTTTTCATCATCGGATCAGGATTGAACCGCCGCCAGGTGATCCACGTCCGCGACTTGGCCCGTGGACTGCTGCTGGCAGCGGTGAGCCCGGCAGCGGTCGGCGAGACCTTCGTCATGGCGGGTCAAGAGATCATGACCACCCGTGACCTGGTGGAGCAGGTGGCGCGCGCACTTGACCGTCCGCCGCCCCGGTGGCGGGCACCGATGTGGCCGTTCTTGACGGCCGCGGTGTTATTCGAGCAAACGCTGTCGCCGCTCGGCATTCAGCCGCCGCTGCATCGGCGGCGGCTCGATTTCTTTCGAAAATCGTTCGTGTTTTCGACGGCCAAAGCCCGGGATGTCTTAGGCTTTGCGCCGGCCATCTCGTTCCAGCAGGGATCGATCGAAACCGCGCAGTGGTATCGCGAGCAGGGCTATCTGACCCGCTAGGCCGCGGCCGGGCGCTGCGCCACGGCGGCGATTTTCTTCGAGACGATGCGCACCTTTTTGCCGTAGAGGGTGAAGATCACTTTCATGGCCGCTTCGAGCACGCTGGTGATGAACAGCCCCACGTAGTTGAGCGGATTCTTCCAGAACACATACAGCTTGAGAGCGAACGGCTGAATCTTTTCGAAGCCGCCT
>Ga0116229_10009731_pt1 | contig 14603 bp, 14 predicted proteins | sample S1TSphgellanicum_3_FD_87313 | JGI IMG/M metagenome (GOLD analysis project Ga0116229, IMG submission 87313) | Host-associated microbial communities from peat moss isolated from Minnesota, USA - S1T2_Fc - Sphagnum magellanicum MG | ecosystem: Host-associated > Plants > Peat moss > Unclassified... | reverse complement strand
CTCATAAGTAAACATAAACATATTATATGTGGAATATGGTGTTATCAATTCAAACCATTAAAGGAGAAAATGTGAATTGGTACCAAATTGATAAAAAAAAGAAAAGAAAAAAGAAAGAAAAGTGTAAACACTAATTTTTTTTTGAATTGAAGAATTAAATATATGAAGAACTATCAAACTAACACATAGTTTAATAATACTAAAGCAAAATAATGACAACCAACGCTAAGAATTTTTTTTTAATTCATTTTGAACTTCAATAGTAAACTTAACTATCCTAGCTTCCAAATTGTTGACAAGGTCCAATTTACAATTAAAACTTCAAACTTTTAGGTCAAATGAACTTTCCAAACTCTGAACCCTAAATCTTAAAATGTACCTTTAAAGTTTTAAATATTAAAACTCAACCACACACCTTAAACCCTAAAGCACAATATTGTCCAAGGTTTTTTCTTATTTGTAATTTTTTAAAACATAAATTTTGTGATATAAGAAAATTATTGAAAATTTTTCGAAAATTTTCAAAATTTAGGGAAATTCACATTGTATTAAGACAATTTTCTAAAAATAATTTGGTCAAGAAAATGTTAAAATTTGGTGAAAAAAAATCATTGTCTCTTTGAAAATCAATCAAAAGAAAATAAAAATAGTAATAAATAAATATCCCAAGTTTATAATGGGGGTATTTGCCTAGGCCAAAAATGGTGATGAATAGTTATGGAAAGAGAAATTTCATGCAGCTAATGGTAAGGCTCAACATGCACTCAAAGTGCCTTGATTTTTTTTTCTTTTAAGTTCTGGGTTGGGAGGGGGGGGGGGAGGGGGAGGGGGGGAATTTTCTTTTTCTTTTTTCCTTTGTGGGGGTAGGGGGAGGGATGATAAGGCTAGAGGGTGGGGGTTGCAACTTTGTTTTAGGGTTGTTTGTATTTAAAAGGATGCTCCAAAAAAAAGTAGGGGCTTCTTGAGTGAAAGATTCAGAGAAATTGTTGGAAGCTTTTTGTGACTATATTGTTGTGAGAGGGTCTGATGTAGATCCTAGTTTATTGTCTAAGATGGAAGTGTTCATAAAAAAAAAGAATGTGTAACCGGGCTTTGTGCATTAGAGAGGGGTGACGATGTTTTCACATCTTCATATGCAAATGGTTGTCAAGCTCCATATTTCAAATTTGAAAATGTTGAACAAGGTTCTCAAAGAGCGATTGGGTGAGATGGTTAAAGAAAAACACCAAATGAGCATGTCATGCACTACAAGCAAGCAGTTACAAGACACTAGCTTTTACACATTTAATGGTATGGTTGGCTACTGTATGAAAAATATTGATGAAAATCATTTTCAAATTGTGCATCATAATGTTAATGGGGAAATGATCAAAGTTGGCATGTTGGAGTTTGTCAATTACAAAGCCACAACAATGAAAAATTGAGTGTGTCTCACACATCAAATTGTTTTGGAGCCTGGGTTTAGGGTTTAGGGTTTAGCTCCATATTTCAAATTTTTCATAAGCACACGATGAAAAAAATGATAAACTCATTTCTTGTAGGGGTGTTACATCATGTGATTCAAACTGGTCAATTTTATCCTGTAACTGGTTGGGTGGTTCCGTTTCATAATGCTGAAATGGATTATCATCGATAGGAGTCTTTATGAAAATGCATGGTTGGTGGATCTTCATAACATAAATTCAAATTATTTTTGAGCATCCTTCAACTAGGTGGTCGAAAATTCGAAAGCTGCAAAGGGAAAGTTGTATAATTATTTCGGCAAAAAAAAGGTCAAAAAAAAAAATTACAATTGTTCACCATTAGAAGTGCCTAGTGATTCTAATGAATGATAACAAGATTGCCATTCAAATTTTGTGCGTTTGCATGTAAATAATGGCCATGCTTTGTGAACAATTGTTGCAATATGTACAATGTTACTATGAATAAAACTCTCATTTCATATCACTCACACTTCAAAAGGATTGTTGTTTTTCTCTTTTTTTTTTTTGACCCTTTTTGAGAAAGTTTTTTCCCTCTTGGGTCGATCAATGAATTTATCACATTTGAAGTGGGCACTTGAACCACATGACCCCCACTAATCTAATACAAAGAAAAGTAAGTACCCCCTCCCCCCCCTTTGTTGAGGAGTTAGTAGAGGGTTGGGTTTTGGAATAACTATGTGTGAATGCTAAAGGAAAGCTTCGATTTGAATGGAGAAAAAAAGGGGGGAAGAAAATAACATTGATGCAATTGCTGCAATCTGATTGGTGCAATTGCCGAAAATATGCCTAGAAGGACAGGTGGGTTGTATAAGTCCTAAACGTATCCTTGTTTTCTGAGCCTGCGTGGCTGCTGATAGTTGGGTAGAATATTTTCCGACCAATAGGTGTGCTCCAGCTGGTACTTCGTGCTGAGCCTTCCAAAGGCCTTTAAAATTTTTAAAAAAAAAAACAGGGGCTTACTCCCATTGGTGGTTGAGGGGTCTACTCCACCCCCATAAGGTGACAGTCCAGTGGTCGTCGTCTCTGCACGACATCAACAGGCCCTGGGTTCGAATCCCCCCGATCCCTTCCGCCCCTTCCTGCTCGCGGCAGGGGAAATCCTCGAAGCTCTTCTTCTGCTACGAAGAAGAAGAAGAAGGAGGAAGAGGAGAAGGAGAACGTGGAGCAGAAGAAGGAGAATGACAGAGAGATTGTGAGCGGGGGTTGTTTAAGTGATTCTGTAGGAGGTGAATTGTGAGTATGCGCCTTGAATCCAGTGAGTGAGGAGACTGGAGTTGTGGGTAGTATGGCTGTGTGTGGTCGTTCCTCAGTCTCGACCACAATGGCAGCTTCTTGTTCTTCTTCATCATCTTCCCTTTTTTTCAAGGTAAAATTGCACTTCGTCAATTCACTGACAAGGGGTTAGATTACATGCTTTGCTTGTCGCCTCTAGTGGCTCACGGAGTTTTTCGAATTGATGGTCGTATGGTTGAGAGGAAGCTCTTGTAGCTTCAGAGGTTTTTTGTAACCCTAAAATTGGACCGTGTAGTGTTTGGTTCTTTGGGTGAATTACGGGGCTGCTGCTGCTGCAGCTTTGAGTTTGCGGAACTCTTAAGAATTTGTTGTCTTTCTAGGGTTTTGCTTGATGGATTCAGGTTTTGTTTTTTGGGGTCTTTTTTCGGCAGGCAGGAGAAGACTCCTCTAGGCTCTTGACAGAATGCAAGACACCAGTTCAGGAAGCTTGCTTTCTGGCTTTATGGAGGCATCAAAGGTGTGCATTAAAACCCTCCTACCTTTTGAGCAACAGCCTTTGAATCCTTGGCTGAGAAGCTGTGACAACATGCTCTGTTGCTGGAACATTAGGGTCCCCTCAGTTGACACGTATTTCCATTGAATTATGGTGCATGGCTGGTGAATTATACATGTTGCAACTTTTGGCAGGATAGTGGTGGGAAGACCAAAACTTCATCTACAAAGATTGGTGGTTGCAGCAGCAGCCTCCAAAAGTCGGAGAGCAAATTTATGTGTGAGAAAACAGGAGACTGTGCCCCTGCCAACATTGACAGATCCCTTGGGAAACCCACAGCATCTGAGCAGTTTTCTTCAGCAGCCTGCTGGCACAAAATCAATGCTGAACACAAATGTGCTGGAAAGATTTGAGTATCTGGGAGATGGTGTCTTTCGATGCTATTTGCCGAAATTATTGTTGTTGAAGTTGGAGGTGGCACCCATTGTTGACCTCTTTGTGTCTGCGACTCACAATGACTGCTGTGTGGAGATGCTCTCATGCAAGGTGGGTTCTTAGTTTTTCTAGTTTTTTGCTCTTTGTGGTAGAACCCTGTTTATAAACCTTGATGGGCTGAGCATAGGGCAATAAAAGTTGCACAGTGAGGATACATGTTATCATGAAATGGGAGGGAGCCCCAGCTCACTTGTCTCCAAATCAGAGTAATCTCTGGAAAGCAAAAGGAGGTCTGCTTTCATGTCTGTTAATTTCATTTCCACCCTTGATGGAAGTGCTTTGGAAGTACCTCTTGTTCTGTAGATGAGTGTTGCACTGTTTGTTTTTTTGGCCAAGTGATGGAGCATGGTGGGGAAACTTGGGGTTTGTGTTACAGTTTGCTGGGTCCCAAGCTGTGGAGGAACAAAACAATCATTTTTCAGGTTCATACTTTGACAGTTAAATTTTAGTTTTCATTTTCTCAATTTGGTGACAAGTAGAAGATGGCAACTTCTTCAACAGATTTCAAACCCACTAAGCTCAACATTTTCTGTTTTTGTTGTTGCAGCTAGCATGAAGAACTATCTTAAATGGCAGTCAAGTACTGAAGGAGAACCTGTACTACATGTGAATGTGGAGCTCAATGTTGCTCTAGAGGTAAACACATGAGAAATTTATCGTGAAGACTTGCAATTGCAAACAGTTGCAGCAGTACACAATCAAGAATTGGGCTACAAAGTTTTTAAGCCTTTTGATTATAGCGCAGAAGTGGCAATCTCATATACAGTGTTTTCCCAAGACTTGGATTTTTAATGTTGGCTTTTTTGACAGGTCTACACTCTCCCTTTTACAATGTTACCACTCTCAGCTGTGGAGACACCTGGCAATGTGTAAGTGGTCATGACTTGAGATTGAAGCTTCTTGTTGACTTTGAAAAGGTTTGATGAAGCTTGCAACATCTATAGAGCTGGGGAGTATTGCTATTTCTGTCTATAAGGCTTCCACAATAGGGCATGTTGGTACTGTGGTGTGATACACCTTATTCTACTTCTTTTATGAGCTCCCGTGCAAACAAACTATCATGATGAATGTGTGTAGCAAATTTGATCCTGTTGTTTTGAAAAAGGGCAAGGCCATTGATAACTTCCACATGGAGAAAAACACCAAAAATCTGCATTCTGTGGTATGTTGCAGAATTATGCAAGCAATGTTGGACCGGCTGGTCCCAGTATTCATAGATCACCTGTTTATGGACTACCAGAGGTGGGTGGAGGAGGGAGCTGCAAGCCTTGACTCAGATTGTATGTCATCCTTAGAATCTATTTCCATTCCTCCCAATGCGAATGGGCAGAAGCGCTTACCAGTTGAAGTTGCCACAAGTACGTGATTCTTGGCTTTGGGACAGTCAAAGAAGAAATCATTTCTACAAATTTCCTTGTTGAGCTAACCAGTGCTATGCTATCACCAACACTAAGATTATATTGTCATATTGTCTTCCTCCTTGGTGATGGCATTCAACTCAAATTGAGGGAAGTCACATGTACGCTAGAAGCTGTTGTACTAATATCCGGTCAAGGAGTAAGCACAATGTACTATCAATGTCAGGTGTTATTTTTCAGGCGTCTTTCAGATTGTTGGCCAATTTTATTAATGACACCTTCAGATACTAACATTTATTACAAGAGAATGGTGAAACTGCCTTGACTTAAGAATCATTGCTCCAGGGATGGAGCTTGCAGAAAAGGTGAACTTGCCTTCTTATTGATAGATAGTTATTTGTTTTCTCCGTTTGTTTGAGTAGACAGACTACCATACATGATGAGCAAAGACACTCATCAGCTGTATGATTTGTGGTTCCAAGTGGAAGCCCATCAGTTGATTTTCTATTTGGAATTTATTTGTTTTTGTCTGATGATTTGTAGTTTCATCATTGTGACATTCAGGAATGATTACAATATAAAGTTGTAATATTTACAGTGTCATTAATCAGAACTGCATTGGATTTTCAATGGAGGATGTGTACAGAGTAGTAGTCAGTGTATGACACAAACAGTTCCAAAGTACTGTGTTACAGAGACTTTACATTTCTCGTGTGGAGAAATGCAGTATGGAAGTATGGAAGCTTGGTACATTGCAGAAATTCAGAGTTGCGATTCTCTTTCACTATAATTGCTGATCTGCTTGTGCATAGCCTAAAACATTCACATACCCCAGCATCAAGAAGACAACAGTAGCAGAGCCAAATTTTCCCCCTTCTCCATCACTATATGAACTGTGTGTGCTCATCTATCTTTTTACAAACATAAAAGATGGGACAAGATGACTTCGAAGACTATGAAAAAATGGAGTGAAATTATCAAAGTAATTCCACATGATCCCATCCCAGCTGACTTTGATAATGATTACAAACTAACCCTAAACCTGGTGATACAGAACTGCTGCACTCAGTTTACTGAGGGGAGACTCTGCACCTGTAGCAAGAGATCAAATATTGGTACCAGAATAATCAAAGAAGAAAACTATAAGATGAGTGACAAACTAACCCTAAACCCTAAACCTGGACAGATAACCATGTACTCAAAAAGGAGGAGAACCACTCCAGAGACTGCAGCAAGAGAAAATCAATGTTGTTGGCATGGGAATAATCAGAGAAGAAAACGTTCCAGAAGTAACACATGGAGTAGACAACAACAAAAATCTATCATGCAATGGGGATGCACTTATTCATGCAAAAGAATTAGGAATAGGAGGAAGAAGGCAGAGAGAGCTCTTGTGCTTACAGACTCTTGTGCACAGTGATTTCTTTTTTATAAGGGAATCAATCAATTTTACTCCATTATTGCTGTCCCTCCAATCGCCTTCAACTTCTCGATGATCTGTTCTGCCTCCTCCTTGCTCACCCCTTGCTTCAACAGAGTGGGTGCCTTCTCCACCAGCTCCTTGGCCTCCTTGAGACCCAGAGCTGTGAATGCGCGCACTTCTTTGATGATCTTAATCTTGGAAGCCGCTTCGTATTTCTCTAGCTTCAAATCGAATTAGGTTTTCTCAGGTTTCTTCTCCTCAACACCAACCGTTGTTGCTTTTCCTCCTGCAGCACCTCCCATTCCCACGCATGGCATCATCCCCCCCATGGCCATTCCCATTGCTGGCATCATCCCCATCCCTGCGGGTAAGCCTAGTCTTTTCTTCAACAATGTGGTGAGGTCGGATACCTCGAGCAGCGTGAGAGTAGAGATTTCATCCACTAGCCTTTGAACCTTCTCGGAGGGCTGCGTCCTGGCCTCCGTGGGGTCGTAGTCGGGTTCATCCCGCGCAACAACATTACCCAACGATCTAGTACACCTTTGCCACAAAATGCCTGGAAGTGCTGCAGGAGGAGGAGGGAGAGAAGGCGACACCACGATGTGACGGATGACGGATCGCCGCAGCAACGATCGAGCTGCAGGACAACTCAATAATTGACTCATAGCAGAAAACGACCTGTCTCCTCCACAAAACCTTTCATGTGCTTGTCTCCATTTCCGCTTTCCTCACCACATTCGTCTTCTCCACTACTGCTGGGCCGCAACTCCAGAAATGAGAAACCCAAAACTCGCAATCAAAAATCGACAACAACCCATTCTAATTGCTACACAGAGCTTCTTCTCCCCTGTGCTTAAAACCAGGCAAAGAGGACAATAAGGCAGCAGCCAAAACCAAAAAACAAAAAAAATAACACTCTGTCGTTCCTCTGTCGTTCCCGCACAGAGACAGACGGACAGAAAGAAGATAGACAGAAGAACATGCAGAGCGGCTAGGTTCATGCAGAGCGGCGAGGTTCGTGCTTCACCAGCGATGTCGCACTTCTGGGATTTTCAGATTCTGGGTTTTTCCCTCAGGGGTTTTGCTTCCAGCAAGCAACTCACTGGCTAAACCTCATGGCTCAATTCACAAGTGGTTCTGGGTTCAAATCCCACTACCAACGAAAACTTGCCCCTTTTTCTCGCTAACTATTTCTAGTAGCCTAAAACGCTGACCTTTAGTAGTAGGCCTTAAACCCTCTTCAAAGCCCTTTAGTCCTCACACGAAGTCTTCTGCGTGTGTGTCCTTTAGTCGTCGTCGTTGGAGATTTTGTAGTAGTAAGGCGGCTTTGTCGTGGCTGTGAGGAGTGTTCATGTCTTTTGTATTGCTTTGTGAATCTCTCTCTCTCTCTCTCTCTCGGTTTTCTTCCTTGAAATTCCTTGCCACTTTGGTAAGAAGCTTGAGTTCTTTTTTGTTTTTCTTCCTCATATTAGTTGGAATCGTTTGCTTTGTGACTACTTTCTTCACCTGAGGAAGACAGGCGACGGTATTCCCCAGAAGTGATTTGTGATGTAGGCCCTCTCTTAGATTGGCACATGCTCTTCCTGCTCCTTGATTTCACTGGTGTAATAATTAGGTTTCTTTGAATCCAACTGTGGATTTGTAATCCCATTCATGGACGAGCAGATTAAACCAGGTTTCTAAGTCAGACTTGGAATTGAGGTAAAATGGTTGTAATAAAGAACTTGGGGTCATAAGGATTAAAAAGTGTGTTTGGCATTTTTCACAATGTTCTCAAATAACAATTGTAGGTGGGTCAGTAGGTAACCGCACTTCAGTTCCTTGCCTACTCACCTAATATGATACTTACCCACTGATATAAGTAGAGGTAATTATGAGGGTTTCCAGGATAAGGTACCAAGGTGATAATTGCCAAACTTCCAATCTAACTAGCTAGATAAGCACCAAACAGGTTCAATAAATTACATGCAGTTCACTTTGCCATAGCCTATCATGCCCAGGTTTGCATGCTTCAAGGCACAACTTATCTCTGGCATGACTTTGTTTTCCACATCCTCTTTAATGAAACCTGCAAAACTGCTACCAAATATATATCTATGAACTTGCAGAGAAATCTCCACAATGAGAAATCTGATGGTAAACTGCCAGTGGGGAACATCAGCTTCTCACCACCAAACTCAGAAAGAAGTATTCTGGACAGGGTATGTTCTCAGACTTGGTTTCACCCCAACTCCTCCACAAGTACTGCAAGTCCTTCAAAATGAAGAATTGTTGCCTCTTCTGTCATTTTCTCTTTCATGTCATATGCATTCCACAAATGCATGAGCAGTGGTAGTCTGGAAATGAGAAGCGTTGTCCTATATTCCCAGTGCCTTTTTGATTTCCAAGAAAATCATGAATGGGAGAAACTCTGTTGAGCATAAGTTTGTACTAACCTTTGGGGATAAAATGAATCCACTGGACTCACATTTGATAAGTAGCTTCTGAATTGCATCAAAAAAATCTGCATTAAGTTGTGGGGGCTGCAGAGCGATGAAAATGAATGTGTTTCCACTCCCATTCACCAGCATCATTTTTCTGCCGTTCCCATACCCGAGTTTCATTGTGTGCACTGGTGTGACCTGCCTTTGGGCTACCAGGTATCTGCTGAAGCCGGGTGTATGTTACAACACCTGCATTGGTACCCAACAGGACAACTTTGGGGGCTACTATTGTGGATTGAACAGCAGGGCCATGTGCACCAGAAGAATTTTCCAGTGCCTTGCCCAAGTCAAAGTAGAACTTGTGGAAATCCAAACCTTCTACCAGTTGACCTGAAATTGCCACACCCTCCACCCAAAGCCATCATGAGCTGGATAGAACAGAACTGCAGCTCATCTGCCATCTTTCTCAGTGTCCATTTAATCATGGGATGGAATTAAGGAGATGCAAAGCTTAAAACAAAGATATCAAAGCAGATCTGAACAGAGGCAGGGTACCTTGAGCTTCTGGCTCAAATGCAGTCAATTTAGGGTGGCAAAGCCGTTGATATGTTGAGTAATCTCCTGTGTCAATTCCCCGTAGGAGTTCTTCTGTGGCCCGAAGTAAATCATCCTTTTAACATACAATTTTTACCAGGTAGTCACTGTGTTAGCTGAGTTACATTCAGGTTTTATGACAATGAGCACCAAGGGCCCATCAACAAAAGTACCAACTCAGGATAGAACAATTGCAGGCAGAAAACTTCAAAGAGAGTTACTTGAACAAAATGCTTGAACAGAGGCTGGACCATATCAAACACATCGTCTACACTCCTTGTCGCATTGATCTGCAGTCACATACTGAGAAGTTGTGATAAAGCAGGAACTACCAGTAATTCCAGTGGCCTCAAAAAGATAATGTCCACAATCAATGCCACTTGAGACCATATAGGGTGTGGGCTACAATGCTAATCACATCCAATCGAACATTCTAGAACATGTATTCAGAGAGGCCAATTTCAATGTGCATCATAGTGTGTACACTCAATAAACCTTTGTACAATTGTAAAGTGCAAGTTCATGAGAGAAGCAAGTGTAGAGAGAGAGATAGAAGTGGGAGGTAGCAGCACCTTGCGCACTTTTCCTGTTGTTTCATAATGATTCACTACAGGAACAGTGGAGTCCAGAAACACTTTGAATCGTTTTCGAATGGTCTCTAGATTATCATCCTCCCGACCCTGTCAACCAGTCCATCAGTGCCACTGACTTAAAACCATTTGGGGACCCTATGGCCTTCCAAGTTTCTACAATTTGAACATAACTGAAGAACTAGATGACAGGTGAGAACTCAGTGCTCAGTGGAAAGCAATTTGTGAGACACATCCAAGAAGTAGACATCGTTGGCATGAGACAGAAAATACACTCTCTTAATATCTCCACTGAGATCTCCAGGGAAGAATGCCTATGCATGTAGCTGATTTGAGACACATGACTAAACAACCAACAAGGTTCTTCACCTGATTCCGACTCAATATTCGTTTCTCCATCTCCTCCTCTGGGCAATCAAAGAAAAGGATGAACTCGGGCTCAATACCTGTCTGCATATTTGACCATTCCAACTCATGAGCAAAATGTCAAACATGGAAGAGTGAATCCAAATATGGCCTCCTCCATCCCAGACCAACACTTGTAAAGCTTACCAACTTGTGGAAAGATCAGGGATCCATTTACTACTATCAGGTTCTGGAAAATTGGAAGAAAACCACCAAAAGAGAATTTGGCAAAAAGGTTCCCTAGCAGGAAAGATTTGAATCAAGTAACCAAAGATACAGGTTCTAGACGCCATTGCAGGGATGGAAAGAGAAAGGAGGGTCTGAGAGGAACTGAGCCTACCACATGCTCAAACACAGCACGATTCTCTTCATTCCGAGGGAAGCCATCAATCAAAAAGTTGTTGCTGTTGCACTCCTCCATAGCCTTCTGGAGAAGTCTAACTGTTACTTCTGATGGCACAATCTTGCCTTCCTTGATTGTATTCTGAATCATTGTTCTGGTTCAATCAGGAAGCCATGATCTTCTCAATTCATGTAGCAATTTCTTTGTATTAGATCATTCAGCATAAGCCCTCAACTGAGGTATAATTTTCACAAAGATGGCACATCTGCCTAGTCCACCACAATCTACTGCATAAAATGCATTGAAATGCTTTTGCGTGGCAGGAAATACCCATTTTCAGACCCTGAGTTGATCTCCGCACGAAGCAAGTCTCCAGCACTGAGATGTACAAAACCATAGCTGTCAACAATTTTGGCACACTGGGTGCCCTTTCCACTGCCAGGTCCACCTGCAGTACAACAAAGAAAAGCCCTAGATCCATGAATCTGCTCTCTCAATTGCTGCTATCTCCTGACCACTGATCCAACTTTTTTTTGCAGCAGTGCATGGTCCACATTGATCATTGAAAAAACTTGGTAATTTTGCATACCTAGGACAAAAATCACCCTTGGGTTTGTGGACTTAAATGAAGCTCTTCCAGCATTTTCAGTGGTTTCATCCTGCAACAAACAATGAAGGATCTTAGATTGTGCAACCAAGTTGAGAAAGTGTGCCATGCGTAGGATGCAAAACTTCATACTCTAAAACAGTTTAGTGTCAGTTCCTCTGCAATGTGTTACATTCATTTCCTCAAGACCCTACCTTTCACCTTGCAATGATACACAATATCATGAGAGATTGTTGATCACATAAGCAAAGGGCATGATCCAAAAAAACCAATACCTCTGTCAACACTGTGGCACCAGCTGCCACTGAAAAACTCGAACCAGTAAATGCCATTAAGCCAGCTGCAGCAAATGTCAACATTGTTTGCCAGGAGTCCTGTGGCATGCAAAATCTTAAGTTCCTCAACTGCTGCCATCCACAGATAAGAGAAGTGGGAGAGAGAGAGACTTGTAGTTTGAGATACACAAATAATTCATAGCCTTTTATATTCATATTGATGAGCCACAGACAGACTTGGTATCATACCTTTGAAAATATATGCTGATCTCCACCTGAGATGCTACCATTCTCGGGCCGTCCTGTTAAAGACTTTGCTTCTAGCTGCAATCACACACATCAATTATTTATGACAAAGATGAAATGTGAGAATTGTGCACAGCTAGGTTTGCATTCAAACCAACATTCATAGAGGGAATTCTGTCAGCATAAATGCCCTACAACCTGAAAAGAAATTGAACATTAGTCTCAGTCCTTATCAGATGAACTATCCACTCTCATGTTTTGATTGATTCTTGCAGTGGAAGATTAGGTTTTCTAAAATGGATGAACTGATCCAGGACCCAGAACCCTAATTTCACACCCTCTATCGATTTGATTGTGAGTTGAGCAAGGCAAAACATCTCTGGACATCAACATGCTATCAGGAGCTTGCTGAAAAGAAGATGAAATTCCGAATCCCTCTCCAAACTAACTGTGCTTCGAATGCCGAGATTCGAAAGCACAGAAGAAGAAGAACAGTAGATTATTTATACTAAAGAATTTGCAATACTTAACTCTATTCCATCTTCATACTTCTCTGTTTCCCTTTCCTCTCACTCCCTCTGCATGTCCTCTCACTGTCTGCTACAAAGAAACCATTCTGTTGGAAATCAAACTACTAAAAACCATCACAAGAATAAAATGCAGGACAAACACAACACACATAAATCGAAATCTCAAGAAAATATAGAATAAGAAATCGGTGCAGAGACTTCAGAGTCCGCAGAAGTTTACTCACCAGTTGCAAGGATGCAGAAGTTGCAGGCAAGTACGTGACACATCTTGTTCTTAAAGTGCGAGACGCAAGAGCGAGCGCAGAACGTGCAGAACCTCCACCCATCTAGTGTATGTCTTCCGAGTCGTAAGAACTCTTCTGTTAGTTCCTAGGCTCTACCGTTTCTTGCCTTCTTCTTCTTCCGTCGCTCACTCAACCACCCGTAATTCTCTTCCGCAAACTCCTTACTTCCTTCACGCCTTGTACTGGATCCCAAAGGCTTCCTCTTCAATTTCTGCTTTTTTCTTAACAGTTCTCATCACCAGCTCTCATTGCTTTTATGCTTTGCAATGTGTTTCTCCATCGATGGTTTTGTACGTTTTGTTTTGTGTTGTTTTTTTTTCTTGGTCCCGAGTTGCAGCACACAAAAGCTTCCGCGTGGCTTTCCCGTAGGAGACAGTGAACAGGGTTCTCTAAACCCTACAGACCCTAGATGAAGGAATGGCTATAGGGGACAGTGAGCAGGGTTTTCTAAACCCTAGAAAACACTAGATGAAGAAATGGCTACAGGGGACAGTGAACAGGGTTTTCTAAACCCTAGAAAACCCTCGATGAAGAAATGGCGACAGCGTACAGTGAGCAGTGTTCTCTAAACCCTAGAAAACCCTAGATGAAGAAATGGCTACAGGGGACAGTGAGCAGGGTTCTCTAAACCCTAGAAAACCCTAGATGAAAAAGGGCTATAGGAGACAGTGAGCAGGGTTCTCTAAACCCTAGCAAACCCTAGATGAAGAAAGGGCTATAGGGGGCAGTGAGCAGGGTTCTCTAACCCTAGATGAAGAAATGGCTATTCTTCAGTTTTTTTTCTTTCAATTTCCTGATGTAGCCAGGATGGCGAGCATCCCTAGGCAGATTCAGACAGATTTTGCCAGTTTGGCGACATTATTTCAAGGACCTCTTTAAAACTGTAGCCAGTAGACATAAATGTGGCGACACCCTCCCCCAAAAAACAGTTTTCTGTCGCCTTTAGGGCGATTAACCTTCTCTTTTCCCCCTTTACAATGGTAGCTGCCCTTTTAGAAAAGTAGAAATTTGGCGAAGATTCGCCAGAAAAAGAAACACTGCTAGTATCCTTTGTAATATTGGTAGGGCACGTTCCACCTTGGAACTTGGCGAGTTGTTCTTCCGTTAGATGGTAATAGGCTCTTTCAAGGCCTGTTCCAAACCATAATCGACTTGGGGCTTGTCAAAATTTTGGAATGGGTGATCAAATGGGCACAATGGCTTGTACCTACCATGTTCCATAACACAATGGTTTTCATGACTTTCGCACTATGGATATGTGGATTTACAGAATAGAATGGGCATGTGGATTTTGAAGAATGGTTACATCATGTAGACCCGAGGAGACATGTCAATCATGCTTTGTATAGAGACTGACAAAGGCAAAAAAAAGTGTCACATGAAAATCATTACATCTTATAATGCATGATTTTTTAAAAAAATTTTGGAGATTTAAAATGGGTATTCAATTATAAGTAGCCTTAGATGGTAAATTTAGATGATATTTTTTAAATTATTTTAGAAACAAAACATTGTCCAAGTCTTGAATGTCAAACTCCAATCTTTGATGATGAAATTGAACATCTAATGTTTGATCAAACCTTTAAGGAAGCATTTATTGTAGTTTCACTTAAATCAAATTGTAATTTGCCTAATATTTGTTGGAGTGGTATCAACTAATATGATACATGATCTAAGTACAAAAACATAAGTTGTAAAACTCAAAGGTTGTGATTATTTGTGAATTAATATGACTCTATGAAGGGACATAGACTTTGGGTCAAAGGATGATAATTTGTTAGTTTTTTTTTTTTTTTTTTTTTTTTTTTTCTATTATAATT
>Ga0116229_10009729_pt1 | contig 14603 bp, 7 predicted proteins | sample S1TSphgellanicum_3_FD_87313 | JGI IMG/M metagenome (GOLD analysis project Ga0116229, IMG submission 87313) | Host-associated microbial communities from peat moss isolated from Minnesota, USA - S1T2_Fc - Sphagnum magellanicum MG | ecosystem: Host-associated > Plants > Peat moss > Unclassified... | reverse complement strand
GGTGGGGAGGTGACTGGTATTGTTGTATTTTTTGCGTGTGATTGGTGTTGTGAGGGTTGGTTGGAGCGTGGGGGGGTGGGTGGGTGGGTGGGGGGGAGGGGGGGGGGGGGGGGGGGTAGTGTACGAAGGGGGCGAGGAGAGAGCTCCAGCGCAACAAAAGTGGAGCCAGAAAAAATAAATTTTGCCGACGTTTGTGCGATCTCTGCTGCCACCACCACTTCGTCATCACTATCATCCCGGCCCGCGCTTTACAATCACGGTCACGATCATCACGCCCACCACACCCATTCTCCCTCCCCGCCCCTGCCCCCCCCCCCTCCCACCGTCATCAACGGAACGGCAGTACCGCACTGGTCTGCCAACTACGACGGCCTTCTTCTTTCCTCCTCGACTGTCAGGAAGCGTCAGAGAGCGTCAGTGAGCGAGCTTCGGCAACGGAGTCCCTTCTCTCCTTCCCTTCCTCGACTGTCAGGGAGTGTTGTCAGAGAGCTTCGGCCAGCGGACACCGAACGTACGTACTTTGGCTGGGTTCGAGCGCACGACCCTTGTGCTGTGGTGACAAGGACTTTGCCAGTAGACCATTCAACACAGTATGGCTGAAAACTCAGACCTAATTAAAACCAAAGACAGGGGGGCGGGGGAAGCGTGGACTAGGGAGCAGGGATTTTTGTTTTGTTTTTCTCAATTTTGTCATATCGAAAATTGGGGAATTTTCCCCCAAAAAATAGCAAAATTACTGGAATTTACACCAACGCTTCTTTCCCCCCAAAATTTCCACTTTTCAAAGTGGAGAAAACCACAATTTGTCAGAGGAAAACACACTGGTGGGAATTCAGCAGTGTTTGGGTTTTTTGGGCGAATTCATCATATCGAAAATTTGTTGAAATTTTCCAAAATTTTAGCTTAAATTATTAGTAGAAATTTCATTTTAGAAATTTTCCAAAAAACTCCGTTTTTGTCCTTTTGTCTCTCTTTCCCTAGAGGAAAAAGAGTTGATCATTTTAGTGTGTAAGATGTTGTGGGTAAATATTCCATTGACTTAAGAACTGGTTTTATATGGGGTTCTTTGCAAAAAGTTTAGTATGTCATTCTTACAAGACAATTCAAAAATAATTGTCTCATTTTCAAGCTTAACTATTTCATAACTATTTTTTTTATAACTATTTTTTTTCCTATTAATTTTCATAATAACTATCTCCCACCTTTCCAAAATAACTACCTCCATTTTATAATTACCTCACTCCTTTCTCTTATCCACCAACATGGATAAAAAAATAAAAATTAACATGTGCATTTTCAAGTCCATGAAATGTATACTAATTTAACATTGACATAAATATATGAAAACATAAGAAAAAATTAAAATAATTGATCATCACTGGTAATGCGCAACAATGTGAAGCTCAAATTTTTTAGCTCAAACTTGGAACCAATGTGTGGGTGATAGCTGGAGACTTAGCTTCAAACCTGTCTTTAACCATGTTATTAGTTATTGCATGGTTCCATCATTTCTCATGATATATGTTTGATCTTGCCACAAAGGTTAGAGCCAATTATGCAATGACTTATTTGCTTTGCTTGTATCATGGAATGGATGTGGTAATTGAGAACCCTAAATTGTCCACTAACAAGCTCTTAATGGGCTTGTTATTTTGTGCCCTTTCCTTTTTGTTCTTCTTTCATTGTTTCACACCACGTTTGAACTCACCACCTCTCTAGAGGCAGTCAAGATATCTACTACCATTAGCCTGCTTATGAACATTGTGTAAAAGTAGTGCTCCTAGAGCCCATTAGAGAAGAGCTCCTAATTGAGTAAATAAGAGTACACACCTTAACTCTAAGATTAAGGGGAAGAGTTCTAATGAGTAGTGTTCATTAGGGGATATTTAACATCTTGCTTGTGGGATTGGATGGATCTAGCATTTGTTTTTTGGGCAAAATTTGCCCTGTTGTGAGAAAAAGGCTCAACAACATGTATACAGGATTTTTTTGATAATTTTTGGCCAAATTTCGAATTATAAAGAAACTATTGCCATATTTCTATCATAGGCTCCAACTTGGAGCCAAAATATAGAAGGATTTCTAAGAATTTTTACAAGCAGATTTGAATTGTTGCCAAATTTGACTAAATCTTGTACTTAATGCTCGCTAATCTAACAAGATCCCAAAATTTTATTGAAATTTGTTTGGCTGAATCTTCCATCTTTTGCCTTCATATAAAGAAATGATAGAGTTTAGGTTGTTGACTTGTTTATTTTAGATTTATAAATAAAATTTGGGTTTCAATTTAGCTAAGAGGGGTGTCTATTCTAATATTAAGCGAATATATGGTATATTGTATATTAGTATGGTAAGTAGAATCCTCCAAATATAAATAAACATCACAATGGTGTGGGTATTGAACAAATTAGTGAATCCTTTTGCCATTGGCTCAAGTATATTGAACCTCTTCTAAAGTCATCCATTTCAATATTGTTTTGGTGGAAGTGAGATTAATTTTAGAATTCTTATGGAACCTTGTTAAGTTATTGAAATTAGTGTAATTTTCAATTTCTCTTAAAATAAAATAAAATATAATAACTTTTGCTCCATTGCTCCAAAAATTGCAAAATGACAAAATGCACATCACCTCATCAAGGCCTTTTAGAGTGTACCGAATGGACAATAAGGGGGCACATGGTTTGGGAGGGTTATGGTATGGTCACATCCAAACAAAATGAATGTCTAATTTACTAGATAGATTGTCAATTTCATGTATCCCTATGATACAAACCGTTGATTTTTATTTTGAAATCTTGTGATATTTTGAAATGACAATCATTCATGAGATTATTTAACAAAATTTGGTTATAAATTAAATATGTTAGTCAAATAATTGAGGCATCCTTGTATTTTTGGCCACATGCTAAAAAATGTTAATGAAATATGGTGACCCTTTAAAAAGAAATTTGTTGAATTTGGACCTTTTTTCCCTTTAATATAGGTTGAAATGAGATTTTTCAAGTCTCAAATCATCAAAAATTCATTATCCCACCTATGATCGATAATCAACAAATACTTCTAGAGAATATATGTATACATTCCACAATTTGGGCATGACAACCTCAATTATTTCAAGATATTCAACAATAAGAAAAAAGTAAAAAAAGGTTTCCCAGATATTGAATTTACTATGCAAGGTTTAATTCTTGGTTAAAATGGAAGTGGGAGGTTATTTATAATAAAAAATCCCCTTTTAAGATTATCTAATTCCAAACAATAGTTGAAAGTACAATAATATGATATAAACTACTTGGGCTTTACATTGCTCTTCACTACCAATGATGATCAAATTGACACAGGGCCAAAGTATTGTTATTATTCATTGTTCTTTGAAACCTACAATATCAAAACAAATTCCATAATCATATAGATTTTTCAAGAAATAATTTTCACTTCCACTAATTATATAACATAAAATTCATTTTTCACCTATTGAAAACATTTTAAAATTTGTATATTGATTACAACATGAAAGCATATCAATTTCAAATATATATGTAAAATGCTAACCTTTTATTCAATGTGATGTGGCGTAAATTGAATTCAAATATGTGTTGGCATCCCTTGGGAAGACAATTTCCACATGTAACAATATGAAAAGGCAAACATGAAAAGGATTTGCAAAGGAATGGTTAAGGTGGAATTTTCATCCAAAACATGGAATCTAAAGTTGCTCCCTTAAAACCCAAATATCATCATCATTGAAATTTTGTTGTTTTCAAAACCTAATGTTGAGTAAATGAGGAACTAGTACAACAAAGCTTATGATCGTGCTTGGACAATTTCAAAAATAATTCTAAAAGCAATTTCAAAAGTTCATTTATAAACGGAATTTGACAATTGAAGCAATTTTTTCTTGTTATGTTTTAGGATGTACAACAACAAAGTTCTTTGATGACCATTACACTATGAGGAGGTGGGATCCAATCCCCTTCCAAAATGATGTCTTCCAATAAGAGATTCTAAGTACAATGTGACTACTTTGCATTACCTAGTGATTTTCAAGGGTGGATGCATAGATTTTCGTTCAAAAACAAATGTCATCTATGATATTCATATTGCACTATTTGGCATTAGGGCTTGTGAATACTCACTATGGTTTCTCCCTTAAACAAGAAATTGATTGTCTTTAAATATGGGTATCTTTTGGGCCCTCTTTCTCAATCTTCTTTTGTGTGTGTTATTCAATCATCTTGAAAATATCTTAATCTAAGTTTATGTATTTCATGAATCTTGTCAACCCTTCCATTGACATTTACAAATTATTTTATGCCATGAAATGTCCTTATTTTGATTCAAATCTTCTTGTAACAACTCTTCTTTTGGAAGATTCTCATGTAGTTGTTTAAATTTTACATATTGCAATATCATCTTCAAGAATATTCATAATGTTTATGCAACTTTCACTTGAAAACATGATTGATTATCATAATGTTTTAGTTGTCAAATTGTGAGAACCCTAATACAACATTTTGGGTTGAATTGAGCAAAACAACATTTTCTGCTTATATTCATTTTATCATTGTGTGAAGGTATTTGGAAACATGATTTCCAACAAAATTGGATGAAAAATATAATCAAGGAGTGAGTTTTTTGAAATACGTACATATTTTTCAAGAGCTTTTCAAATGCTTAGCAAACTTTGAATTATATGGAAGTTGGTATAGAAAATGATTACCATTAAAAATTTGAAACCATCATTCGTTGATTCTAAGAACGATAGTTATATTTTTAAAGTTTTGCTAATTACAAGATAAAAACACTTGAAGGTTCACTCATTTAATATATATTGGTGACTTTGGTGCTAATAGAAATTGTGTCCACTTGCATTTTGTTAATGACCTTGAATGATTCCACCTAGCTTTGGTGACCTAGTCCATCTAAACATTTAGTACACCCAATGCCCATATATTCATGCGTAGATTCACAACCAAATGAATACAATAACACTACAAATGGAATTTACTTAACATTGAGTGCCATTATTACAACCTTTCCATGATGTGAAACTAAGGGAGAAATATGTGTTAATAAAACTAATGCCTATCATAATGTTAAACAAAAAAATGGGTATGCTAAAGGAAATAATTGCACCTTTGTCATGTTCATGTGATTTGCGTTCACATGGTGAAATCATAATCTTCATCATCCCTAACTATAAATCTTTTGTATTACACCATTCCTAGAGTTTTTAAAACCTAGCACACAACCAACAACCCCTTGCAAACCTAGTTGTATTTAATGACCTAAATAAGATGAATGAGTTGAATTAATTGGGGTACATATGTTAGAAATATTATAAATGTTATGTTGGATCCTTCCTTTGTTATACATACCTTTTGAAATGTTATTATGTGAATTTTCGTAATCTTTTTTTTGTTGAAGGTTTAGTAGATTTGAATGTTCAAATAGTCCCTTCTTTGAGCCTTATAGGTATTTAAAGTTCATCCATGGATTGCATAAAGTTGGACCTAACTATGTGTATTTTGCAACATCTTTTTATAAATGATTAAAAGGGCATCACATAATTAATGTTTTGGACAATATGGGGCCCAAGAAAGTTGGCAATGTAGATTAAGAATATAGGGAGGAAAATATTGGGCTTAGAATATTTGTGGCATTGGATGTAATGTTATAGGGAGGATAATGGGTTGCATTTAAAAAATGATATTGATGAGCAATTATTCCTTTACATTTTCTTTAACGAAGTGGTTAAGTTACATTCCTTGAACATTAATGGTCTAGTACATGGAGGTTTACATCTTGAAGAACTCTTTCTTTTGTTGTAAAACCTTACATTTTTCATGCTAACAAGAGTTCTAGTCTTTAAATATATGTATATTAAAATTCTTTCAAATTTAACATGGCACCAAGATGAGATTATCAACAATGTTGTCCAAACTTTTGAAAATTAAGTATCCAAACCCAACCGCAAAATGTTCCTTTTGAAGTTAAGCAAGTTGGATGTTGCAAATTATGTCTTGTATGGATATCTTGTGAATGGATCATGTTTAATAATATTTAATTTATAGAATTTTTGAAAAAGTTAGTCTTTATTTTTATATTGGGATTGTTATAAATCAAATTTGCAATGAACTTGAAACAATATAGTTATAATTTTTCACAAATGCAATTACATTTTCATTCCCCAAACATCCACCACAACATCTCATCTTTCTTCTTATCCATCTAACAAACTTTTAATGAATTTGTTCAAATGTATGCCCAAAATTATTTTAATAAACATAAATAATTGATTGTCATTGGTACTGCAAAATAACATGAAACACAAGTAATTTTATGAATGTAATTTGTTGAAGGCAAGAGGTTGTGTATTTGGTTTATATTTGTATTTTATATTTGTAAATGATCGTGGACATGTTATTGTTAGTTTTAGATATACCACAAGTTAGTTTCAATTGATTTTTTTCCATAATTTTGTCAAGTTCAATTCAACCATATTATGAAATTTTAATTATAAAAAAAGACATGCTAATTTTCCTTGTTATATCCATGTAGTTGGGTTGGTGAAAAAAGTGATTTTTTAAAAATTATGGAATGTTTTCATAATTGTCACATGGAATTGGTGAAAGGAGTGAGTTAGTTAGGTAATTATGAAATGTGTTCATAATTTTCAAATGGAAAACATTTAGAATTGTTATGGTGATGATCATTAATGAACCCTATACATGCGTTTCACTTAAACTAATGAGGATAATACTATAAGAATTCAAAGAGATAAGGCAAGTTGTTAATAATTATGTGAAGACTTGTTCCAATTTTTATAATGTAATTGGAGGGTATGTTACCCATAGTACTTTTTCCTTTGTTGTTTGTGGATTTTGCAAGCATTTTGTTTTTTGAAATGCCCCCCATATTTTCTTTCCCCCCTTTTTTTTAATGATACCAAGCAAGAAAAAAAAACTGGAAAAGGTCTTTAAACTTGATAAAACTCCCAACCTTGGGATTTATTTTACACTTTTTTTCTTTTAATTTGGGGTAAGTGATAAGATGAACATCCTTGTTTTTTTGGGAAACCGTTTACATCCTTGTTACCTCCTTGACTAACTATGAGAAGTAAATGACAAATATGAAAATGCAATCTTGAACTCTCGTATATGTGTAGAACTTTGAAAATCAGAGTTACAAGGAATATCTGATTCAAGGAGGGAAATTATGTGCACCTGTCTTGGGTCTCTTTTCTAGTGTTCATGTGCAAGTTTATTGTTTTTGATATATCCTTGGGAAAGAGTATATAATTTTTTTCCCAATTATATACCCATCAAATAAAGATATAGTAGTGGTCAAAATTTTCCATTATAATAAGGTCTGAGTATACAATTTATTTTTTAGATAGATGAGTAGGGTACAGGATTTCCACTCCCCCATCCGCCCCCCGCCCCCAAAAAAAATCATACACCTTTTTTAAGGTAAAAAATGGGTATGGATTTTTTTAAATAATTTAATTATAAAAATCATGTTCACATTTTGGAATTTAAAAAAAAAATTGGAAGCCAAATACAATGTCAAAATGCAAGAATCTAAGTGTTTGATTTCATCTTTCACTAGGATAAACATGTCTACAAGTGAATACTTAGTGTATTAGAAGACGTTGGCATCATGATTGAAATTTGGTTGATGACGGGATCTTCTAGTAATTTGTAGCTCATCTTTAGGCATTGAAGTAAGATTTTGAATCATCAAATTTAGTAAGTAATATAAAAGTTATGGCCCTCCAAAATAAAAGGGGTTTTCCATTTGAAATATATTCTAGTGTTGAGTAGCTTCTCACCATATTAGGTAGTCATTTAAGACTTAAACTTACTTATCATGAAGATTTTATGTTAAACTAACATTCACTTAACATTAAGCTATCAACCCATTTAACATTGGGTGCCACCTAGGATGCCAACTACATTTACATTTAACATTGATTTAACATCAAGTGTGAATGCACCATAAGAGCGGAAAAATACCTACAAAGTACTGAAATTAGATCACAGTACCATATGTGTAAGCGAACACACTGCAAAGATTTTGTGTAGGGTAAAGCAAGCCCAAGGCTGCAGGAGGCTTTACTGGAGCAAGGGTTCACATGAGGTGAAGCCAGACATGGGCCTGATTCCAGTAAAGCCCACAGCCAAGGGCTTTACCAAGTAAACCAAGTGTAAAAGACCTGCATTAAATTTTTTTTCTGTAACACCCAGTGGATGGATACTTTGAGGAAAAACCCAAAAAAATTGTGGGGAATTCTGAAAGACTGAACACCTGCATTCCATTTTCAGAAATGTCTGAGGAATAGAATATCATAGTACATGAACAGTTTTACCATTAATTAAATATATTTTTTGTTTTTTTGAAATATTAAATATTATTATTTTATGTTGAAAGTTTGAAATTTTATTTATTACTCTTGCTGAATTTTTTAAATAATTATTATAAAATTAAGAATCTGCAAGTTTTCTGAACATTATTGGTTTGAAACTGTAGATCTAGAAGTTTAAGAACTTAAGACTGAAAGACACGTATAAACATAGCAAGAATATGTTTATAACCATTACTTGCTGAAAATTTCAGAATTCAAAAACCATTGGCACATGAAAAAATAATAACCCAAGTGTCAATTGAAATTAATTAATTAATTAATTATTCAGCAGTTTGTTGTCAAATCTGATCAGGGAGTATGGTATGTGGAAAAAGATAGACTCTCTAAGGTGCTTTCCAATTACACTAGCAAAATCAGCACAGGTCTTTAGTCCTTAAGAGCTCTTTGCCATTGTCACATACAATGAAAATGGCTGAGTCCTTCCTTCAATTAGAATTCCATTCAAGTGGACTTAACTCTCTGGCCTGCTGCTCTTGTGTACTTCAGCAGCATTGTGTTTGGAATAAATCCCAATTGACCCAAGTAAAAAACCAGATTACACCTGACCCAAAAATAAAACCATTAACCAGAGGGAGGATCCTAGGCAAGGAAGGACATGCACCTCTTGATCACAATCTACTTGTAGCAAAACAAAACACATTTATGCTTATCAAGTAAAACACCTCCAAATGACAAAACATACTTGTTAGCCCCTTTCTTTTTAACATTCCATTTCTCTCTGTACTTTCTGTAAGCAACCAACAAAGCACTTTCAACTCAATCCAACATGTGGGCTTCTTAGTAGGCTAGCATTACAATTAAGAGTTTAAAGATTGCTGGCTTATTATTACTTGCAATGATGAATAACACTGAGTTACTATATACTCTCTATAAATGAATCTAAACACAATATCCTTGCCCTTGGTAGACAAGGCCAATACAAATGTGCCAAACTTAGTTGTCAATATAAACCTGCTCATGAGACTTTATTGCAAGAGGGCAAGACAATGAGGAAAAGAGTGAAAATTGGAGAAACAAAGGATATATATGTTCTATTTTTAATTACTACAAGCCAAATGTGTAATAGGAAAGACCCACCACATACATCATAACTCCATGCAAAAAGCTTGTGAGATTTAGGGCTGGTTCTCAGAAGAGAGCTGTTGAGCAGTAACATGACAAAACCAACAGTGCAATGTGACCAAAAAAAAAAGCCTTAGGAAGAAAACAAAAAGTTCGAAATATAGTTCATAATGTGATTCATATTAATATTATTAGTTCATGGGTGCTCTCACCACTTTGTCTTTTATTTTGTTTTGAAGGAGCCATATTGATTGGCCCATCAGTAATGTTTTTGGAACATTGTGTCCTCCCCAATAGAAGCACCTCTTTGGACACCAGTCACAAAATGGAAACAAATTTGCTCTCATATTACCCACCTTTTCAGTTTATATACATGAGAGTTGAACTTTGGGCAAACCATATGGGATAAATCTGAGGCGCTATTGCAAAAGTATTGGGGAATAACTTGAGAACCTCATGGGAACATGATGGGAACAGATTGGGAACAAGGGGGAAAAGAAAAATGTCCCCTCTCCTCCCCCTCCGAAAGAAGGAAATTGAATCTCTCGTGAATGCATGTTGAACCTTCCCCTTGGCTGCATGAAACTTTTATTTCCAAAAATGTTTGTCATCATTTTTCACCTAGACTATTAGCACGGGCACAATTTGTGAGACATAATAGAGTTATCCATAAAGTTGAACAAACACAACACCAGAAGCCCATGTTTGCCTGACTCACGAAACGAGATTGCAAAGACAAGATCAACAAAATTAACATGGGGCCAACGAGGCCTGAAACACAAAGAATCATCCTTGACTTGCGATGAATTGAGTTCATCCCAAGTTGAGGTTGAGAATTTATTTTTCCACAGAAATATGTACAAAAAGTCAGAATAGGTTTAAAGCCCCACTTCCCCATCACAGGAACCAACTTTAAAGGCTCTTCTTGTATCTGCCATCTGATCATCTCGTCAACAACTTTCTTAAAATATTGCATACCCAATTTCGCGCTTGCACCTGTGTCTTGTGATATGGAAAAAAATACATAACCGAGTTGCCACTAGCAGATGTGTGTTATGATTTGCAGATGTGAGTTATGATGGGCTTATGATGCAAAAACAATGAGTACATGTTGCATGTACTATCTCCAATTGTACCTGTTGTACACTCTTAGAGCATCCCCACAGGTGCTCAATATGTTACCCTGCAAAAATATTTCTCACGTCCAAGTTTAGTTATTAATATTTTTGCAACCCCACCCATAAAACTGAAATAGGGACTGCAAATAGGTGGGGAACTACTAATAACAAGCCACGTGGACCAATCATGATGGTTCGCCAATCGAAAATAGGGAGCTGATTACACTTGTCTGTAGCAGGTGCACGCCACTGCTGCGCTATTTGCCAGCCTCAGGAAACTCAGCACATATGCAGGAGAAAAACTATTTTCTTGAGCCAAACCTGCATATGTTGACTTTTCTTCATCCCATTTTAATGTGGAGTATCACATACTGAGCACCGGTGGGGATGCTCTTAGCGTGGCGGTGATTCATATTAGTTAGATCCTGAATGAGCTCACAACTTTTTCTTTTATTGAAATTAGCCATATTGATTTAAAGGAGCCCATCAGCAAAAAAGTTTTTGAACATTGGGCATGCTCCTAATAGAAGCACCTATTTGGACCCTTAGTTGCAAAATAGAAACAAATGTGCTCCCCCACATTTTCACCTCTTCAGTTTATCTACATGGGGGTTGAACTTCATGCAAACCATATAGGATAAAGCCCAGGTGCTATTGGGAACATCTTGAGGAACACTTTGGTAAACCTTTGGGAACATGATGGGAACACATTGGGAACAAGGAGGAAAAAAAAATCTGTCTCCCCTTGCCCCCTCAAAAAGAAAAGAACTGGACCGTCCATGAGTGCATGCTGAGCCTTGCCGTTGGCTGCATGAAATTTCTCTTTACAAAACTGTTCATCACCATTTTCACCTAGGCTAATGGCAGGGGAAGAATTTTGGGGACATAGTTTCTCAGTTCATTTTTCCATGCTACCAACTCTTTCTATCCAAGTTGGCAGCTTGGACTTTTGTGATGGAAAATAAAATGTCTTTTGACTATTCCAGGCATATTAAGTTTCTCAACATGGAATTAATTAAGTTTTCGAAAAATATGTGTTGAAGTTGCCGTTGTACTAGCTACAGTATTAGATTGGGTGCAGTGATTTTCTTTGTTTTGGGGAAATTTTATGTCATATTTTGACACAGTTTTTAATTTTGGGCAGCTTTTTCACCAGTTCTTTACAAACATGTCGCCAATTTATGCTAAATCTTTTTCTGGGGATCCTGGAGTTATTGGTAAAGTCACCCTGTCTTCACCCTCTCTTTCACTCCCTTATCCCCTCTGCTTTCACCCCCTATCCCCTCTTTCAGTGGTATCCGCAAAGGAATGAAATTTTATTCAATCTCAGTATGAAATGCTGAAACTCAGCATTTCATGCACAAGGTTCAAGAGTAAACATAGTTGTTGTACAGGTAGGAGCAGTGAAAATATATGTACTAGCAGTGGAGGCGCTCAGGAAAAAGGAAAGACATGATGAAACTCAGTTTACCACCTAAATTGGTGGAAAAACTAGTTTGGGTCCCACTTATTTCGTTTTGTAACATTTTCATTCCCAGTTACACGTTCGATGCCGTGGCGATCAAAAAAAACATTGTGAAAGAAATTAGTGAATATTTAAGAATATTCCATTTTTTGAAATTAATGTTTCAAAATTAATTAATTATTCTACGAACAAGTGTTGAAATGGCCAAGGTACTATGCTGAAACTGGCCATTCTTGCCCCTTAATTGTGTAACTTTCCGGATCTCTAATCAGTAGTGAATTGTGATGCTACATCAACAAACTAGGGAGAAAAAACCATTGATTGGGTGAGTTTGAAATTTTGAAATTTCAATTTCCCCAACTTTGCAGGCATGTTTGAATTGGTAAATTGGTCTATTGGGTTTTGGTCTATTGGTTTTTGGGGGGTAAGCCTGTCAACAGAGTCATCAATACCATAAATAAATGAATTAAAAAAAATTGGAACCGCCCCAAAATCATGTACTCTTGTTTATCATCGGGTAGGTAGGCATAAAGAAAATTAAAAACTTTGGGAAAATGTTATGTACTGCAATAGCATCCATCATGAAGTTATCATGAATTTAAACACACATAAATCACAAAGCATGGGAAGGGGAGCGGCGCCTCCTTAAGAGTGGGAGTGATTTTAAGAGTTGTAAGTGTAAGACCACTCCCACTCTGGAGGAGTACTTACTTGTAAGCATAAGATCCCTCCCACATGAACATAATGTGTAAGGTAGCACCCTTGGAATGAGGAGTTCCTGAAGTCAGCGACTGCCTAAGGTGGAGCCAAGGGGCATTGAATTCTGAAACTCCCTTGCTCTGAGGGTGTTATTTAGTGCAAAAAATGATACAACTTTTTTTAAAAACAAATATTGTGATACCCAACAAGTATCAAGGGAAAGAATGAAAAATAATTATATTGAGTGTTTCAAAAAATGAAATTCTCTTGTGTAGGCATTTTGCATCATAGTTATCATAATCTCCATTTTGATTTTTATCCAAAGTATAGTTACTTGGGAAATATTTGTCCACAACTATGCAAGCGGTATGAGGGCCAAGCCCATATGATCCCATATTAAAGATTCTAAAATTTAAACACAAGGAAAAACAGGATGAACCGATTCTATGCAATGTGGTTTTTTTAGGTTTTTTTTAATGTAGCCTAAGTTGCGATCATGCATATGAAGATGTAGGAAAAATGGCAATCATCCTCATGACACTTTAGCCAGATCTGGCTATAAATAAAATATGAAGCACACACTTTCAAATCAAAATTTCATATTTATGGTTGCACACTGAAAACCAACTACAGGATTCTAGTGATTTTTACTTTTATTTTTCTCACTTTTGACAATGGAAACCCTCCAAATCATTTGGTTTCTGAATTTTTTATTTTGCTTTTGGGCTAAATTGCACCAGTAAAATTCTAGGCAGTTCTGTGTAGGGTAAAGCCCCAGTACAGGGGAATTTCCAAAATAAGGGGCCTAGGATGAGGCAGCAACAAACTCCCACCCCACAATTTTGTGAATGCCCCATCTTATGTAATGAAATTTGGCTAAATCATCTTATAGATGATCGCCATTTCAATATCATGACAAAATTGAAAAAAAAACCCTAATATTTATTAGGTCAAAACATAATTTTCATAACTACTCTCATAAGATTACACAATCAAATAGAACCCAATTTATGTCATTTTAACATAAGCGCTACAAAAATGACATAAACAATAAGTTCAATTCGACTATCTAGGCCTTTTTTTTAGTCATGAAAGTCACATTTTAACATAGCATGTTGTCAAACTGACATCAAACGATCAAAGAGAGTTTTTTATATAAAAGTTTAAAAAGTAGGTTGAAGATCCCAGTTCAAATTCTCTCTTACTCTTAAGGAGTAGGTGCAAGATCACTCCTCAATTTTCTAGGAGGGATGGATATTCAGGGACCCTCCAATTTTCAAATACACAAAATTTCTCTTGTACTTTATGAGGTAGCATCAACATAAGAGTCAAAGAGCGCAGGAAGGTGCAAGATCCAGTTGTAAAACATTATGCGGCAAAATGCCAAAAAATACTCATCTGTGAACAACATAGTGAAAGCAGTTTTGGAAAGCAGCTTGTTAGCCACCATTGTTGTCTGCAAAAACAAAATGAAAGCAGTTTTGTAGCTACCATTTCTTTGCCTTCCAAATGAGGTGTAGCCTATGTCAGTCAGTTCAAGCTTTATGAACTCAACTTATTTGAGGGACATCTGTTGGAAGGTGGATAGAGATGGGACACCCTTTCATGACTGCTTCACTGACAATACAATGTTGCTTGTTGGCTTGCTTGCTGGCTTAATTCTATTTCATGAATTTGAGGCTACACTACAAGTTACAACAGATTCATATTGGTTTTTTTTTCCCCCCCCCCCCCCCCTCTATGTAGGGTTTTTCTTTTTCTTAAAAAATATGAGGGAAAAAAAAATATTTTTTTTTTAATTTTAATAAAAAAAAATTCCTCTTTTTGAGGT
>Ga0116229_10009727_pt1 | contig 14604 bp, 9 predicted proteins | sample S1TSphgellanicum_3_FD_87313 | JGI IMG/M metagenome (GOLD analysis project Ga0116229, IMG submission 87313) | Host-associated microbial communities from peat moss isolated from Minnesota, USA - S1T2_Fc - Sphagnum magellanicum MG | ecosystem: Host-associated > Plants > Peat moss > Unclassified... | reverse complement strand
CTACCTCTTCATACGGTGGAACTAACGGCAACGGTGATGATGACGGTCACACTCAATGCCATCCAAAATTTGACTGCACATCTGTCTAAATATAGAACACAGTCACTTGAGTTGTCATGACAGAAATGACAAAATCACAGTCAATTTCCTTGGGCAAGAACCCTTTGAATCTATGGATCGACCATATTCATAACTAAAAAAAATTGGTCCAAGTATACCACAATTACAAAAGATGGTGAAAAAAACTCCCCCAACAAAACAAACTCCACTCAGAAGTGTGGAGGGTGAGGACTAGATTCTTTTGCAAGGAAAAACATCACTAATGAAGAGGTTGTTCAAGCATAAATTTCATTAAAAAATGAATGCAAGTGAGGGTCAAAGCTGTCAAAGTGTGGGTCAGGTAAGTACATTGCTTTGGTGTGTTGTAGGCATTTTCCAATTCCTTTTTACACATCTACTTGAGATCCATTTTGCTTTTCATTGATCTTTTCATTTTATGGAATTGGTTATAGCCCACCATGTTTGGCAAGGAGTTACGAGGTAGGGGGATTGCACTTGTAGGGGGTAACAAAAACAAGGCAATGGGACAATGGGCACACATTTTTTATCACTTTCTAGTTTCATTAATGTATTTATTTTCATTGTGGTTTTCATTGTTTTATTAGTTACTTATGTTGATTTGCAATTCAAGGGATGTTAGTTGCCGAACAATGGTCACAACCAATGTTAATATATTGAATTGTTGGGCGGATTGTAATATAATATTGGAAAATTCGTCGTATTGGTGAATGCAAAGAACCCAAGATAGAAGGTGGTGTTTAGCAAAATTAGTGGCCATTGGGGGGCAAACAAATTCCATGGTTCACCCATACTTGAATTCATGTTGAAAATGGATGTTGTAGTTGTTCATGTGCTTAATACTCCACTTATGCACCTACATGAAGTTGATGACCAAGCTTTGGTGAGAGGTGTGGTAGGCACTTGCACATTGTGGAATTGGAGATATGTGAAGGTTGTAAATTGACATACTTTGGTCAGAACCAACTTATTTAAATTCTTTGATGAGTGGGTGTTCATAATATTGACACTTTATTTCATCAGCAAACAATGAATTTTGTCTTTTTTTTTAGTGGATCTTGGCATGGAACATTGGAATTTCCATATAATACATTCTTCTCTATTTTGGAAAATTGTTCTGGTTATTGCACCATTTAGCTTTTAACATGTGTTTTTTGTTAAAGAATAATTGTTCATGACCTATTATTCATAATTAATATTTATATTGCTAGCGTGTATGACTAATAGCTACAGTTATTTATAAATTTTTTAGAAACCAAAAAATGATTATGGTGTTACCAATATTTATTTGTGCTAGTCCTTTGAAAGCATGAATAACTTATCAATGAATGTCATATGACTAAAAGTGTGCACAATTGGCAATGGCAAAGTAAGAAAACACAACTATAGAATGATTTCCTTATAACTCTCATATGACATAGTCATAACAAAACATAACTATTTCACCACTTATGAATGATTGCTTCAATTTAGGTATTCTATACAAATGTCAAACACCAATTTGACCACGTGTCCATGTATTGGCCAAACTGCTAAGTGCCACATGTCCCAATCCATGATTGCTACATGGATAATGTTAATAATATTATTACTAATAAATTACTCAACAATCACTTCAATATGACTATGTTTTCAAATATCCCCTCCATTTATACACACAAAATGTTGCCACATGGATAAATGTAATTACAACATGTGGCCTAATATGATATTAATAGGTGAACCTCTATATGTCATCCATGTGCACAACCATATGGTAAACTTCAAATCATATTTTAATCATTGAACCATTCAAAATTCTTAGTTGATGAGTCATCATCTTGTGGACCCCACATAGTAAATTGGTTTGCCACATAGGATCCACATATGTGGTGACATGTCGATCATGTAGTCAATAATAGGTGGCCCCTATGTCCTCTATGACTACAATAATGACTATTGGATGAAGTGTGCCATGTCATCAATTATATGATGATGTGTTCTAAACAACTCATCCACAATAACTATACAACCATGACTCATTTGTGTCCTCTATGACTGGTTTTCCAGTCATAAAAAGAGTCATAGATTTCCAATTTTCTTCTAATGGAAAATTGTCAAACTATGACTCCTTTTTGTGTACACCATACCATGGAAACACCCATTTGTTGTGAACTATACAACCCAATTTATGGCCCATCTAAGACCTATTCATTGGTCTATTATCAAACACATTTTGTTATATATATATATATAATTTCTCTCTCTTTGGTTTTCTGCCTTTCCTTCAAGCTTTCAAGGATTTGAAAGTACACGACCATTTTTGTTGTCCATTCCTCCTAATGTTATACATTTATGTCATTCTTCCATTCATGACATTAAAATTTTCCAACATGGGTGCAATACAAATCTAAAGCCTTAAAGTAGAAACACCAACCTAATCACACACCAACTTAATTACTATGTCAAATGTAAAACTATGCAAAGTTTGGAGCAACATGACCCAATTCTAAGTTTAGTTTTCAAGTTAGCTCCAAGTCCCTTGAACATCAAGTTCTAAATTTGGGAAAAGATAAAATGAACTTTAACTAGAAATAGAATTAACCTCCTAGTGGAATTGAACCAATACCAAACCGAGAAATCAACCTATTGTTAGAAATGAAACTAAAACCAACCTCTGAATCTTTTTTATACCGATTCTATGCACCCCAGTACTAATTTATTTTTCTTCTCTAGGCATGCATTGTTTTTTCAAACAGATTGTAGTTATACATGTGTTTTTTGTTCAAGTGTTACTATTTATTGGTTGTGCAACATACAATATATTGGTGGAATGATATCAATTTGAAACTAATTGGCTTTGGATTTGATTTCCTGAAGAACAAAAAAATTGGAAGTGTACAAATGTGAAGGATCGGGTTTGGAACATGACATTTTTTTTTCACCATTAGGATGATTCTTGGAATGTTTGAATTCTTACCATTCAGTTTGGCATTTGACCTTGTGCATATATCATCTAAACATGTGTTTTGTTGTTTGAATCAACATCTTAAACATACAATGAGAATCAAGTGAAAGAAAATGTAAGGTTTAACCTTGTACAATTTAATCAAACTTCAAAGTGATGGAAAGATTTTTGCAAGTCATTTCCAATGCACAATAGTTCTTTCACACATAACATACTCAATATTCTTATGTCAAGTCTTGCAACATCAGCATTTGCCATTGAAAATCAAAGCATTCAATATTCATTTGTTATTCAAGTTCCCCATCCATCTTGAAATTCTTATTTCCATTTCTTTTTACACATTTTGAATGTCGTGAATGGGGATTATTTTATCATTGAGACTAGTGTGGCCTGTGCTGTTGGCCCAAGTGTTACTGCATCCTCAACTGACTTTTCCTTCCAAAACCTCTTTTTTTGGAATTTATTTGAATTTTCAGCAGCAGAAATTTTCCCAGATTCAATATCTCCCAGATTCTGAATCCAAATCTTACCAAATAAATTCCATTAAATCCTGCTCATCAAGATCTTTCCAATAACACCAAAGGCACATCCCAATTCCTCCAAAAATTTCAGCTACGATTTAATTTAATTTTCAGTGAAAAAATATTCAATATTCAAGAACTTTTGCACTGCAAGTCCAAATGTCATGAAACCAAGCTGATCCACCCGTCCTCCTCGAGAGCTTTCCAAAGAGACCAAGAACACAATCTGAAGCATCCTGGTTTGGTGGATCTTATAAGTACAAAACAAAACAAAACAAACTAACTACCTTGCTTCATAGATAGATTTGCTAAATAGTCCACCATCCTAATATTTGTGAGTACTACTAGTGTGGTAATGGAAATTCAGAAAATGTTTAAAACTAAAACTGCACAATTTAAGGATCATCAATTACTAGCCCCTTCGCTTACAATTAATTTTTAAAAATATTAGCATTTTTATTGAGTATCTTTTTTGTTTTCTATGGTTTTGAGGTAGTCTAGCTTAGTTGGAACTGGTTAATCTGTCACGAAATAATTTCCCAAACTGCAATGAATGGCAAGTTTCAATGTCTTTCTTCCAGCAGAGTAAAGGTCAATCTTGCAGTCCTACTTGCAATCTTACTATTTTGCATCAAGTGGATTTGTTCATGAGGAGCTGATCTTAGATCAGGTCCACCATACTAGCAAAATGAGGAGCCTGTACACAGTACTTGGATGAAGTACAACCTTCAAATACCTAAAGTGAAAGCAGATTTGGAATTTGGACATGTAAATGTCCACAGGATACACTACACTCTATAACCTATCTACTACGACAAAAGGGAGTTTGTTTGTTTGTCACATTGACATCTCCCAAACCATGGTCTCTTGTCACACTCACGGTATCGTTGCAAAGCCCTTGATGAGTAGGGTTGCACCAAGATGGTTTCATAATGTCTCAATTTATGGTGGAGAAGTTATTAAATATTGATCAATATTTTCACTGAAAATTCATTTAAATTAAAACAAAAAATTATAGAGGAATTTGGGCATGCTTTTGGTATTGTTGGGAAGCCCTCAATGAGTAAGATTCAGTGAAGGTGATTTTTAGACCTTCTTGTCATGTTGTGACAATAGTGTTCTCATGGCACAAGAAACATTTGTTGGATTATCTGTTCCATTGTCACAACATTATACTTCTCGTTATGTCAGAGCCTTCTTCATGTTGGAACCTATATGGACTAGGTAATTGACGAGGCTGTGGTTACCAAAAATAGCTCAGGCGAGGGAGTGCTGAAAGTATTTCTGGTAACCAGCAGCCTTGAGCCAATGCCCAGACATAACCAGCATCCTGTACATCCATAACCTGCTCAGCTGCTGGAGGCCCATCACAGGGAATGGATATGAATCACTTTTTGTCTACACACATAACAAGATACAGGCAGCTCAAGATGTGACCTGTTGGGGGTGTTGATTCACAATCGGGAAACATGTCAACAAGTCAGCACCTAAAGCTGGTTATGAACTCCTGACTCACTCACTAGACTTGCATCTTCTTTAGATGACTGATGACTTTTTTTTAATAATAACAAAACAGCTGTAACCTGCCTGACTATAATTTCTTGATCCAAAATAATGCATATGAAATAGCTGGGCTAGCCTGGCTGTTATTTGACACTGAAATCTGTACAGGATATGATTGAAATTTCCATCTGCTGCAGTATTTCCAACATAGTTGACAGTATTTGCATCCTTGGAGTGGCGAATTTTTTTTTCTGGGCATAATTCTTTTTGAAGTGTTTTAGTGTCAATAGTAGACCTAACAAGGAGCAGTGAGTAATGTTTTGCATACAATGTTGCAGTTATCAATTACATTTACCTTTGCTGATTGATTAGTCATGTTCCACTTGCACCCTTTTCAGGAATCAATTTTCATATTCAGCTTGCTAATTATCACTAATCACTTGGTAGGTGCTCTTATGCACCTGATTTCCATTGGGCACCCACTTAACTATTACTCATTATTCTGTTGCAGCAAAAATGTCTATATCCTAAAAGTTTACAGACAACTAGAGTACTTCAAAACCTGCAGCATGAAACAGTCTTTTTATCATACTCATAATCTCAAAAGGGTTTTATGTAGGAACTTTGCAACAGGAAATAAGGACCCTAAAATTGCAGTTTCCCAGTCTGCTTGAGGTCAAAAAGCCTGTGTCATCTGCTGAGTGGCTAGCATGATCTGAATACCCTTGGTCTAATTCCTGCCTAAACTCTGAATGGGACTTGCAGGGCCTAAGAATCCAACATAACCCCCAGAAACATCCACATCAGAAAAAATAATTTTGAACAATGTCTCTCCTTATCTAAGATTTCTGCACCACTATGTTATATCCACTTTTGAAAACACATACAAAGTAGAAGTTCAGATACTTCTGGTGTTCTGGAAAGACCAATTACAGGAGTTCCCATTGTGGTCTGAAAGAATTCCAACTGCCATTATCTCAAATCGATATTCAGGTGGATCAGAATTTCGCAGCAAGATTAGGTCAAACTTGATGTAGAACACCTCTTATATATTGATCTTGGAGACACAAGTCTACTCAGGAAAAAGTCATTGGAAACTGACCAAGGATCATGTAAGGCATTGGACGTGCTCTCTCCATCCCAAAAGCTTGAAGAACATCCTTCAACCTGCCAATACTCAGTTCATCTATGCACGCTTCTCTATAGTGGTGTTCAATTGCTCCAGGCAAGTATCCCAAGACTAGATAGCACAAACTTGTCCATACGGATTGAGAGGGCAGAATGGCTGACAAAAATGCCCAAATAATGTTCCTACCAATACCAATGTAACTGCAGTTGAACCCCACCCTAATACTTAGAGGTGACAGACCTGCCTGACCTCCAGTCTTCTTCCTCCACTAGAAAAGATACATCCTGCTTGCAGATTCTTTTTCCCTGAAATCTACATAAAAATCCGGTGAATGTCATCTAGAAGTCAGAGCCTGAGTCTGCCATGGTTACAAAATGTGCATTCCTAAGAATGCACAACATTGTAAACTGAATACCATATACATGAGGCAATCCACTAACAGGATTCTTCTCCATTCAGTTCATATCCAACACCACAATTGGCCATATGGTTCACAGAACAGCTAATCACTCAGTTTACTCCAACCACTTGGTCACCACTAACCACTGACAAGCTCCCCAGGTTTACACGCACCCACATAAATAGTCAACTCCTTGTCCTTCATGCCCATCAACTTTGCACACTGCCTCCTGGGTACCTGTAAAATCTCAACCAATTGGCTGTTTGTTGAGGACATAGCCCTTATGAATAATCAAATCTTTCAACATTTACTCTACGCCATCTTTGAGATTTGAAAACAATGATACTCTGATCACTGCATGAAAGAAAGCTGCAAATTGCCACAAACAAGGAGGTGCACACAAATGGTGTCCTTGTAGTTCCAGATGTACACTTGTGCCACCCACTTCCTTGCTCTGGAAACAGATGATGATGGATTGTTCCAGAAAGCAGCCATTGACATCAGATCATTACCATGAAGATAGAATTTGTGAAGGATTTGACCGGCAGATAACTTGACATAAGAAATGAGCAAGAAAATAACTGGAAAGAAGAGAGGTTTTTGTGGGCTTACCATATACCAATTCATGGTCAAGGATTCGCTAATGACCATAATCTTCTGAAGCTTTTCAGGAGGCAAATGGTAGAACCAGCAGTGAGCATCTGTTTTTGCTTTGTCTACATTTGAGTAGCGCCCATATGTGCTGACAGTTTTTTGACTATTGTTCTCGTCGACATGCATTCCTTCCATGTAAAATAGGAAGGGCTGCTTGCACACCAACATGGGTACAGGCCGTGTGTCAAAGCTGAACTCCAGGGCACTATTGTCATGGTTCCAAGCTGTGAATGAGGTTTCGACAGTTGTTAAGATTCGAGGAAGAATAATCTCTGGGAAGACTTGTACAACATACCCTAATGAAATGGAGATTGATAACCCAAGCTTGTGATTGTAGCAAATTGATTGCTGCAAGAAACTCCCCGGATCAGTCTGCATCGCCTTCACCAGATGCTTCAAGCCTTCCAAAGCAGACAGCCCTGGGAAGATCGGCTCTATCACCTCCAAATGGTGCATAGAGATGAAGGGCATCACAGGATGTGAAGCAAGCAATCCATGTGCACTTCCATAAACATCAAACTGTAAAATGACACACATCCATTTGATGCAAATGTAAGAACTACAATTTTGCAGTGTGAGAGAGACAGAGACAGAGAGAGAAGGAGCTGCTCAGAAAGACATGGGTACCTACCTGATGGAAGCCAGGCTCCCTGGTGAGAGGGACACCAAGCTCAGTAATGCAAGCATGAAGGCGATCATCACTGCCAAAGAGTTGAGGGTAACGTTCCAAGCACTCATCCTGCATTGCCGCCAGTGCCTCAGCCAAAGGATAGCTGATGGCAAATCCTCCCCCACCGTATGCCATGCTATGACTGAAATGGTCGTTCTGCTTGTGGCTTTCCGAGGTACTCCCAATGTACCACATCTCCCGAGAATCATACTTGCTGAGAACACGCACCAAGTTCTCGGCAGAGAAGATAGTATCATCGTCGCCCATGACAAACCACCGCACATCGGGAAGGTGTAATCTGAAGCTCTCACAAACAACACGAGAAATGCGAATTCCTGAAGGATGACCCAAAGGATGCGTATATCTGAAACCGGAAGTGTCTTCTGACACTAGCACTATGGGTAGATTCTCTCCTTCCTCCATCTTCTTCACTGGAGGCTCCTCCAACCAAACAAACCCCCGCATCTCCTTTGGCCGCCACCACAACTTGATAAACTCCCGCCTCTTCTCCCATAGCTGCGATGCCCCAGCAATCCCAAAAACAATCTGTTGTAGCTGAAGATCACCTGCATTGTAACTGGAGCTTCTGATCAAATGCAAGCTAGGAACAAGAACAGAAACCGCAGCTGTAGGCTGCAAATTCAAGCTGGGTACAGACAATGAAGACGAGGACGAGGCTCCAAGACCAGAAGCTACGGGAGCAGATCCTTGTACACCAAATGCAGCCGGTAGCAAAACACAGGGGGGGGGGATGCTACGACGAGGGTACGAAAACACGAGTCCGTGCCAAGCACTGATTCCTACACCCAGACAAGCAGTCAGCAACAGCACTGTGCTCCACCAAAAACGCCGACCTGAGGAGTAGGAGCCGGAGCCGCCGCCGCCGCAACGCTGCCGATGATTCTTGCTTGCGATCAACATGTTTCCAGTTCCCGCTTTTCATAGCCACCGACGGCAACTAAAGCGGCACCAATCTTCCTTCACCACGCACCCTCCTCTTTCTTCTCCTCCTCTTCGACCATCATCATCGTCGGAAATTGACCAAATTTGGTGCAGTCGTTTCTTCAAACTTTTGTGCTGCGAAGGGCAGGTCAGCGAGCGGGTCGGGACGACTCCGACTCCGCGCTCAGATCCGGACTTCCGTCAGCGAACGGATCGGGACGACTCCGACTCAGTGGCGTATGATTTTTTCGCCAAAAAGAGAAATTCAAAATTAAAATTTTGAAAGAGAAGGGATTTTTGCAGATTTTCATTCGCCACAAGTGAGAAAAAACAAATTAAATATCGCATTATTAATATACTTGGTTTTCATTGTGTAGCCAAAAATATAGAAGGATGTTAAAAGATTGGTACTTTATTTTCTGAGATTTATAGCCAGATTTGGCTAAATCTTTCTGGGAATGATCACCATCTGTTCTACATCTTCCAATGAATGGTCGCCACTTTAGCTACAAACAGAAATTCCTATAGAAAAAAAACACTTCTCTTCAGCGGTCTTTTTCTTACTGGTGAAATTTCGCCAAAAATCGAATTTAACAATTTGAAAAAGAAGTGATTTTGGAATTTCAGCCGCAAGAAATGAGAAAAAATAAAGTAAAAATCGCCAGATTCATATATTTGGTTTTCATTGTGTAGTAAAAAATAGAGAAGGATGCTTAAAGATTTGTACTTCATTTCTGATTTATAGCCAAATTTGGCTAAATCTTCCTTGGGATGCCTCGCCACTTTGGCTATAAACAAAAAATCCTAAGAAAAGCACTGCAAGTCCTCACTCAGACCCGGACTTCCGTTCCGCACTCTGTTGCCTCATAAAGTCTTGTGCCCGCGCGGTACGTATCCTGTGACACAAAACGCACCACGTCTTCCAGATGGACGGTGCTCCTTCTCCTACCGGCGCGGTACGTATCCTGAGCTGCAAAACGCACCACGTGAACAAGATGGACGGTGTTGATTCTAGGTTGTCGTAAATAGTTACTAGTGGCTGTTTTTCAGTATATTCATTTTTTCCTGTTAGGATCCGTCCACTAGGTAGGTAGGTAGGTAATAAATAATAAGATGCCACTAGCACCCCAACTTGAAATGGGGCATTCCTATTGGTTGATACAATTGAAATTAACCGTTCCCATTGGTTCATTGAGTTTCAAATACGAACTACCTACACCACTATTCTGACCACCATCCCCCCACCATGGTTGGTTGGTTGGTTAATGCAGTTTGCTTTTGGTAGGTAGCAACTTGCAAGCGAGGGATATTGGATTTGTGACTTAGTTATTATTTTATTGTTATTATTATTATTATTATTATTAGTTTATGTTTTTCTTGAGTAGCATGGTACCATGGCAAGTTCAACATTTCAGTCTTGAATTTAATTATTTTATTTTGAAGATTCCATGCTAAAAGCTAGAATATTTCAGAATATTCTAAAATATTTTCTATTTCTTTTCCTTCACACAATTTTCTTCTTTGATTTTTTTTTTTTTTTGAAAATTTCAAAATACCTTAAAGTAATATGATTAGTGTCCAAGTTGCCATGGTACTTACTACCTAAGGTATACCTTGTCTTTCCAATAGCAAAAGTTTTGTTGGAATCTGTGACAATTCCGACACAAAACAAACTTGACCAATTTGTGTGTGTTGTTGTTGAAACAGCTGCATTTTTTTGTTCAAGAGCAACAATTGATAAGTTGCATCTTTCCCAAATCCCTTTGCTTTTCCCTAAAATTTCAAAAATGGTTTTAGTCTCTGCCAATGTTCCAAGTTTCTGTCATGATTTTGACAATTGGTATCATCATCATCATCATCATCATCAGTTTGAGTTGTTGGGAATGGCAATTTAAGTGGTAGATGCTTGCAATGGTTCAACTTGTAGGTCTGAAATCTTGGAGATTTGATTCCTTGAGGAGTAAATGGCAATGGTGGGTGGTAGTGTTTCGTCCCACTTGGGTGGATGGAAGGTTCTCTGTTTTTACGGTAAGGTTGTTGTTTACCATGAAACAAAAGCAAACCCATTTCTCATTTGAATTGGGAATTTTTGCACTAAGGGCATCATTGCGAGTGTTTGTATGAGTGTTAATTTGTTTGCATTCACTTAGAGTAGGAGGTTTTCAAGCATCAAAGGTTTTTTTAAAAACCAAATTGCTGCAAAGCTGTAACTTTGTGTGTCTTCATGGCAATTGCGATGAGGAATTGAACTATAGCCATATGTATTTGCTTAACCATATTTGTGGTCCTATGATTAAAGATAAAATGGTGGATCGGTGAAACATAATACTATCAGCCGCAGTGAACCAGCAGCCACCAGTGCACCATGAAGGATGAATGGTAAGTGATCAGGAAACAATTTTCTGTTGAGTTCGAGTTCCCTAGTTAACTATAGTGGTTAGCTCAGTTGCTTTTTTTCTCTACCTACTTACTAACAACCCCCCAACAAGTTGTTAGTCCGTAGGTAGTAAAAGCAACCCTTACCTATGTTTAAACCATATACTTACCTAGTAGTTACCTATTTTCCTACCTATCTACCTATATATGAAACCTATCTCCTACAGAATTGGTTACAAAGGTGAAACCAAATATTAACTCACTTGAGATTCATCCACAACTGAATAATAACGGGCATCCAGTGGATGGTGCACTGGTGGCTGCTGGTTCACTGTCGCCAATACTATGGTACAGAACAAAGGTGGGATGCAGAAGTTAAGTGTTTTTGGGGGCGGGGGAGGGGGTTGAATGTCTTGCTTCCATCCTATCAGCACGGATTCTATAAAAAATTTGGTAATATGACATGAACATAACAGAGATCAATTTACTGCTGTCAGTGCCTTGTGCCCCATGAACCAAAGTCCAGTGCAAAAGACACTGACAGCAATGCCTTCCACTATACTTAAGAACTTGCAAGAACTCTGCCATGAAATCATTAGGTCCCACCCAAAAAAGATAGGATGCTTTAGCAAAGAGTGCAAGATATCAATTGTTATGTTATTATTGGGGATTGGGGAACTATAAAGAAAACCCTAGTTAACATTGGGACACCTTGAGATAAAAATTGGGTAAAAGCATTTATTATATATGGGTTCAACTCTCCTTTTGTGCTTGCGGTTCCTTCATTTAGGCTTTTTCACCAACAAGGACCAATCGCTATCCAAAACCACTTAACAAGGCCCAAGTATTGATGCCCATTATGCAGTGGAAGGGGTGGAGATGGAGGAAGCTTTATTCAGCTACTGAACAGGCCTTGTAGATCCGGTTCCACCCAGGAATGTAGCAAGGCAAGTCAGGAGAGCCTTTCTTCTATTAAGTGGTACTGGTCTACCAGCGCCAGAGTGAACCAGTTGCCACCAGTGCAGCATGAAGGATAATGCCGAGTGGTCAGGAAACAGTTTCCTGTTGGGTTCCAGTTCTCTAGCTAACCATGGTCAGTTGATTACTTTACTATCTATTAACAACCCACTTGTTGGGTTTTTCAAACAAGTTGTTACCGTAGTACATGAACGGATTCAGCACATTTATTTTGCTGAATTTTTGAAATTTTATTTATTATTTGTGTTGAAATTTTAATAATTATTATAAAATTAAATTCTCAAGTATTTGATTGTCCAAACGTGCCAAATCTTTAAAACGAAGAAGGTGTTGTGACCGGACAAGTCATTTGAATTTCTATGGTGTGAACACTAGTTTGTTTTAGGGTTGAAGTTTTGTTTTGAGCCGCCATCAACTTTCTTTGTGCAAGCAGCGGAGTTTATCATCACTATTTGTTAGTGGTTGTAAATAGGAAAGTTTGTTGTTAATGTGTTATGTGAAACAAGTTGGAGTAAGACGATGGGTGGCCAAGAGCACTTCAAGCATGTAAGAAAGACGGGAATAAGAGGTTATTGGACCAAGATAAGAGGGGCAATTTGAAGGTGAAGAAGGAGGTTCATTTTTGTTCAAACTGTTGCAATTTGTGTAGAAGGAAAAGCTTGCAAGAATATGTGGTTGCTGTATTGTTTTTTCGCTGCACCAATGACTATATCATGGCAAGCTCTGTGTTCTTGTTAGAGTTAGGATTTATGAAGGGTTGATGATGCCTAAAAGAGGTTTCAGCTATAGAACTAAGAGCATATAAAGAACTGCATTTGCAGTGGACTTTGGTGGAACCTTTCTTGAAAATCCAGTGGGTAGTTCATACACCTGAGTGGGAGCCAAAAATCTTAGGTGCTATCCTTGGGTTGGACAAAATGTGAATGAAAGAGGAACAAGATGGGAGAGATCATAGCAAGTATACATAGATCCATATTCCGCATAACATTATGTTTTTCTTGAGTAGTTGCAAACCAACTTGGCAGACCTCGTTCAGTTGTAGATTTGTACCCAGAAATTGATCTATTTCTAAAGGCTAGACCAAGCATTTTTCTACATTTATCTCATGTGGTAGGGGATGGATTAGTAGCTCATGACAAACCAAATGAACATTGAGAGCACTGACCTCAAACCAGACCTTATTAACTCATGTACTCACAATACAAAAATTTGTTCCCAGCAACAATTGAAGGACTACTACTATAGTATATTTAGGAGAGGTTAATAAACATATACGGTTTGAAAATTCTCATGATATGTAGGATCATATACTGTAGGACCGTAGAAGTAGGGTGTTGTGACACTTCTTGTTTGATAGGAGATAAGTCGCAGACATTGTAATAAGAGTAAGGATTTGTGATCAGGAGATGGTTTTACCACCCTTTTCTTTTTTGGTTACAGTGTGACAATTTTGACACACTTCAATTGTCTCACAAAGATAACAAAATCACGTTTATTATTTTTAATTAAACATAATCTGCCAAAAATTTCAGAATTAAAAAACCAACTTCAGAAGGTAAGATTTGAAATCTAATTAATTATTCGACAGTTTGTTGCCAAATCCATTCGAGTACCACAGTAGTAGGTAGGTAATGAAAATAACCCTTACCTATTTATAAACCAGTGTTGGTTGTGTATTTGCTTTTGAACATACCCAATGGACATGGTATTTTTAAGGAAATTCATATATGAAACCTAGCTAGCCTAGGCTTCACAATTATTTTTTATAGCAAACTTAAGTTCTCCAAACATAAAAATAATGTTTTTTTTTTTTTTTTTTTGGTAAAAGGCATGCAAAATGGGTATGGAAAATGGGAATTAACCCAAACATGTTCATTTAAAAAAAAGATTTTAATTAAACAATTTTAATGGTAAGTTGTAATATTTATTAAACAGTAAAAAATAAATATATCTTATATGTTAGATATGTTTAATTTATGATAATAGCACGTGTATATAAATAATTAAATTTACTCTTCAGTTTGAATATTTTTAGTTGAGTTAACCATTTGTAATGAAGGCATTAGAGTTTGCAGTAAATCATAATAGTTCGATGTTTTCACTCTTTGACTCGATATCAATGTATGACATCCCACCAAATTCAGACAGTATTTTAGTTCTTGCGCTTTATATCCAGGATTTATATTTACCTACTTAATACATGTATTAAGTATCAATTATATTAATACTAAAAGTTTAGATATAGTTTGTGTAATAATTTATTACAAGATTCGCCGAATATATAAAATAAAGTTTTTTTAAATAATGTTATACTTACTAAAACAGCGCCAATTTTTGCAGTTGAAAATTGTGTGACAATCCATTCATAGCAATTCGGTGCCCAAATGCCAACACGAGTACCTCTTT
>Ga0116229_10009723_pt1 | contig 14607 bp, 13 predicted proteins | sample S1TSphgellanicum_3_FD_87313 | JGI IMG/M metagenome (GOLD analysis project Ga0116229, IMG submission 87313) | Host-associated microbial communities from peat moss isolated from Minnesota, USA - S1T2_Fc - Sphagnum magellanicum MG | ecosystem: Host-associated > Plants > Peat moss > Unclassified... | reverse complement strand
TGATACCCTCATGTTTCGCCCGCTTCGGCGAGGAGGCGACCTATGGCGGCGACGCTCGATGTACGAAGTCCGCCATTCTTGCCCGGCGGCGGCCAGATGGGCGCTTTGGTGCGAGACCATGATTGGCGGTCAACGCCGCTCGGTCCCCCAGAAGGTTGGCCGCAGGCCTTAAAGAGCGCGGCGGCGCTGGTCCTGTCCGCCCCGATCGCCATGATCGTCCTATGGGGTCCCGACCTCATTCAGATCTACAACGACGCCTACGCCGTGATCGCGGGGCACAAACATCCCCGCGCTCTCGGTCAGGCGACGCGGGATTGTTGGCCTGAGGTCTGGGACTTCAACGCCCCGGTATATGACGCGGTGTTGGCCGGCGAGACGCGGCGATTTTTCGGTCAGCTGCTCAGGATCGAACGGGCGACCGGAATAGAGGACGCCTGGTTCGACCTCAGCTACAGCCCCCTGCACGGGGACGAGGGTGCGATCGCCGGCGTCCTAGTCACGGTTGTGGAGACCACCGGCCAAGTGGTGGCCGAACGCATGCTCGCCGGCGAGGTCGCCCGGCAGCGCCGCTTGTTCCAGCAGGCGCCGGGCTTCATCGCCATTCTGGGCGGTCCAGAGCACGTCTTCGAATTCGCCAATGAGTCCTACGCCCGCCTCATCGGCAAGGGGGATGTCTTGGGAAAGACCGTCCGGGAGGCGCTGCCGGACATCGCCGGTCAAGGCTTCTACGAACTGCTCGACGAGGTCTACCGGACCGGAAAGAGGTTTGCTGGAAAGCAAACCGCGATCAGCCTCAAGCGCGGGCCCGGCGACGCGGTGGACGTGCTCTATATCGATTTCGTCTACGAACCGGTCGTGGATGAAGCGGGCACGGTCACGGGCGTCTTCGTCCAGGGCCATGACGTAACAGCCGCCCATACGGCTCAACAGGCGTTGCGCGACTTGAACGCCGATCTCGAACGCCAGGTGGTCGAACGGGCCAATGAGCGGGGCCGCACCTGGCAGATCAGTCCGGAACTCATGGGCGTGCTCAACAAAGACGCGCGTTTTGAGCGTTCAAATCCGGCGTGGCTCTCAATGCTGGGATGGTCGGAAGAGGACGTCAGTCGGACCTCCATCTTCGATCTGATCCACCCCGATGATCTCGAGCGGTCCAGGACTTGGTTTGACATGCTGACGCAAGGTGAACCCATCCTTCGGTTTGAAAATCGATTTCGGCGCAAGGACGGCGGCTACTGCTCCCTGTCCTGGCTGGCCGTGCCGGAAGACGCCAAGTTCTATTGCAGCGCCCGCGACATCACGTTCGAGGTCGGCCAAACCGAAGATCTAAGGCGCGCCGAAGAAGGACTGCGGCAGGCGCAAAAGATGGAGGCGGTCGGCCAGCTCACGGGGGGCGTGGCCCATGACTTCAACAACCTCCTGACCATCATCAGCTCCTCGATCGACTTCCTCCAGCGGCCCGACTTGCCGCAGGACCGGCGCGATCGCTACCTGAAAGCCATCGCCGATACGGTGGAGCGCGCCGCTAAGCTCACCAGCCAACTCCTAGCTTTCGCCCGCCGCCAACCCCTGACGCCGAAAACCTTCGATATCGGCAAACAGGTCCGGTCCGTCGTCGATCTCATGCGGCCGCTGGTCGGCAGCCGGGTCGAGGTCCTGCTCGACCTGCCGCACGATCCCTGCTTCGCCTATGCGGACGTCGGGCAGTTCGAAACCGCCCTGGTGAACCTCGCAGTGAATGCGCGGGACGCCATGAACGGCGAAGGGAAGATCCGCATATCGGTGAAGGCCACCGACGCTGTGCCGGCTGTGCGCGCGCACCTGCGTCGTTCCGGCGACTTTCTGGCGATCTCGATCACCGATACGGGCTCCGGCATCGCGCCCGGCAAGCTCGAGGCCATCTTCGAGCCCTTCTACACCACCAAGGAAGTCGGCAAGGGCACGGGGCTCGGCCTCAGCCAGGTGTTCGGTTTCACCAAGCAGTCCGCAGGGGAGGTCAAGGTCGAGAGCGTGGTGGGCCAGGGCACGACCTTCACGCTTTACCTTCCCCGGTCGCATGACTTGGCTCTGGTGGACGCCGCATCGCCGGTTCCGCCGATCCGGGTGGGTGGGAAGGGCTACCGGGTGCTGGTGGTGGAGGACAACGAGGCGGTCGGACGCTTCTCCACCGAGATGCTGCACGATCTCGGCTATGAAACGGTGTGGGTGGCGAACGCCTCGGACGCGCTTCGAATCCTGGCCGAAGGCGATCGGCAGTTCGAGCTCGTGTTCTCCGACGTCGTGATGCCCGGCATGAACGGGCTCGAGATGGCCCGTGTCGTGCGAGACCGACACCCCGGCGTCCCGGTCGTTCTGACCAGCGGCTACAGCGGCGCCCTCACCGAAGGGTTCGAAGACTTCAAGCTTGTTAAGAAACCCTATTCGGTCGAAGTGCTCTCACGCGTTCTGCAGACGGCGCTGATCGGAAAATTGTAACGGCTGAACCTTCGCATTTCTTGGGTTGATTGCAGGACCAGCGCCCGCGTCCGAGTTCCGATCTAAGCGGACGTCCGTCGACCCCGAAAGAGATGGCGCCCTATGATGAACAGTCCGACGCCTACACTGATGGGAACGCCTCCGAAGAATAGCACAACCAAAAGCAGGCCAACGATCTGACCGCTCTGACCTGGATGTTGAACTGAGTTTTGGATCATCGTTCCGAGGAAGGCGAGGGAACATAGACCGCTCAGCACGGCGATGAGGCCGCCAACCGCCATCAGCAATGCGCCGAACAATTTTGCGACCGAACTAGCGCCGGTTTGCGAGGACTCATTCATGGTCTCATTCTCTGCCCGCGCATGAGGGCTTCCGCGCCGGCCGCGCCCTTGCGATAGAAGGTGTTGTAGGTGTCGAAGGGAATAATCCGCCCGTCCGCCTCGACGAAGTGAACGCAGGACCGCTTCACCGTGCCGAGATCGAAATTGTAGCGGTCCAGGAACTGGGAGATCACCACCCGGAAGGTGTGCTCATAAGCCAAGCTTTCCGGAACGGCGGCCTCGGGCAGGCAGCAAAGGAGCGCGGCCAGCTTGTCGGAGGTGTCCGCTTGGGCGGTGGAGAGGGACAGGAGGTCAAAAACCTTCTGTTGAAGATCGGGATAGGCCTCGAACGTCACCGTGTTCGGGGCGGCGGCGACAAAGACTTCGCGCGGGAAAAGAGACGTCACAGGCGCGACCTCAGCACCGCTTCGCAACCCATAGCCGATGCAGATCTGATCGGGATTACAGGGTAGCGGGATCAGGTCCTCCAGGGTGAACACGCCTGCCTCGGCGATCCGGCGGCGGATTTCGGTCAGGACGATGCGGTGATCCTTGGGATCGAAACCATCGTTGCGGCCCGCGTCCTGAATGGGCTGGAAGGTCACGCCGCGCACGCACCGCCATTGCAGGGCGAAGCGGACGATGTCGGCGATCTCGTCGTCGTTGACGCCCTTTTTCAGGGTCACGACGAGCGTGGTTGAGATGTTGTTGCGCTCCAGGTTCTCCAGCGCCTCGATACGAATGCGGCTTAGGTCGGCGCCCCGCAAATGCATTAGGGCGTCGCGCTTCAGACTGTCGAACTGCAGATAGACCTCGAACCCCGGCATGAAGCCGGCCAGCCGTTCGGCGAAACCGGCTTCGCGGGCGATGCGAATGCCGTTGGTGTTGATCATCAGATGGCGGATCGGCCGCTTGCGGGCCGCCGCGAGAATGTCGAAGAACTGCGGATGCAGGGTGGGCTCGCCGCCGGAGAATTGCACGAGGTCCGGCTCGCCTTCTGACTTCACCAACACGTCCAGCATCTGCTCGATTTCCGCCAACGGGCGATGGCTGTCGTGACTGGTGGATGACCCTGCAAAACAGACCGGGCATGTGAGGTCGCAGGCCTCGTTCACCTCGATGATCGCCAAGCACGAGTGCTGTTCATGATCCGGGCAGAGGCCGCAGTCGTAGGGACAGCCGTGCTCGGTGCGCGTCTGCACCCCCAACGGCCGGTCGCCGGGCTTCAGCCAGTCCTTCTGCGCCTTCCAGTAGCCGAGGTCATCGGAGATCAGGGTCTTTTGCACGCCGTGGTCACGACAGCGCTTCAGGTAGAAGACATTGTCGCCTTCGCTGATGATCTTCGCGGGAACGAGTTCAAAGCAGACTTCGCACAGGCTCGTGGTCTGCCCTTGGAACAGATAGGGCGCCGCCTTCCGCGTACTCGCGTTTTCGACCGGCGCGATAGTAGACCCATCCATAGATCACCAGCCCCAGGCAGAGGATGTGGAAGACGTTAAACGGCCCGATCAACCGGGGATAGGGCTTCAAGAACTCCCAACCGAACCGTTGCAGCCCATACCAGATGCACATGACGTAGAAGCCGCGCCGCATGGCCCAAGGTTGGCGATAGTTGAGGCCCACAAGATAGACGGCGAGAAACGCCGCCATGCTGGCGCTCTCGTCTAGCTGCACCGGATGGCGGAAAACGCCGTCGCCGAGGTCGACGCCCCAGGGTAGACGGGTAGGAAGCCCATAGGTGTCGTCCGCCAATCCTGAGAAGAAGCACCCCAGCCGTCCGATCACGACGCCGATAGCGAATGAGCCGACAAAAACCCCGCCGGTCGAGCCCTTCACGCCACGGAACGCCTTATAAATCTCAACGCCGACGATGGCGCCGACGAGCGCGCCAGCGACACTATGAGATAGGGCCGGCGCGTGCTCCCGAAGCGAATTGAACGATCCGGCCGCCCAAGCGCCCAGAGCCGCCCCCGTCGCCAATGCCGCGAAATATGCGCCATCGATCTTCGCCGCCACCCCTTGGGCGACACCCTTCAAACGCCAACGATAAAGCACAATGCTCAAGGCAAGGCCGCTGACCCAGGCAATCAAATCAAACGGAAGGTGAAGCCAGGGTGCAGTGGGTATGCGCAGCATAGGCCAGACAGGCCACGGCAAACTGAGGTTCGCAACCTAGACTTTCGCTTTTTGGGTCCGCTTCCCACCCCACTTCGTTGCTCGTCCCTTAGCTCAGAACCTCCAACGCCGCGACCATGACGGCGATTTTGCTGATGCGCGGGCGCTGTCAGTCCAACGGCGACTAGTCTGCGGTTGGGCGTAGGAGCCCCCTCCCCCTTCCGGGTTCAATCCGTGAGGCGCCGCCGCTCGGCCAGGGCGGCTAAGCGGTTTGCGTTGTAGGTCTATCGCTTGGTCAGGTGGCGTTCCTGATTGAAATGATGGTGGATGGAGGCGTGGACCGAGCGGAATTTCTGCAAACTCTTCATTTGCCGAACCGTAGCATCGCCCGTCCCTGTCATCTGAAGGGCTGATGGCTGTTCCAAGTCCTCAATCGACCTCGGCCGCCAAGCGACGAAATATAGAAATGAAGTCGGAGGGGGTCGCGCGGTCCAGGGCGCCTTGCTCGATTTCCTTGGCGGTCCACATCCATGAGCGCGCGGGATCGTCGCGCATGGCCCAGTTCGGGAACAGACGCTCAGTCACCGGCCGCGAGACGCGTTTGACCACTTCCACGTGACGATTGTCGCGGGCGATGCTCACATATCGCGCTTCAACGGCGGCTTGCGGTCCTTCCAGAAGCTGAAGATAAAGGTCATGCCGACAGATCAGAGCGCCGGTGATCGCGTCGCGCAGATTGTTCCGGCGGGCGATGATGAGGATGCCGTTCAGGGCTGCGTCATCAAAGCCAAACGGCTTGGACGAGTAGATCAGTTGGATCAGCTCTGTCACCGCATGCCTCCCGCATTCAAGGCGAGGCCAGGGGATTTACAACTTGGGGCGATCGATCCTGAAGCCATCCAACTATAATGCGCGCAGTCAGGACAAGCGCGCCATTGCAAATTGCTGCGGAGCGACAGTCTCATATGAACGCTGCATCCCTTGTATGGTCTTACACATCAGATCAGGGACCAAGTCTTACGGCAGGGATCGGGGCCTCAGCGCGCCCCGGCGCACTTATCGCTGCGTGATAGTCACGCTTCGCTGGCGTGCATGCGCCCCTTGTCGAAACCAGACGCGCAAACGGACCGTTGATGTATGATAGCCGTGGCTCGTCGCAGGACCCTTCATGACGCTCCCTATCGCCGTCGCGGCTAGTCTTACCATCCTGCTGCTCCTGGTTGGCGGCCTGACCACCAATGTCGGTCCCTGGTATCGCGACCTCCGCAAACCGCGCTGGAATCCGCCCAACTGGGCGTTTGGTCCGGCCTGGACGCTGATCCTGAGTCTGGCCGCTTGGGCGGGCGTCTTGGCCTGGACCCACACGACGGATGGCGCCGCCCATATCCGTATCGCCGCTCTATTTGCTGCGAACATAGTCTTTCACGCTCTCTGGAGCCCGTTGTTCTTCAACCTCAGGCGACCCGACTGGGCCTTGATCGAAGTGCCTTTCCTCTGGATGTCGATCGTCGGTTTGATCGTGGGCGTTACGCCTTTATCCCCGCTCGCGGGCTTGCTTCTGGCGCCCTACCTGCTTTGGGTGTCATTCGCGGCGGTGCTCAACCTCACCATCGTGCGGCTGAACCCAAGGTTCGGCGCGCGGCCGGCTTAGATCGCCGGGCGACCGGAGACTGCGGGGCGCGCGCATGGGTATCTCGGTCGGCGGCGTCGCTTAGGCGATGCGTTTTCCTCGACTCGGCCGCTCTAAAGAGAAGTTGGTAGAAGCAGTAGCGCTCTGGGCCTCCCTCGTTTCGGTGGACACCCATGCTGGCTTTTTGGAGCTTGGGAAGAAAGTCGGATGCAAAGTCGTCAGCGCGGGAGCTTCCCGAAGGATTTCCAGCGCGAGGCGGCTGGCCGGGTCGCCAGGATCGGCATGTCGCCTGGGCGGGTCGCCACCGAACTGGGTTTGCACGCGACGTTGCTACGTCAATGGATGATGCCGTTCGGGACGCAGGGAGTGAGGCTGGCGAGGCGCTCCAACACCATATCTTAATCGGGTTGGGCTAAGGTTGTTCGATCACGGATTGCAGAGTTTGCGCCATGGACGCGGTCAAAGCCTGTCGCGACTGCCGGAACGGAAGCGGTTTCGACCTCCCGATCACGATGGCCTTCCAACCGATCGTCGATGTATCGACCCGAACCGTTTTCGCCCACGAAGCCCTCGTTCGCGGCGTCAATGGTGAAGGTGCGGCTGAGGTTCTCAACTGCGTTTCTGATGAAAACCGCTACGCCTTCGATCAGCAGTGTCGCGTCACCGCGATTGAACTTGGAGCGAAGCTGGACCTAGCCGCCGACGGGGCGTCGCTGTCGATCAATTTCCTCCCCAACGCCGTTTATGAACCGCGAGCATGCATCCGCCTCACCCTTGCGGCTGCGATGAAGTCGGGCTTTCCCCTCAACCGCATCATCTTCGAGTTCACCGAAGTCGAGCGGCTCGACGCAGAGCACATCCTGCACATTTTGCGATCCTATCGCGACATGGGGTTCAAGACGGCGATCGACGATTTCGGGGCCGGCTTTGCGGGGCTCGGTCTCTTGTCCAAGTTTCAGCCCGACATCGTGAAGCTCGACATGGACCTTATTCGCGGCATCGACACCGATCCTGTCAGACGCACGATTGCGGGCAACACCATCAAAATGCTGCAACAACTCAACATCACCCCCCTGTGCGAGGGGATCGAAACAACCGGCGAGTTTGAGACGCTTCGCGATTTCGGCGTGAAGCTCATGCAGGGCTATCTGTTCGCCAAACCGGCTATGGTCGCCCTGCCGACACCGAATTGGCCGAACGCCGTCTCCCACGCCGACGCCGCCTGACGGGCGCGCCCGATCACGGCGACGGGGCTCTGGGCGCGCTCGGCTTAGCGGCGGAGGCGGAGCACATCATGGCGATCTCAGGCTGAGCGCCGTCGCCAGGGGCAAATAGAGGGTGCGCGGCCGCCGAACCAAAGGCGCAAGGCCGAAGGCCGAAGAGAACGCCGCCGCCTGGTCTTTGATCGCGCCGGCGAAGAGGGCGTGGGCGCCGATGGGCGCGGTCACGACGATCGCGTGTGCAGGAACAGCCGATGCTAAGGGTCAAGACGAACCACCGCATCGCCCACGGCGACCCGGCCGCCTTCGATCACCCGCGCGGTGACGCCGCCCTGACCGCGCATGGCGTTATAGCCGCCGACGCCCAAGACCTCCTCCATGCGGGAGCAGGGATGGCACTCGCCGGAGGTCTCCAGCAGCGCCTGGCCCAGGCGGAACCGCTGGTCCTTCAGCGCCAGCAGGTTCAGACCGGCCACAACGATGTTGCGGCGGACCAATTCGGGCGCCACCGGCGTGTCCTGACCCAGGAAGGCCGCAATGGCGCTGAGGTTCTCCTCGGCGATCAGGGTCACCTGGCGGCCGCCGTCGAGCCGTTTGTAACGGTCGCCGACCAGCCCACGACCCGGCTCAAGTTTCGCCGCCTGCACCACGACCATGGCGGCGCGGCGCTCTGGTCGGAGCCCGAGCCAGGTCACGCGGCCGGGCCGCACAGGCGCGGCCAATAGCTTGGCCAGCGAAGACTGCGGGTTGAAAGGCATGGTCGTCAGATAGGCGCTCTCGGGCGGCATTTAATTCTGGGCCCGGACGACCGTATGGGGTCACATACACCTCGTCGAGATGCTCTTTCCAACGGGTGTGCTGGCGCATCGGCTGCACACGCTTTGGACGAATTTCGGCGGCGAACATCGGGCCAAAGCGGTTACACCAGAGCATCACCGTACGGCTGCGCCGCCCTTCGGCTTGTGGCAGATGCCGATCCCACGCTCGTGAAACAGGTCCTCCACCTGACTCAGAGAGAGCGGGAACTTCACGTACTTCATCACCACAAGCCGGATGATCTCGGGCGATGAGTTGAACCTATAGAACGGCGTCTTTGGCCTCCCGGGGCACCCCCTCCCCTCTCCTAGCCGCAGCCCATCTCAGCGGCTAGTGCAGTTGCTCTGACAGAGCCTGCGAGATCGATGATCCAAGAGATAGGATCGTTATTTGATGTTCATTTGGACTTTGCGTGGAACGAAGCTTGGCTTTGGGAGTTTAGTCACCGAAGCCAGAAAAGTCGAACGAGGATTTAATGCTTTATACGATTGCGGTCATTCTAATCGTGCTCTGGCTTCTGGGCTTCATCGCCCATGTCGGCGGAGGTTTAATTCACCTGCTTCTCGTCGTCGCGGTCATTGTCATCATCTATCGATTAGTGACGGGCCGGCGGGTGTTATGACGGCCCGCCCTGTCGCGACTCTTCAGAGTGATGCGGCGCCCGCATAAAAACCAATAGATCAGTCTGATATCGCGCTGCAAAAACAGATGCTGTGCGTAGACGTTTATCTACGCCGAATGTTCAGCGTGAAGGTCCAGGCGCCAAGGCGCCGGACTCTATCGGGTGTGATCGTCGCTATCCGACAGCTGGCCGCGAGCGTGTCTCGGCAAGGAGAAAACCATGAAAAGAGCCCGCGCCGCCGTTGTTGGGTCGATCGCCTTGCTTGCTCTGACGGCATGCGTCGCTGGGTCCCAGGCGTCCCAGCATGCCGCCACGGGCGGGCCTTTGTCGCAACTCCTGCTCGGCCTCTGGCATGGCGTGATCGCCCCCGTCACGTTGATCGTGGAAATCATCAACCGCGTCGCCCCCCGTCTGCTTCCGTGGACGGTCCGCCTCTACGAAGCCAAAGGCACGGGGGTGCTCTATGACGTTGGGTTCTATCTCGGCCTAGCGGGAAGCCCGATCATCATCAGAACGGGTTGGTCGGGACGGCGGCCATAGGGGGGCCTCCTTGCCGGAGCTTCTTCCTCGCGCCCGCCCCTTCACGCGATGGAGGCTAAGCCGATGGCGTCGGCGGGCCGCGTCTGTCCTTGAGGGCCTTTAGGCATGGGGCTTCTTCCGCACCCTGATCAACACGACCAAGCCGATCGCGAACCCTAAGCCAAAGCCCACGCCAGAGCCGAACGGCATGTGGTCAAAACAGGACCCGACGAACATGCCAACCGGGACGCCTAGGAGCGGGAACAGTCCTGGGACGACCTTCATCATGTGCGAGACGATACCACGCGCAGGTCAATGAGCGAACCGCGGCCGATTTCAAACTGAGATGCTGCCGAACGCCGCGTTCGTCGACGAACTGGTGATTCAGGAGCTAGCACCCGGACAGCTAAATCGTCGATGAGCGCATCATCGGACGCTTTGCATCAACCGACTTTTCGCTCGCTAAATCGAGACATGATGACAACTCGTCTGAGCATCTGTTTCACAGTGGCTGTCGCCCTGCTCATCGCGTGCCAAGGCCCTGCCGCCGCCCGTGATTTCAAGCCGGGCGCGACGGTGCTCTGGGCGTGGGAGCGCCCGGAAGATCTGCGCTTCGCGGGACCCGGCGTCGAAGTGGCGGCCATGACCGGGTTTGTCGTCCTTTCGGGAAATCACGTATGGGCGCGGGGCCGGCGCTTTCCGCTGGAAGTCGACCCCGCGGCGCGCCGGATCGCCATGGTGCATGTCCAGATCGACCGCCGTAGGCCGCTGGTGATGTCGGCGGAGCTTCGCCGGGCCCTGGCCGCCGCCGTCCTAACCTATGCGCGCCCGCCGGGGTTCTTCGGCGTGCAGATCGATTTTGAGGTGCGCGCGTCGGAACGGCCAGTGCTCCTGAACCTGCTCCGCGACATCAGGGCCGCCCTGCCCGAAAGCGTTCCGCTCTCGATCACCGCACTGGCGTCCTGGTGCGAGACGGAGGATTGGCTGCGTGGCGCGCCCGTGGACGAAATAGTTCCGATGCTGTTCCGGATGGGGCCGGCGGGTGAGGAGGTCTGGGCCGGGCTTGGGAGCGGCGATTTCAGGCAACCTGAATGCCATTCCGCTGTGGGCCTTTCCACGGACTCCCGGATCGACCGCCTAAAACGTGGACGGCGGGTCTATTTGTTCGATCCGAAGCCCTGGACGCCCCGCGCCTTCGCCGACATTCTACGCCGGCTATCCCCATGAACATGATCTCCCGTATTTTTGTGGCCGTCGCCCTGCTGCTACCGCTGGCGACCGTGCGCCCTGCTTTCGCATCGGGTCCTACGTCCGGCGGTCCGTGGGACCTGGACGCATTCGGCGGAGGGGCGGCGGACCGGGCCTCCTTCTATGACGGCCACGTTGGCGTGATCCTGCCCTCGGCCGCGCGCTCGGAGCTGTACGCGACCTGGCGGCTCCTGCATGGGCAGGCGGTCGGCGCAGCGATCGGCGAGACCCTGTCCGTCCCCTGCTGCGGCGACCCGGATCAAACCGCATCCGACCGGATCGAGGCTTGGCGGCAGGCGCGAAAAGCCGTGCCGGATGCGGCCAAGGTGGCCTGGATCCAGACCGACCGCCCCGGACCGGACAATTCGGATACGCCAAACTGCTTTGGCGACGCCTTCGCAACGGCGGCTTCGACGTTGAGGGCGCGCATCGCGAGCCATGGCGCGAGCTCGCCATGGGTGAAGATTTGGCTGAATGGCCAGGACGCGGTGTTCCAGGCCTGCAGCGAGCCCGGTCAGGCGCTGCCGGCGCTCGCTCCGGATGCGCCTGTGTGGCTCAAGAAAGACCAGGCATACCAGTGGGCGGCGCTCAAGTTCTACAGCGGAGACTACGCCTCTGCGGCGGCTGATTTCGCCGCGATCGGCGCCGACCCCGCCTCGCCCTGGCGGATTTGGAGCGCGTATCTGGTCGCCCGCTCACGGTATCGGGCCGCGCTCGCCGGTCCTACGCCGCAGGCTTACGCCCTGGCGCGCCAGACGATCGAGGCGCTCAAGCGGTCGCCGCCCGGCACGCCCGGGCGTGAGGAGGCGATCGGTCTGCTCAAGGCGCTGGCGATCCGGGAAGACCCGGCCGGAATGCGCAAACAGCTCGCCTCGGCGCTGGCCGCGCCGGACCTGCCGCCCACCGCCGCGTCAGACTTCAGGGATCTCGTGGAGCTTGGCGCCGCCCCGGCGGCGGAGACGCCGGTGCTCGACTGGATCGCGACGATCAAGGCGGACGGCGCCGTGTTCGCGCCCGAACTGCATAAGCCGCTGGCGGACCCGGTCGATGAGGACTGGCGCGCGCGGGAGCGCAAGATAGCGGCGCGCTCTATCGCCGAAAAGGCGGCAGCACGGACGGCCGCCCTGGCCCATGCCTGGATGCGGTGGCGGGCGACGCACGATGCGGCGTGGCTGCTGGCGGCGCTCAGCCTTTCCGATCCCGATGAAACGGGCGCGCGCGAGCTTGTCGCCGCTGCGGCCGCCTTGCCGCCGTCCTCGCCGGCCTATTTGACGGGGACGTACCAGCGCATCCGACTGACAATCGCCACGGCGACGCCGGCTGCAACCCGGAGCGAACTCGATGCGATCCTTCGTCGCCGCGATCTTTCCGTCACCACCCGCAATCTCTTCCTGGCGGAGCGAGCGCAAGTCGCCGAGACTTTGGCGCGCTTTGCGGTCCTTTCCTTGCGCCGCAGGGTCTGCGGCGTCGAACAGGAGCGCTGCGTCCGAGCCGACTACAACAACCAGGAAGAACCCTGGGGCGTCTACGATGGAAAAGGATACGCCGGATCGATCGGCATCGGCGAGAACGCCCGGCTGATCATCGACCGCATGCCGCTGTCGATGCGGATGGCGCTGGCTGAGGATCGGAGTCTGCCCTCACCGCTTCGGTTGGACATTGCCTTGACCACCTGGGTTCGCGCGACGCTTTTGCAGGACGACACCGCCGTGAACGCGATGACGCGGCGCCTGAAGCCGCTCCTGCCCCAGCTTTCCGACAATTGGGATGGTGTGCTCGCCGCGCGCACCTTGGCGGACCGGCGAGTGGCCGAGGCCTTCGTCCTGGCGAAGCTCCCCGGCGCCCGGACCGATCTGGCCGACTATGTCCGCCCTGAGGGGACCGTCGGCCAATTCCAGGGCGCGTGGCCGGACTGGCGCATCCTGCCTCCAGGGCACGCCGATCCCGCCGCCATGCCGCCCCCGCCCGAGGCCTACTATCCCCAGGCGCTCCAGACTCTATCCCTGCCATCGCCGATCCTGCCGGCGGACGCGGAGCTTGGACGCCAAACAAGCGCGATGGCCGATCCGATATGCTTTGGCCTCTGCAACGCTGGCGCCTTTCCCGTCCGCCTGCCGGCGTTCGTCGCGAAGCAGGCGGCGCGGGCGAGAACCGAGCGCGGCTACTTCCCGCGGCAGCCGGCCGGGGGCGAGATGGAGGGCGACACCTTCCTGTTCGGCGAGAACTTGCGCGGCACGACGTCGCCGCCGGAGCCCGGCTCCCTATCGCTTTGGGACGTGCTTTTCGATTACGCCGCCGCCCATCCCAAGGACCCGCGCGCGCCGGAGATGATGCACCGGCTGATCCACGTGGTCCGTTTCGGCCAAAAGCACGATCATCTGGGCCGCCGAGCGTTTCTGCTCTTACATGCTCGCTATCCGGCATCCGCCTGGACCAAGCGGGCGAAGTACTATTACGATTGATCGTAAGAACATCTCTATTCAACGAGAAGTTCGGCTGCCCGTGAGGTGTTGCGGCTTGCGCGACGAGAAGGTCTTCTTCGCGCTCAAAGCGGACATCAGCACCGCTCCAGAAACAGACATGGGCTAATGTGGGTCGAACCTCACGCGACGAAGCGCACGACGCCGCCGTCGACCCTGAGCGTAGCGCCGCTGGTCGCTGAGGCCTGCTGAGAACATGTGTAAACCACTAGGTTGGCGACCTCCTCGGTCGTCGCGAACCGCCCGATCAACGTCGTCGGGCTTATGGTGGCGAGGAATTGCGCTTCCACCTGGTCGATCGTTGCGCCGGATTTGGCCGCCGGCGCAGCGAGATAGCCCGATAGCCCTTCCGATCGTGTTGGCTCGGGCAGAATGGCGTTCACCGTCACGCCGGCGCCGGCGCCGGACTCGGCGAGCCCGCGCGAGACCGCCAGCTGGGCGGTCTTGGTCATCCCGTAGTCGATCATTTCCTTGGGGATGTTGACCGCCGACAGAACTTGGAGCCCGTGGCGGTGACCTGCAGAAAAAGTCCATTAGAGTCAGCCAGCTTGTAGGTTTTGGGACCGGGCTTGGCATTGCGGATTTAGACGTCGATAAGCGCCGTTGGGGTATCGCAATTTGAGGTTTTTCCGATACCCCCAAGGATGACCCGATTTTGCAGGCTGTCATGGGCGGCGCCGGCACGCCACGGGACGTAAATCGACCCCCGACTTTCATTCAATTCCTTGTTTTTCTGATTAAATGGGACCTTATGGGAGGGAGTGGGACGTCCGAGGACGCCCCATCCAAAGGCCCACTGGTGCGGTCGAGAAGACTCGAACTTCCACGGGTTGCCCCACAGCGACCTCAACGCTGCGCGTCTACCAATTCCGCCACGACCGCTCGCTTTGGAGCGCGGGGGGTAGCAAACCCGCTCCGGTTTGTGAAGGGCGGATGGCGATGAGCCGCGCGCCTTGACCGACCGCCCGGCGGCGGCGGATGGTGCGAGCGTTCAGATCACGCAGACGATCGAGCCGGGGGAGACCAAAGCATGGGACGCATTCAGGGGATGGCGGCGGCGCTGGCGGCGCTGGCGGCGCTGGCGTGGGTGGGCGCGTCGCAAGCTGAGCCCGTCAAGGCGCGGATCGATACGGGCGTCATCGTCGGAGAAGCTCAGGACGGG
>Ga0116229_10009722_pt1 | contig 14608 bp, 9 predicted proteins | sample S1TSphgellanicum_3_FD_87313 | JGI IMG/M metagenome (GOLD analysis project Ga0116229, IMG submission 87313) | Host-associated microbial communities from peat moss isolated from Minnesota, USA - S1T2_Fc - Sphagnum magellanicum MG | ecosystem: Host-associated > Plants > Peat moss > Unclassified... | reverse complement strand
TAGGCACAAGGTTCATGTGCAAATTCTAACATGTTTTGATTGAATTTTGCTGGAACATTAATATGTGGAACAAGATTTTCCAAAGAGTCAATTTGCTCGTCATTCTGCTAACCTTCTAAGTGCTGCCGAAGGCCCGCCAAAGCAACCAAAGCATTACCATGCTACGTAATGAGTGCACGCATATGTTCTTGTATGTCTTCGAGCATTGTGGAAAATATATGTTAAGTTTGTTGTTGATATTGATATTAAAATCTTAGGGGGGCGGGGGTCTTTTTCTTCTTTTTGTCTTCTCAACTCTGCCTCCCTTTTGCTTGCTCTTTCTTTCAACTAATCCAAGGCATTCATTGCCTCATTTGGGTGCAGCAAAAGATATTAAGGAATCCATAATGAAAAATGAAAAGACACTCTAAAAGACATGCCAGTTCTTTGTATTGCAGCCATAGAGTGAAAAGTGGTGGCATTTAAAGAATGACATAACTTTTAGGGCATATTTTCCTTAAGAAGTTGAAACCTATAATTAAGTTTATTGGTACATCATTACTTTGCACGAAATTAAGGCTAATTGGTAGGTTTCCAACTAGTTGTTTCTTCAACAAGTCATTGATACCCATTTCAACTAGTTTTGGTTCAAACAAATCATTGTTTGTTTTTCTTTCAGTCGAGTTGTCTATTGTCAAACCTCTAATGTTAATGTTCTTCGATAAATAGGTTACCAAAATGGTTTGTCTCCATCGTTTTCTCATTTAACAGGTTATCAAAATGGGTTACTTCAATTGGTTATTTGGTGAACATGTTATCAAAATGGGTTGCTTCCACTAATTCCTCTAATAAAAAATCACTAGGCTTAGCTAAAATAGGTTAAAGTGTGTGATCTTCCACAAACCTATAAGGTTTTAACTTATTAATGTTAACTAGTATTAGGTTAAGATCAAATTTGTCATTAATCACTAATAATATCGTATTGTTTGGTAAACAATATTGGATCCTATATGGTCCAAATCATCATCTCTGAAACTTAGGGTTATGTGCTTTGATAGCCTTTGGAAACCATAAAACAAAATCTCCAAAATGGTATTTTGGCTCAATGTATTAATTTTAGGACCATAACAACCAATTTCATTGGTTAGAAGCTACCACGTCTTGTGCTACTAATCGATTTTCTTGGAGTTCCTCGAGTTCTGATAATTGACTAGTTAGAACTTTAACATGTGTTGGGTCATGATTCTGTCCTGGTTTGGATGGTAATAAATATTCCATAGGTAGCAACAAGTGTAATCAATAAACAAGTTGAAATGGAATATGACCAGTTCCAACCTTTAAAATAATTCTATAAGAAAATAAACTATGGATAGGTGCTCATCCCAATCATTCCAATTCTCATTCACCAATTTTGTGAATAATGTACCAAAAATTTTAGTAGTAGACTAAGCTTATCATTTCCCTTGTGGATAATAAACAATAGAATTGGTATGTCTTAAAATAAAATGATCAGTTAAGTAACAAATAACATCATTAATAAAATGTGTACCTTGATCGATAACAATAGTTAATGGACAACCAAATCGGGTGAGAATGTGGTCATACAAGAATTTTATAGTAATGGCAATTGTGTTGGTGTGCAAAACTCTTGCCTCTACCCCCTTCGAAACATAATCATTGGCGACTAGAATGTACCGATTGCCAAAATAACAATTCGCCAATTTAATAGGTCTGATAAAATCCAATCCCCATTTTTGGAAAGGTTTTTTAAGCAGAATAGTGATAAGTTTCGTCATGTTTTGTGTTAACAGGTTACCGATTCATTAGCATAAGTCACAGGTTCAACAAAATTCATGAACATCTTTGTTCATGGTTGGCTACTAATAACTAACATCAAGAGCTAAGGAAAAATGTCCTCCTCTAATTCCATTGTGCAACTCCTATAATATAATTGGTACTTGTTTTGGTTGTAAGACACGACAAGACCTGTTATCTTGTCCAAATCTATAAAATACTCCATTTTGTAACACAAATGACTTAGCTCTCTAAACCAAATATTGTATCTGTAAAATTAAAAATATTTTTAGCATTATCCCTTTTAATAAATAGTCATACAAACTTTGTAACCATTCTAGCTATAAAATGAACAAGTGAGCATTAGTGGTTTGATCAAGTACACCAACCAGTTTTGCTTAGTTGGGCAACCTATTTAATGCATATGTTCTTTTTGCCATAACTTGTGCTTAGATGTCCAAATGGCCCATGCAAGGCCATTTTCGACATCTAAACTTCAATAGCTTTCCAATGATATAAAGAACACCCCAATGCGAGGTGTTTTGACCCCTGCAATCGAACTCTAAAGTTTTGGGAGTCCTGGAGAACTCCCAAGTCCCAATTTCAGGAGTGTGAGTTTCATCCTCACACTTCCTTTAAAGTGGGGTTGCGACAAATCCTATGTTGAGCAATCTTTAGTGGAATATTTTTTAGGTTTTTATATGTCCAAAAAAATACATCTTTGAACTCCTTTAAAAGCTCAATTAACTAGTCTATGACAAATAGTTCCAATGTAGGGTTCAATTTCACTTGTTACACATTATCTTTAGTACCCAAATTAATTTTGGTTACCCGCTCTTCCTTAATAACTATCCAACCTGTTATGGTTAGATCTTGTACTCATTCTTGAGTAGGTGTCTCATCAATGATCATCTTTATAATCTCTAAATGGAAGAAAGTTTTAAGTAAGTGTTGTTTAACAATATTAAGGGATATAGCTAGGTTAATAACTAAAACACAAACCAATTCAATAGGTTGTTTTGGAACCAGTTTTGCATATATGTTATATGGAGTGGTTTAGAAATCGAATTAGTATGAGTGGGTACTTTTATGGTTCCTATTAAAACAAATCCAACTTTGTAACAAACATCACATCCTCCTCTTCATCTAATATTTCAAAATGGAAATAAATAATAAAAATTTTGGTCTTTTGGTTTGAGCACCAAGTTTCTTGGTAACAAGTATGGTTATTACTATACTTGTTCCCTGTATAATAACAATATTGGTTCCCCAATCATGGGACCTTTTTACATCTTTCAACCATGGGCATGTTAACAACATTGAGTAACTAAAATCTATAAGTGTCTACTATTGATAACAGTGAATGTAATAATATAAGGAATACCATGAATGAATATTTTCAAATCCCTAATAAAACCAAGTGGTTTGGCTATAGTTTGATCTACCATACACAAGTTGTAAAGCGTTAAATTAGGCTTTGGCAAACCTAATTGTACTTTCAAGTTTTCGATAATGATATTGATTCCAAAACCTCCATCAATGAGCACACCATCAATAAATTTTTTACCAACTTGAACTTGAATTATTGCCATCTAGTGGTCAATGCCCATTGTTGCACATGTAGATTCAAGTTGAACAGGTTTAGGTCATATTGGTTGAATAGGCTTAACCGATTTTTAAATGTATCTTTTGATGTTGGCATGATCCTCAATAATTGTCTTAGGTTGTTTACATACTTGGTTTCCAAAACTTGAGTACTAATGTCTCTTAGACACTCTTCCAAAGTCTTTTCTGGTAAAGTAGTTTGTGTAGTCAACTGAACAAGTTGCTTGTTAGAAACCAATTGATTCACTCGTTTTGGCAAACCCACCCAATTCAAATGAAGTGGTCCATTAAACTCAACAAGTGTTTGTGGTATTTGCCTTTACTAGTTCATGTTCTTTAAACACCTATTGTTCTAGTACTTGATTATGTGTTGTGATACCATCAATTACATTAACTAATACATTATCAAGTTTATAAGATTTTGCCATTATAATAGCAATAATGGTTGGTTTAATTCGATACATGTTTTGAACTTCTATTTTTTTTTAACAATCAGGTGCACAATGTTCAAAGCTAGAATAAATGATACAAGGATATGTCAATGGTAATCTAGTTGGTTTAACAAGTTGTGCAATAGCTCCAACTATTGGTTCAACAACTTTAGTGGAAACAATAAATGTTGCAGGTTCTTCTTTTTTCCTATTATGACAAGTTTTTTAGCATGACCAATTTTACTGTAGTTTGAACAAGTGGTTGTTTAATAGTAGTATAATTAACTACAAGTTGTGCAACTGGTTTCCAAATTCTGGGTGGGTTATGAAGGCATTGTAATTTGCTATGACCGGTCCATTTTCTTCACAAATAACTATAGCTTCCTTATGTTTGATGAAGGTATCTCTTGCCATACATGTTGTTGCTAATCTAAGGTATGGTTGCAAACCTGCTCTAAAGATATAGTTAGGAACACATCAATAGCCTTGACTTGTAAATAGTTAGCAAGTTGTAGTAAACGCTCATAATAAAATTCCACCCATTGACCAATATGTTATTGGAGGTTTTTTACCTACGTGAAGACTTCTTCATCATTCTTCATAGTTCGAAAATGTTTACAAAACGTTTACTCCAACTTTTAAAAAATGTAAATGGTATGATCTTGTACAAAGTTTTCACCCCACTCCAAAATATTATCTCATAAAGTGAAACCAAACAGGTTGATGATGTCATCATCCACAATCTCCCCATTAACTTTGATTGTTTTTTTGAAAACTCTAATGTGAACATCATGATCAATATCCTTCACGTCTATTGGATATTGAAGTTTTTGATAGGGCAATTTATTATTTGGTTCAAATCAAACTACAATCGGTGGATACAATGGTGGCATAAACATCCTTGAATAAGGTGTTGGCCATTTATAAAATCCGACAAGTGGATTAGGTGGTGGTCCTCCAAGTGGATTTTGGTCAAGCAATCCTCCTCCTAGTGATCCTCCATTAGGCAAAGCTACAAGTGGTTCTCCACTTGGCTATGGATGTAAATTAGCCCTTCTTGGCTACTAAAATGAAACATTATTACCATGGACATATAGTCCATTGGCAACAAGTATGTTCATAGGTAGAGTTGCAGCCACTGTTTGTTAAACATATACACCCCTAGAAATTAGATTTCGTTGTTATAATCCAAAAGTTGATATCCTAACAAGATATTGGGTCTACTCCAACTGCTCAACAAGTGGCACCAATTTTTCTTGGGTAATACCGGCTACATATTTCTCCCTTCTTCCAAAAATGAATGGATCAAGTCTTTTGATTCCATAATTATGCATAAAATACATGTTAGGATTCATGGGTATAAAATGTGGAATTGTATTATACCACATTGGATATGGTACAACTTTAGATTGTCCTATTATTAGTGGTGTAAGAGGTTGTTGCCAACCTAGGTGTTGATTAATCGGTGTTGGATGAGTAACCAAACCCAATTACGATCAGATTTGTGGCACGAGTTACCAACCTATACTGTTAGTGTGCTCATTGTGACAAGTGGTAGAGAAGTTCAGAGTTTTTTTTCTCAATAATTGCCTCAATTTATCATCCACAAAGGGATAATTGTTAAATTCATGTCCAACCTATTGATAATATGCATAGGTTAATGCAATTTCATCAATGGGTTGTGGGGTTATACCCGATATATTTCGCTACACAAGTGGTCGTTCAACAATTCCAATAATAAATATACTCAGCCAAACACCTTGAGTGACAAGTTGTATTTGTCAAACAACAAGAAGTACCACGACTACATCCACCGGTTCTACATGTTGTTGAAAATTAGATCGATGTGAAGGTTTTCGCTCCAAGTTACATAACTATTTTAATCAATTTTAAAGTTGATTATGCTCCACTTCTAAATTTGTTGCTATTGGATTCAAAACAGGAACTTGTTCATATGTGTAGTACCCAACAACCAGTGGGTAGTTGCACATTAAACAATCCATTTTTTGGTGTCACAAGGGCGTTTTTTGGGGGGTACCTCTAAGTTTGGTATCATATGTGTTAAAATATGATTGAAAATCATAGAAGGGACTCATTTAACTAATTTATAACACTTGTAGAATCAAAATTTAAAATTTGAAAATAAAATGTCATCATTCCATTACAAGGTGAACTTTTAAAATGATGTAACGTTTCTATCACAGTCCATAAAATAATTTATGAACTTTTATTATACAACAAACATATGTGAAATGTTGATTTTCGTTTTCTAATATGATTGTGAGGCTATTGTAATGCCAAAATAAAGGCTTACAAGCAAGTTTGATATTTTAATTTATCAAGGTTTCATAAGTAGTCAATGGTCTATAAAGTCCATGATTTATTAAAATGGCAAAATTGAGAATTGTGTTTTTGTAAAAATGACATTATTACTTTACATAACGCGTGCCAATTAAAAAAATTGAAAAAACCCATGTTTTTGCTTCTAATTTTTCCCCTAGTTGATCAAATTGAAACATTTGTTATAATTTAAAAAACTTGTAAGTTTAAGGTTTAAGCTTCCTAATTCTAGTTTAGATTTTATCAACAAGTTGCTACAAATCAAGAATTTAGATATAATTATTTTCTCCCAAATGTAAAAACAAAAAAAATAAAATTATCTTACATAACAAATTGAAAGAAATAAAAATATCAAAATTTTAAATAAACCTATTCATAGACCAAAAATACAAGCAAGAAGTGATCTTTCAAATTAAAAGAAGAAATAAACTCCAATAAGTTCAAAAGTTTTCTCTAAGAAGTTATAGAAAGATCTCTATGTCAATTTTCACATCCTTCTATTTATACCAAATGTAGCATTGTTTTAAATTTAAGAATCACTTGCTAGTAACATTTAAATTTAAACTATAATAACTATTAGTCACATGTTTAAACTAACTTGTTATTGTTAACAATTGGTTACTATACAAGTTGATTACTAGTTAACTTAACCCACTAAATTACCTTAACACCTATTACCTATTACTGGTTATTTCAACAAACTAGTTCATCTATGGTCTTGTTATTTAATAATAATTGTACTAAGTTTCAACATTATATTGCCTCATTGGTTATTAGTTGGTAACAACCAGTTAATATATACACACTTGAAAAATTAAGTTAACAAACATCTAAATACCAAACAATACCTTAACAAACCCATTGGGCTTTTATCAAGCAATTATATTCAAGTCTCACAAGAATGTTAACTAGAACCTTCTATCATCACTTATCTAAACATCTCCCATTTTATTTACATTTATATTCTTAGATGTTAAGCTACACCAACTTCAAGCTTTCCACAACAACTTCTAATCTCCCACCACACCACAACAGTAGCACAACAACCTCTAATTTACCAAAATATATATAGACAAAGAAAAAATCAAAGAAAAAAAGTTTCAAATGCAAACCCAAAACAAAATGTAGCAAAAAATTTGATTGGAAACACAACATGGTCAAAATTAATCAAATTCATAATTATTATTTTCAAATAGATTTTTTTTCCTCATGAATTTAATATAATAATTTGACATGTCTTTAGGTTTCATAATTTCATCAAACCCAACATAACCATTATTTGGCCAGTTATTGATAACAAAAATGAGGCAATCTAAATTTTTAATCCCTAGCCTAAACTGTTGATTTTGATTATGAACATCCTTAGTGACTAAAAAATTCAAAATTTGTGATTATGGTTTAAAAAAAAGTTGTACATTTTATTTTAATGTAAGTCCTTATGTAAAAATAATAATTTTTATTATAGTATGGGTCATGTTTGGTATCAATATCAATATTTAGTCCTAAAATCTACATTTAAAATATAATTTTGGTATTTAATAAACCAACAGATGTAGGTAAGTAATTGCTCATTGTCCTGCTTCTATAAAACAAAGTTTTTTTTTGCTCCATGTACAACTTAGGCCTAAGGGATCCAAATTTGAATTTGTTTCCACCAATGGTATTTTGGGCCAAAGACCACTTTATTTGCACCATGAGTCCAACCAAAATGCAAAGACATATTATTTGCATTATGAACAACATGCTTTGCTCGCTTACTCCTCTTAAAAGGCTCTTCTAGCCAAAGCAAAAAGGAGGCCGCCAAATGCCGAGAAAACACAAGGCCACATGTAAAATGCAATCCTTAGTAAGGACTTCAACCTTGGCATCATGGCTCCTTTTATTGTGACTACATTCGGTGGTAGGCTTGCAAAAAAAGAGGACACACAATTTTTGTGTCTTAATCAACAATAATTTGGATGGCAATAAAATTGTTCACATAGTTTTGTATGATTTTAATGTTCTTGAAACTAGGATTGAGCATGATTGATTTGACATATTGTGTGTATGGTCCCAATTATATGTCATTGAAAAAGACAATAATAGTGTCAACATGTTGGCCACTTATGTCATCATTCACAATTTGAGTTCCTTCAATTCTAAATCAAAGTCACTATGAAAAATTGATGGAACATTTTAAACCTAAATATTAGCCACATCAAATTTCATGGAAATGCACAATGACAATTTTTTTAAAAATGCATACATCTAACGATAACTAATAACCTTGACTTTGGTTTAAAATATGCTACTTGACAATAGGAAACAATGTATCTATTATGGGTTTAGCAATAACCTAGGTCTAAACCATAAAACTTTGAAGGATAAATGCAAAGTTTGTTACCTTTCATGGCAAATTTGGAAATTGCATGCCAATATTGAAAAGTTTGTTGAAACAAGATTACAAATGAATTGAATTGTGTCTTCATAGGGGTCTTGCACATTCTAATAAGTAGCTTTGTAATAATACATTAATCTTCCATTTATGGGTCCCCTTCTTTGATTTCTTAGTCCGTGTGACAATTTTTTGCAATGTTGCTTAAATTTTTCTTGAAAAAACAAGGAATTCAATCATCTTTCCGTTACAAGACATTTGGTAAGAGTACCACAAATGTTAATATTGATGATTAAGAGTGTTGTTGTTGTTGTTGTTCATGTCATTGTAATTATTATTTTTGATCATGTTCATGATTCGATAATAACAAGTTTAGATGTAGGATCATGATTTTGATCTTCTTCCCATAACTATAATATTGTTAGATTAACTTTATGGTTGCCAATGTTTCTTGGTTATAGGTCTATGTTGCAACCATGGTACCTATAAAAATCCCAACAAATTTCAAGTTTTGCTTTTTCTTTTTAGAGTGATGGTGTAACTACTTTAAGTTCAACTCCAACACTAGAATCAAGAATTGGAAGCCTACAAGTGGATACTCAAGTGTTAGTTCCTTTTAGGACAATTCCAAGTTGAAATATAGGTAACTAAAGACCTTCCATTCTTGTCATTGAAGCTCACATTGAAACTAATGAGCCCGGATATTCGAAGTTCATATGGGTTAAACTTGATGCAAATTTTGAATGATTTGCCATTCAACCTCCTTACACATGCAGCCACAAGAAAGAGGTTGAATGGCAAGTCATTTGAAATTTCTAGGACATTTGGAGCCAAGTTTCCATGGGCTAAACTTGTCTTAAGGCAAGATGGCAAATTACACCATGTGAGATGTAAGATTTATACGAAAGTTGAATGAAAGGAGAAATTATTGTTGTCTAAATTGGATGGGCTGCATAAGCATAGTGGGAGAAGAAAATGTAAATGTGCAAAACTTGGACAAGAGGCACCAATCTTGATAGCTAACATGTAAAAAATGAATATATTTATTAAAGTACAAGCTCTAAATTTGCTTATGAGCAAGTGTTGAACACAAATAGGGCTAAGAAAAAAAAAACCTCTAATTTGTTACTATTTTTCATCTTTTGCAACAAGGCAAACCTCTAATAGATTATGAGTGCATGCAAAAGTTCTTCTGATTTCTTCAAGTAAAAAAGATTCCAAAGATGCAATGATTCCAGTGGTTAGGGAATGACATGTTTGTATTCAATTCCACCTTCACATTAGTTTCTTTTATCCATTGTAACATATGCATCAACTTTTGAAAAATTCATTTGGACCAAAATTTTCATTTGAATGTATTTGGTTCGTGGGTTGCCGAGGATGGTAAACACTATGCATAATGTGGTTTTGGCTACAATTATGCCATTCAAAATGCAAGATTCATATCTATGAGTTGTGATGAGGTCACAACTATATATAACCAAAATTGGATATCAATCCATTGTTACGTGGTTGAAAATTGATGAAGGGTACCATACTTGTGAAGTTACAATAGGTTAGTGAAGGAGGTGGGTCTAATAACTTAACAACCATGTTGGTGAATTCTATTACTATTAGTGGGTTATCTGAAGGGCAGTTGGCAACAAAGCTAGTATGTTTTGGTGCAAATGGCAACACCATTTTTCAAGGTTTGAAGAAGGGAATGATAGTGTAGCTTATCAAAAAACATGCACCATTTGTCATTGGTATCCATTGTATGGCACACAAGTTTAACTTGATTGTGCAATCATTTTTTTCCTTGCCATTGGTTACAAAAATTAAAAGCTTGCTACAAGGCATGTACACCTATTTTTCTCACTCACCTATGAAGCAACTAGAACATGGGAAGTTGGCAAAAATATAAACAAAAAAATTGAAAATCCTTCACAATGTTAAAACATGATGGATTAGGATGCTTACACCCTCCAAGCATGTTTTAATTGAATATAAAAGTCTTGTCATTGAGATGGTTGATGACATGGCTAGGAATGCATACGCCAAGAACAACCATGAATTATTATGTGATTATGACATTGTCTTGGGCTTGATTTTTGTGCTACCTGTGCTGAAGGCAAAGTGTGTCTAAGATGGCCTAAGGCAACTTGATACTTTCGTTTGTGATTTGGTGATAGAGATCATTTTATGTACTGATGATTTATATGTTATGTATGTACAGACCCGTTGAAGAAGTATAATCACCCTTAGTTTGCAAAGTGCAATGATTTGGTGTGCGATGTGTGTGATGTTCTACACATGGTCTGGTACTTAGAACCATAAACTATTGTTGAATAGGATGCATTTCAATTCATGATCAATGATCATTTGTTTATGTTGCACAAAACGTGTCCCACTACTAATGTAATGTCCATGGTGACCAAGGGTGACTTGGGGATTATTGTGTAATCTATAAAAAATTAATGTATAGGTGCAACACTTGAGTTAATAAAAGAATTGTAAGACATCACTATGAGAAAAAGGGGTGTTTTGCAGCTCTTACGATTCCACTTTTGAATTGCATTGGACATTTGCAACTCATTGTTTTTTTATGTTGTGAGTGCTAATAAACAAATTGCATGAATTAAAGAGTTACAATTCATCGTATATACGGTGCAACTCATTACAACTCAATTGCAACTCCATCAAAACAACTCATTCAACTATTATGCAATTCCATAAAACTACACCCATGATGTCATGCTAAAGTCAAATTGTCATCCATCTATTAAAATTTGTGACATGGCATTATGAAGATTTTTGGACATAAATATTTTTTAAAAAAAATGTTGATCTCCATCATCCATTATGATTGTAATGATGGTTTGAAATTGTGACATGTGGCACAATCCAAAATTTCCACATGGCATATTAATTATATTTTGGAAAAAAAATCTATTTTAATAACTAGGTAGGTCATACATAACCATAGGTAGGTAGGTTGGTAGGTTTTATGACCTGCATACCTACATATTTACCTTGGACCTAGGTAATTAGGTAGAAAAACACAAGATTAAATGAACTAAAAAATAACCATGAAATTTATTTTTTTAATTTTATGTTTTGCCTTCGAGTTAAGCTTTTTTGAGCTTGTTCCAAAATAACACATATATTTTTATGTGAAAACATAAAATAAAAAACCCTTTTTATATAATTTATAACATGGGATTCAAAGACAAAGAATATGGGTTAAATCTTTTAGTTGTTCTTTAGTTGCAAATTGAGTTGCAACTATATGGTAAATTAGCTTCTGACAAAACATTTAAATGCTTAGGGCAAGCTAGATCCAAGGGGGGGGGGGTCCATTGTTTCTAATGTCCAAACAAAACTTGAACTCCTCCTATTGGCACATCTAGCACACTAATTTTTTTCCAAAATGGAATAGAATTGAGAAAGTTACGGCCCCCCAAAGTAGAGGGGGTCAAGAACTCAAAAAAAAACCATTAAACATTACAAAGGCCGGTTCCTAAACACCAAAAAAATTCCTTGTATGTTATTCTATTGCTATTAGAATTCAAAGATGATTTGTAGAACTTCAAGTGGTATTTGTAGCTTTAAATCGTTTAAAATGAATAAGAAGTAAGAAAGTTATGAGGTTTGAAAGTAGGAGGGGTCCAAAGAGAACAAAAAAACATAAAAAAACATGTTTTGTAAGTTGGAAAGCTTATTTTCTTCTTGTTATTTTTCATTATTCCTTTTTCTTTGCATTTCAAAAATGATTTTTAAAGCTTGAGGTAGCGCCCCCTTAACATTTTAAATCACTCAAAATGAAACACATATGATGGAGATATAAATAATTGATGAATATGTATCCTTATTAAGTTATAAATAGTTATATTATAGTCATAACATAGTTGAACAATAATATTTTAGTAGTGACATACTAGTGGTCATACTAATTGTATCAATGGGAATCATAATAAAAAATTAATTACAAATGTATCCCATAATGGGTGGTGAAAATGTGAACATGTGGCATGATCACATGTGAGGCAAGTTATCACATGAACCTAGAGCCTAAGCCTAGAGCCTATAATTGGAACTTGGGATCGTAAAATATTTTTTCCCCTATACACATGTAAATAAAACCTAAAAATTTAACTATAAAATGAATGTTGTACCAATAAACTTTGAAACAAACATGGGGAGAATGTAAGCATTCATCTTCATTATGGATGAATGATTTTTTTTCATTCATCTAATGTATGGTAGAAAAAAATTAATTGCATTCAATACATGTTTTTAATAAATAAAAATTCCATCAAAATTATGGATGAATGTTTTATTTTATGATAAAAATTTTATGTATAAATTTATTTTCCATCATTTGAATTAACTAGAGCTTCATGAAACACAATCTAATTATATATGATATAACATTTGTTGAATAATATAATGTGAATTCCATTATAGATGTATTTCATGGTTATGGTCTTAAATGCCATTATTTTAAAGTCTCTTAACTATATTACCATTATTATGTTAACACCCACCCCATGGTCATTGTTGATTTTTGAAAAAAAAAATCTATATACATATATATAATTTAAAAAAAATTTCAAGCAAACTAACCTAGTGTTGTTGACAAAAATGGGTTCTGAATGTTTTAAATATTTTAAAACTATATAATGTCATTAGTGATAATGAGTTTTTCAAATAAATTAAAGCTTAGTTTTAAGCATTTTAATTAACTTTCTTCAAATAGCCTACTATCATATATAACAATGGGTTTTTTAATATTTATTTATTTTCAAGGCACCTTAGTTTTCCACGAAATAAATATATAATGTTGTTGACAACAATTGGGCGGAGGGGGGAAAGGGTGTGACACTCTTTCCATGACAATATTTTTTGAATTGCTTACCATTGTTCTTGAAAATAATATATATATAATCATTTTGGTCCCATCATCATATTTTCCCCTATTATCACAGTTTCATTATCATCATTATTAAATGACATTCAAATTTGAGATATTAATAGTTGGACAACAAATGAAGATGGATATAAATAATTTTGAATTTATTTAATCCAAATCATAAATGGAATTCATCCATGCAAAAATGACATTCTTCCATATGAAATCATTCATCTATGGATATATTCATCCATGTAGGTGGATTAAAATCACATTAAACTTTAAGTTCCAAGCTCAAGTTTCATGCTCATGCATAAGCCATCCTTGATCACATGTACGTACATTATACACTTGTTGCAACATAGTTGATGTTTTAGTGGCACATTTATAACAATTTTAAAATAGTTGTCACATGCAATTATAATATAACTCTTGAAAAAGTCAAACATAGTTGACTACATATATATGCACAATGTCTATAAATTATTGTATAAAAGAGCCATTTTCAACTCACTTGTAATTATAATACAAGTAATTGATTTTTTGATGTGACAATTTAATAATGCATTATATTTCTAAGGGGATAATTGCACAATAGCTATATACGAATTGTTTTTTGAGTTTAGTTTGCAAGGTAGTGTGATTTTGATGGACACAATTTCTCATAGTGCATTTTCCTACCCATGACCTCATGAATGCAATTGGGATTATTTATCCCCAATATTGCGAAGCACTTAATGCAAAGGCCACCTTGCTAAACATTTAACAATTTTGATAGCAAAATTTTGCCATCCCAAGTCAAAAGGCCTTGATGGTACTTTGGTTGTTGGTTTGTTAGATGGTGCATTATTTGACCAACAATCATCTTTTTTTTTCTATAACCATGAAGAACAATAATCATGGTGCTTTACATCCACCACCTAATTACAACCCAACAACAAATATGTGGGCATGATTAGCTTCAAATGTTGTTTTACCTCAAAAGTTGTCAAATTTTTTGAAGCTTGTGGAGATTGCCATTGTCATGGTTGTAAATAATGTGGAAGATGAGAAATTTTTCTCCACAATTAGCTTCATGAAGTCCAAGCTCCACAATCACTTGACCACACACTTAAACTTGGTGGTTTGGATGTACGCACAAAAGTTTTATAAGTTGAAAATTTTCCCGTTTTACACAACAATCAAGGAATGGGG
>Ga0116229_10009721_pt1 | contig 14608 bp, 14 predicted proteins | sample S1TSphgellanicum_3_FD_87313 | JGI IMG/M metagenome (GOLD analysis project Ga0116229, IMG submission 87313) | Host-associated microbial communities from peat moss isolated from Minnesota, USA - S1T2_Fc - Sphagnum magellanicum MG | ecosystem: Host-associated > Plants > Peat moss > Unclassified... | reverse complement strand
TACGCCCAATTGCTTGCCTCTGAAAGCCTTTTAGAAGGGTTACAAATTTTACATAAAAATAACGGTTTACGTAAAAATCCCCTTTTTCCTTTTACATTAAGGCTTTAATTCCCCTTCGGATCTCAAGGAGGAGCGAACGCACAGTAACCACTAACAATATTACATCATGCCCATGCCGCCCATGCCGCCCATACCGCCCATGCCGCCCATGCCGCCCATGCCGCCCATATCAGGCGCACCACCTGCGGGTTTCTTCTCTGGTCTTTCAACCACGATCGCTTCAGTGGTTAAAACCATACCAGCAATCGAAGCGGCGTTTTGCAAAGCGGAACGTACAACTTTGGCAGGGTCAATGATCCCAGCGGCAATTAAGTCCTCAAATTCCCCGGTAGCAGCGTTGTAGCCAATGTTCAAGTCGGTTTCCTGCACTCTGGCGACAATAACAGAACCTTCTACACCAGCATTATCCGCGATTTGTCGCAAGGGAGCTTCGAGGGCTCGTGCCACAATATCAGCACCAATCTGTTCTTCAGCGTTGAGGCTTTTTTTGATTTCAGCTACCTTCTTCGCCAAGTGGATCAGCGTCGCACCACCGCCAGGAACGATGCCTTCTTCTACAGCAGCTTTGGTAGCATTGAGGGCATCTTCAATTCGCAGTTTGCGGTCTTTGAGTTCGGTTTCTGTCGCCGCACCTACTTTAATTACCGCAACTCCACCTGCAAGCTTTGCGATCCGTTCTTGCAGTTTTTCTTGATCGTATTCCGAATCGGTTTCTTCCAGTTGTCGGCGAATTTGAGCAATTCGCTTTTGTAGGTCTCCCTTGTTATCACCACCAGAAACGATAGTGGTGCTTTCTTTATCGATAGTGATTCTTCGGGCAGTTCCCAGCATCTCTAAAGTAGCGGTCTCTAAGTTTAAGCCGATTTCTTCAGAAATCAACTGTCCGCTAGTCAGAATGGCAATGTCTTCCAACATTGCTTTGCGGCGATCGCCAAACCCAGGCGCTTTAATGGCGCACGCTGAGAGGACACCCCGCGCTTTGTTCACTACCAAAGTCGCCAAGGCTTCACCTTCTACATCTTCAGCAATAATCAGCAAGGGTTGACCTAAACGGGCAACCTTTTCCAACACCGGAATTAAGTCCTGGATGCTGCTGATTTTTTTATCGGTAATCAGGATACGAACATTTTCGTATTCTACCGTCATCCGATCGTTGTTAGTGATGAAGTAGGGGGAAATATAACCCCTGTCTAACTGCATTCCCTCAACGACTTCCAAATCTGTTGTCAGCGACTTGGATTCTTCAACGGTAATCACACCGTCTTTGGTCACTCTTTCCATCGCTTCCGCTAGCATGTTGCCGACTTCTTCGTCGTTACCAGCAGATACAGTGGCAACTTGGGCGATCGCACTTCCTTCCACTGGCTTTGCCACGGCTGCAATTTCTAGCACCAAAGCTTCCACGGTTTTGTCGATTCCCCGCTTCAAGCTGATTGGGTTAGTACCTGCGGCGACGTTCCTCAAACCTTCCCGAATGATTGCCTGTGCTAATACAGTAGCGGTAGTGGTGCCATCTCCTGCGACATCTTTGGTTTTTGAGGCGACTTCCTGAATGAGTCTCGCGCCAGTGTTTTCTAAGGGGTCTTCTAGTTCAATTTCCTTGGCGACGGTGATCCCATCGTTGACAATTTGGGGTGCACCAAATTTTTTCTCTAGAAGAACGTTGCGCCCTTTGGGACCTAAAGTGATTTTCACCGCATCGGCAAGGGCGTTAATGCCCCGTTCTAATGACCGCCTTGATTCGTCATTAAATGCAACAATTTTAGACATGTTTCAATTTACTAGGACTTCCATTAGACAATTTAGCACTCACAGACAAAGAGTGCTAATCCCTCAAGCTTACAAAATCCCATATAAATTGAAAAAAATTGATTAAGATACAGTGGGGCTGCCCCTTACCGAGCTTTTTATATGAGTATATATAACTTCCTTAAGTCTCTCGGTATTGCTAACCCTAGCGGTTCCGGCTGGTTAGCAGTAGTATTTACGTTTCTATTGGCTTGTGCTGTCACGTGGAATTTGATCCCAAGGGTACGCAAATTCGCCTTGCGGGTAGGTTGGGCTGATCAACCGAACGCACGACGGCTGAATAAAGAACCTTTACCAAATGCCGGAGGTCTAGCTATTTACGCCGGAGTGATTGCCGCAATGGTGCTAGCCAGCCTTTTACGACCCATCGAAGTCCAACACGTATTGGCTCAGGTATTGACTATTCTGCTAGGGGGTTCGATATTAGTTCTTGTTGGCTTTATCGACGACCAATACGGCTTACCTCCCTCTGTTCGCATGTTGATTCAGATCCTCACAGCTCTTTTGCTGGCTGCTAATGGTATCCGAATCCAAGTTATATTTGGCACACCCATTGATTATATAGTGTCGATATTACTGACAGTGTTTTGGGTGGTAGCAATTACCAACGCCATCAACTTGATGGATGGTATGGACGGTTTGGTAGGAGGTGTAGGCTTTATCACTGCTCTGAGTTTGTTAGCTGTTTCAGCCCAATTTCCTAATCGTGCAGCAGCGACGTTAGTTCTAGCAGCATTAGGAGGCGCAGCGCTAGGCTTTTTGCGTCACAACTTCCACCCCTCCCACATTATCATGGGAGATGCCGGAGCCTACTTTTTCGGCTATGTGCTAGCGGCAACCAGTATTTTAGGTAAACTCCAAGTCACCACAGTCTTTGCCTTAGTCCCTCCGGTTTTATTTCTCCTGTTGCCAGTGTTAGACACGACACAAGTAGTTGTGCGACGACTGATGGCTGGAAAAAACCCCATGAGTACTCCTGGCAAAGACCATCTGCACCACCGCTTGCTAGCGTGGGGTTTATCCCAGCGCCACGCCGCACTTACCCTTTGGTCAATTACCTTGGTTTGCAACTTGCTGGCAATGAGAATACAAGGTATGTCCTTTGTGGTCATACTGACCACCACTATTGGCATCATTATACTTTTGAGCTTTACTGTTTGGCAAAGGATTAGAGCAGTTTGATGGGCATTGGGCATTGGGCAAAGTTGCAATTTCCCTTTCCCTTTTCCCCTTCCCCATGCCCCATTTTTTACGCCATTACCATTCCGCCGTCAACGTTAAAAACTTGCCCTGTAATGTATGTGGCGGCGGGGTCGGCGGCGAGGAAACGCACCATGCCGGCGATTTCTTCTGGTTGACCGTAACGACCTAGGGGGATATATTTGAGGATTTCTTCGGCGTTAATGTTATTTGTCATGTCGGTGGCGATGAAGCCGGGGGCGACGGCGTTTACGGTGATACCGCGAGAGGAAAATTCTTTGGCGATGGTTTTGGTAAAGCCGATGACACCGGCTTTGGCGGCGCTGTAGTTGGCTTGTCCTGGGTTACCCATAAGTCCTGCGACGGAGGTAATATTGATAATCCGCCCAGAACGTTGTTTCAGCATGATTTTACTGACGGCACGAGTACACAGGAAAACGCCAGTAAGATTAAGATCAATCACTGCTTGCCAATCTTCTAGCTTCATCCTTAGCAGCAGGTTGTCGCGGGTAATGCCTGCATTGTTGACTAGGATATCGACGCGATTAAATTTTTCCATCACGCTTTGTAGCAAGGCTTCTACTTGATCTACTTTGGAAACATCAGCTTGGAGGGCGATCGCACTTCCTCCGGCTTTTGTAATTGTATCGACGACTTCTTCGGCTGCATGGCTGGAACTGCTATAGTTAACAACTACGTTCGCTCCTAATGTGGCTAATTCTTGGGCGATCGCACGTCCGATTCCCCGTGAAGCGCCTGTAACAATTGCTACTTTATCGCGCAAACTTTGCAAATTTTCTGGCAATAGTTCCATCAGTATTCCTCTTGATTGCTTGACCGCGTTAATTATCATAGGATAGAGATGCAGCGACAATAAAAAGAAGATGATATTGCCCAGATTAGTCTTGGCAAGAACTACTATGGAAATCACACAATAGAAAACTGGTGCGTGTTATATGACTACAAAAAAGCAATTCAACAGCTTTGAAGAGATGCTGTCTGGTTCTGATTTACCTGTACTAGTAGATTTTTACGCCGACTGGTGTGGTCCTTGTCAGATGATGGCTCCGATTTTAGAGCAAGTCAATACCCACCTGCACGGTCGCTTGCGAGTTGTCAAAATCGACACTGAAAAATACCCTCAATTGGCGAGTCAGTACGGAATTGCAGCTTTACCAACGCTGGTACTGTTTAAGCAGGGTCAGCCAGTGGATCGAATTGAGGGTGTGGTGCAAATGCCTCAGTTGGTAGAACGCTTGAAAGCGATAGTTTGATTACGAGATGGGCAATGGGCATGGGGTATAAATTGGCAATTTCTTTACATATAGGACTCATATTTGATTTGTGAAATCTACGTAGGGTGTGTTAGGACAAAGTCCGTAACGCACCATTCCAATCTTTCGGTATGTTAGGACATAGCAGTACGGTATCATTCCAATCTTTCGGTGCGTTACGCTACAAGACTACTGAGATTTTTTTATTAATCAAATCGGATTGCTATATGACTGTTCTTCACCAATGCCCAATGCCCATTACCTTAGCTTAAATAAAAATGTCAAAAAAAACTTTCGATATTGCTTACTTGTCTGATAATTTACTTGATTTATTATCAGATATACAAAATCATGTTGAAATTACGCTAACTCGTCAGGGGGTTCCTTGGGCAAAAGTTTTACCTCTGCCTCAAGCAGAGGCTACAGTTGAAAAAGCGGGTTTAAATCATGTCTCGATGGTGATGAGTAGTAGTGAAGATGTCTTAGAACCAAGGGTTGCAGGTTTTTGGCAAGGACGGGTTAAGATCTCTGATGATTTTGATGACACTTCAGATGAGATGATTGCTGCTTTTTATGGGGAAGATTAAGAGTTTTCTGCTAGATACTAATATTCTGTTATGGTTTTTAGAAAATGATTCTAAGTTGTCAAATCAGGTATGAGAAGTAATTACTAGCATTCATTCAGTAAAAACATACAGAATCTTAGCGCTTCTTTTCGTTCTCCCTGTTGTTCGCCCTTCTGCAAAATATCCTGATAAATCACTGATTCTTGCATAATATCCTCGCTCAATAACTGACGAATAAAATCTTTTTCAAATCGCAACCCCGCTAAAATCTCTGTGTAAGCTGCGATGTTTTGCCTTGTCTCCCTATCCGAAATTTTAGCAACACTCTGAGCAACCTGGGATAATAACCCTCGGGGTGATGTTGTTTGAGTTAATGGTGCTAACGGTAATAATGCAGGATTATCAAGAAATAGCGTTGAATCTTGTTCCCACATCCGTATCACTCGATAGCGGTGATTTGTCATCTCATTTACATATTCTTCGGTAAAAGCGATTTCGTTACTTGTTTCTTGCAAGAAAATAACTACCTGCGTTACTGGAACATCATACTGTCGCACTAACCTGACAAAATAATCCAACATTCGTAAGGGAATGGGAGTTTCAGACCCAATCAGCCGGTTTAGTAATCGCTTCTTCAATTTCCTGACGGTTTAGGTGTTCGACGTTGATGTAAGGTTTTTGGATTCTGCTGGCAAATTCGGGATATTCTCGCCATCTCCCCCGAAAATCCGATCGCATCCCAATAAAAATATACAGGTTATCTGTACAGTCAATTAATTGGCGCAAACAGTCAAAGAATCCCTGACGCTGGCTGTCATCGCCCATAGTAAAGCATTCTTCAAACTGGTCGATAATCAAAATGACTGGTGTGTTTTGTTTTGTGTTTAATGCTTTTAATCTCTCGCCGATGACATGGGCAATATTTTCTGTTGTCTCAGGATAGGAAAGATCAGGCAAGGACAGTGCAAAAGCCTCCTGTAAACTGTGAACATTTTCCGGGTTCAATCCTGCAAGTAAAGCCTGCGTCAACAACCCCTGCGTGTGGGGAATTTCGACTCCAGTTTCGTAGGAACGGGTTGCAGTAATTAAACAGTAATCTTTATCTTTGGGAATAAAATTCAACAATTCACCGCTATAACAGCAATCTAGCCAAACAACGACTCGTTTAGCCCGACTTATTTGCAACTGCTCTCCTAACCAACTTAAACGAATACCATAGATTTCTGCTTCCGGGTAGGCATCACTGGTAGCTAGAAATACTTCTTTCTGACCCGCCACAGTTCTGCACCACCCATGTCCAGAGAAGAAGAATAATGCTGTTTCTGGGGTAGGGTTAGGAGGAAGAGGATTAAAGAGATTAACGATCACCTCTTGTAATTCTGGCATCCTTACGAACTCTTGGTGATCTATTTTACTTTCTCCCTTCTGGTTTAAAGTTCCTGGTAAACACTGAACGCGAAAAGGTCTATAACCATATTGTTTTAATTGTCCAGCAATTTTTTCTGCATCCTCTGCTGTTGCTGTTAGCGGCTTTAGGGTGGTGTAATCTGGGTAATAATTAATGCCAATGACTTGAGCGGCCCATTCCGATACCATTTTTTCTACCTAACTAACCCTGAGAACTTTTATTTGTAACAAAAAAGTTTTAGCTCCCCCTAAATTACCTTACTTGTAGTCATATCACTTATAATTATGTTTATGCTATCAGTAGTGAGTTTGTGATAAAAACCTATGACGACAAAAACTGACAAAACCATCATAGCTTTTCTCTTGGCGTTCCAAGACTTAACCAATTCTCTAAGCCCGCAAGAAAAGCAAAATTTACAGGAAGTCGGCAAACAATTAGAGACTCAGTCAAAAGCATTGGAAACCCATATTAAAGGAAATCTCTTAGAGATAATTTCTGGCAACACTGAATTAAATCAATCCTATCAATTTTATCAGTCTCAATTAGAAAATGTCGAAGAAATTCCTAAAGACTTACTGCCTACTGAAGCTGAAATTAGTAACTTCATTCCTCCTGAAAAACTTTCTGTAACTAGAGGCTTCAAACCAAAATATGAAGCTACAGGCTACGAAAATCAACTCAATAATTTTGTAGTCATTGTTGGTAATTCGGAAAAACCCGAAGAAACAGTTAAACAAGCCACATTTTTAGGGAAATTGAAACAGTTTTTATCTCAATCCAATCCGGCAAATTAATTTTTACGTTGTCATGAGCGATTTAATCTATCCCACACTCGATTTATTTTTATATGCTTTAAAAACTTCTTTAAACACAAATGACGCAGAAATACAAAAAAACCAAACAACTTTTTTAGCTCAATTACCACGTGATACTCAATTCAACGATCCCGATATTGAAATCGAATATTTAGACCTTACCCATCCTGCCCAAATTAACTTTAGCTCTGACAATAAAACTTTAGAAGGATACTATTATCCCGTTAGATTAAATGATACTTATGGCTTACAAATAGATTGCTCTATTAATAATCAAACCCAACCTCAAACAGCTAAATCCTTTACAATCTTAAAAGACGAAATCGAACAAAAACTAAATAAAGAACTAAGAACAATTGGCAAAACATGGTTGCTTTCTGGTTGGCTACCAGAAAACTCGTCTCAGAATCCTGAAGATATTGCTAAAGATTTCTATTATGCTTTATTTAAAGATACTGATTGGCAACCAAATAAAGGTACTTTTTTAGGCGGAAAAATTTTTGAACTATGGCACTCAGAAAATACAAGTCAGAGCCTAGAGAAAGTAACTAATCTCCTAAATAGTAAACAACATCATGTGATTATTGCTATTTATCCTCATCGGCAGAGTGCAGAACAAGCTGCGGAATTTTATCAAGATTGGATGGGGTTATTTTGTTATCGAAGTAAGATTTCCTGGGCTTATTGGCAAAGTCGTTTAGTGAAAAAGTTTCTGCTCAACCATTACAAAAAAATTGAAGAAAACAGAAAAATTACCAAACAAAGTAATTATTGGCAACAAAAGCAGCATATCACCACTTCTCGCCAGATTTTAAATAATATTGATAACATTATCCAGCAATACACAATCGATTTACTAAACCTGTCTTTTCAAAAACAAATTATTGAAATTAATTTATCTAATTATCAAATACGCTTGGCTGTGATTAAACAAAAGGCAGGTGAAAATAATCAGTTAGATTTTTTAGAAAAATTTAGCGACCTAGCCAACAAAAAATATCTCCCACAAATTACTAGAGATATCGAGAATATGCAGCTAGGCTTGCAACTTTTAGAAGATACAATTAACGCTACTCGCAGTCGCATAGAAGCCGAAAAATCTCAACGAGAGCATAACTTCCAAGAGCTTATAGCTGTTGCTGGTAGTGGGATAACAACTGTATCTCTGCTAAAAGACCCTGCAAAAGATTGTAAAGATATTTTTCACCTAGTTCCCCTCTTTTGCCACTACTCTTTCAGTTTCAGTCTGATACTTGGAATCATTGTTGGTTTTCTGGTTTGGATGGTGAGAAAACGATTGTGATCTTGATTTGACACTCCCATGCCTAAAGGCGATAGCTCACGGAGTGCGAGTACTCGAGCGTCTGGGATTCTTTCATTCTTCGTTTTTAGAAATTTAACCGTATTTTTGAGCAGTTACACAATGTAGGCTAGAACTTATGAAAATCAACAGATTCGGCAGGGCAGAAATCCTCACACCCGATCAAATTAATCTCCTATTTACCGAAGGCTTTGTCAACCCAAGAGACAAAGCTTTATTTGGCGTTGCAAAACAGTTCTACATTATTTGTTGAGTATTGATATTCGACATAGCTTGAAAAGCACTTCAGCACAACATTTGAAAATGTCGTGCCTTAAGGGGTGATTACATATACCTTTATTAGGGGGTTTGTCCTTGCCCTTGCGGCATACAGGCGAACAGCGCTTGGCGATTATTCGCTGCCTGGACACAGCTCTGCCGTTGCTGTATCTTGGCGAGCCTCGTACTGAGACGTTGGAGGATTTTGGCCTTGTGTTCCTGGAATTGCTGTCCGTTACCCTGCTGCCCTCCGCCGTTGGGACCACTTTGACCTAAGGCTAGACCTGGAGCCGCTAAAATCGCCACCACTACAACAAACAGATACTTTTTCATCGGAGCCTCTAGTTAAAACAAAAATATGCATGAATCTGAGTTATAGGATTATTGTGATCAATCATACTTTCTATGGCATCCGTTTTTTCCCCGAATTTGTGCCGTTAAATGAAATTCAAGAACCTCTCTTAAGATGTATAAATATTTTTGCACACCCACTTAAGTACAATACCCGTGAATGAAATTCTCAAGCCGCCTGTGGAGGAAGAATTTCTAAATCTTTTTTCAAGTCTCTAATTTCAGATTTATGGGTGGAATTTTTTCGTTTAAAGAAAGGACATTTTGATTTTGATAACACGAGGATTGACACGGTTTCGCCGAGGTCGGTCAATTTCAGATTCAGAGATGAGGAACAATAAATATTCGCTCTGAACTTCTCGCACTTTTAGAGAAACATCGGTGACAAATCGGATTGCATCTACAACCAATTGTAGAGATTCAAGAAAGCTTAATAATAAGGGATCTTTGTCATATTTATTAGCTGCTTGATACATCAAGTCTCTGAGCAGATTATATGCAATTAACATTCCATAAAGCTCTTGTTCAACTAACTCAGACTTTTTGCTACGGAAAATAGTTGGCATTTGTCCTCGCAGTGTTGCACATTGATGGGTTTTGATTTCATCAAAACTAATTTCTACATCCCATCTTTTATGGTAATGAATAATTAATTCCTTGGCAGAAATTTTGGGTTCAAGGATACTAGTAATTAATCGGCAAGGTCGGAATCCAGGAATTTGATATTCGATTACACGAACAATTAGAGTTTCTTTTTTCCATTTTTTATGCTTTTCTGTAGAATTTTTAACATCTATAATTTTCCCATTAATCTCTGCCAGATAGCTCCTGTTTGGTAGATGACCATTAGGCATAACAGAGAGTTTAAGATTTTGACTTACCTTGATTAAAAAATCACATTTTTTTGATTGAATTGTCCAAATAGTGACAAAAGAATACAGACCAGCATCACAGTGGTGCCAGTGGGAAGTTTAATGGCAGCAGCAGCAGCACCATCACCGCTACCACTAACGCCAACGGTGTCGCCACAGTCAACCTGAGTGCCAATACCATTGCCGGCAACTTCACCACTACTGGTAAAGTTAGTGATCTCACCCCCGCTGACTTCAGCCTCACCAATAACCCGGATGGGGCTAATTTCAGCTTGACAAATGTACTACCAGAAGCACCACCAGAACTGGAACCTCAACAACGAGAACTGCAAAAATTGCCAAATCCAGGTTTATTAAAGGTTGTCACTTTTGTGTCGGAAGATGACTTGGAAATTGAAACATTCAACCGCTTACTGCTAAAGATAGTTGAGTATATGAATCAGGATGGCGGTACTTTGTCAATTGATGCTGATGAATTATTGAAAGATAATAACACTAATTTATTAGTAGTAAAATCAAATCAAGCTGTGGTCAAACAACACTTAATTAATTCAGTTGGCAAATATATTGGCATTGAATATATCAACTTACTAAAAATCAAGTTTGATGAGAAAACAGACAAGTTGCGGCTCATTATTAAAGTTAAGAAATCTCCTAACCCAGTGAGACTAAAGAGTTTACCGAACAATTCGCCGTTCGCAATTAGGAGCAAAATTGTCAATTGATTCATTAAGGGTAGAGAGCAACTAATTTCAATTATGAAAAAGTCAAACACGCAGTATCATTATTCAAGTCCCCACATTTCTGAGTGGGGAAGGGAATTGCGAATTGCTCATCCTTCACCGGTGGATGTCGCTACTATAGTAGATTTAAAAATCGTCACATAGTGCTTGTACTAATGCGTCTAAACCAGCTTGGCTGGTGAAATAAGTGAGATGGTCGCAAGCGGCATCTGGTGATACAATTCTTGGCTGAGGAGTTCGCTCTAGGCTAACACTTTTAATGCTTTCTAACGTCACTGCGATATCGTTTGGTTGTTGGAGAAACACCTTATCTACGATACCATCTACAGTAGAGCCAAATAATTTCTGCATCAGTCGCTGTATTTGGCTGGAGTTTTTTCCAGGTTCAATTTGTAATGCTTCCGAACGAATTGAGCGATCGCCAGCGATGATCGTATACTGAATATTGGGGTCAATATTTTTAGTGATGCTTTGAAGAAAATCGCTGCCTAGTTTCATCTGCTTTAAAGCTTTATCTTTAGCTGCCAAAAACGCCAGCAATCCAGCAATAATATTTACAGGCCAAGCAACACTTGAAAGTTGATTTAACCCTATACCAAGAGCAGTAAAAGCCCAATCTTGAATTTTAGGCCAAGGAGAACCAGCGTTAGGTGTACCCAACATGACTAAGTGTTGGACAATTTGTTTTCCACCTTCTTCCTCAATAAAAGTACGAGAGACTAAACCACCCATTGAATGAGCAACAATATCTAATTGTTTCCCGTGGTTTGCAGTTAAACCAACTTCCTCTAATCTTTGCTTAAGTAGTTTGGCATTTTGTTGAATTGTCGTATTGATATTTTCGTAATCAAAAGCCAGAACTAAGTCATACTTATCTTTTAGAGTTTTCTCTTGTCCATTCTCTGTAGTTTTTGCCAGGACGCTAGGAAGTAAACTTTGTGTATCGCCAATAATGCCGTGAATATAAAGCAAAATTTTCTTGGCTGAGGCAATTTGTGTTTGAATTTCCTTAATATTGGCATTATATGTCACCCGTCCATCTTCAGAGACCTTTGCAATTCTTAAAAGTGGATAGGGAAAATTCATACCCAATTGCTTACCCGCGCTTTCGTAAAATACTTTTTGGAAAAGTATTTTAATTGAACCTTGCAAACTGCGACTATTAACTGTTGGTTCGGGTAAACGTTCTATAGTAATTTGTGTCTTACCATTTATCGTCTCAGCTTTACCCAAAGGTAAGAAAAATTCTCCATCATAAGCTATGGGTAAGATATCTTCGTCTGATGATAATCGCTGATCAATCAATAATTTTATCGGTTTTTCTGACGTTATACTTTCGTAATTTTGCACATCAACAATTTCTAAGACGCTAAACAAACCAGGACTGCGAGTCATGTTAAATTGGTATGGTTCAGCCAGCCTTTTTCCGTCTCGTTGAAGAGTAGTGTTGTGTTGTAAGAAAATAGGCGGTATTAAATTACTGTTAACATCCCGACTACTTGGAGGTAAGGGGTTTAAACTAAATTTTCCTTTAAAATTTGAATGTCCTTGTAGTTTGACACCACTCATTAAAGTGGTAGATTCAGACTCTTTTATTTCTACTCCACCTGGCGGTTTTATCAGAGTAATTTTAACTTCTTGAGTCATCCAGTTATCGATATATTTGTCTTTTTTTCGACTCGTTTGGCGAGTATAAACTTTGTTCATCAAAAGGTTGAGAGTACCAGATAAACCTGAGGAACGGGTTACTGGGGGTGGAGAATCTAATCCAGGTTGTCGGAGTAAACTCGCATCGAATTCTCTAGTACTGGCAATTAATTTGAAAATCGTGTCGTACTCAGAAATTCCATTATCTAAGTATGCTTTAGGAATTTCTAAATTTAATTCTTCACCTTCTATAACCTTTTCGCTAGATAAACTTATACTGCTCCTTTCTGGAAAAACATCAGGAACATCTATTTCATAATTCCCAGCTAATTCTATGACTTGAAAATACAGTTCTTTAGTGCTTTTATTCGTTACTTTAATTTTTATTTCTGGTGGTTCTGCTTCCGAAGTATTATTTGGATATATATATTCCCCTCGCAAAGCAGAAGTTTGTGTTTTTGATGAATATTGATTACCTCCAGAAGTGACAATCACTTCCATTTCCACGTCACCAGCTTTTATTTGACTAGTCGGTGGAGTTTTCAATTCCAGAATATTCTTCCAACGTGCAATATGCTCTAAACGTTTGATTATTGTGTTTGCCCCTTTTTGAGTGTAACCTTGGTTATCGGGTACATCTGGAACTGGTGCCACTAATGGCTGTTTATCAGCAGGTTGCTTAATCCAATACTGACCATTAATTGCTTCTATGTAATAATCAGTATCTGTAAAGGATTCGGTTTCTCGAACAAATAAGGAAGGTTTACTAGCGTCAACTATTGAAAGTGCTGTACGAGCGAGTTCAACACCTGTATTATCACCTTGAAAATATACCTTTAACTTAGGTAATGGTACTTCGGTTACAATTGCCCAATAAGGTTCATTTTGAGATAATTGACTGCTATCAGAGATAATTTGAATTTCAGCTATACTTACTTCTGTAAATACTTGAGTAAGCTTTGCTTCGCAAATAGCATTTTCAATTTCCCGTAACTGCTCTGGTGTACTTCCTTGAGGGAAAATAGCTATTCTAGTCTCCCCTTGAGATGTTGGACAAATACCATGTAAAATGCCACCGTTAATTACCCAATGGCGATGAGTTTCACTGTCATAACTCAAAGTAAAATAATTTATCCGTTCCCCTGCTACACCTCCCAAGAAAGTTTGGATTAAATCATCCGATGTTGCTTCTATTTGGGGTGACTGGTCTTTAACTTTACCAGTTATCAAAGCATTAATATCTTGAACTAAATTTGCATAGGATAAACTACCATTGGTACGCTGTAGAGCTTCAGTTAAAAAGTAAGAAAAAGCACCACGACGTTGACCATCTGAGCCTGTATGCTCTTTCGCAGTTTGAACGTCGCGACAAGCAGCAATTGCTAGGTATCTGGGTCGCTGATAACTATCGCTTAAGCGGTAACGCACCCATTCTTGGGGAAAAAGAAAGTCTTTTAAATCTCTTACCTTTCCATCCGGATTTGTTTGACGTTCCACAACTTCTGGGTCTCTTGTCGCAGTACCAGAGTGACAAGAATCCAAAATAATGAGGATGTGGGGGTTCTTTTTTGCTACTTGCTCAATTAAATAGCTTAATTCCTTATCTGCTAAATCTTGACCTTCTGATGTCCGGCTGTCATAGCAAACTAAAGTTTCAATTTTACCATCTCGTTCTTGGTTCCAAAAAACCTCTGGTGCTGTTTCGCGGGAACCATGACCCGAATAATAAAACAATACGACATCTTCGCTGTCAGCTTGGCAGAGATGCTGCAAAAAGCCATCGATAACTGCTTGACGTGTTGCTAAACTATTAGTTAACTTCCAAGGAACAAAAGAGTTTTCAACTAATTCCCATTTTTTATCAGTAGCTATTCGCTGACGTAAGTATGTTTCTATTGCTTTAATGTCGTTGACGCAACCTTGTAGCGAATTCACTCCTCTTGATTGAGGATGGTAATTATCAATACCAACAAATAAGGCATAAATTTTGTGAGTCATTCGTGTTCTCCTAGCTGAATTTACAACGAGATCGGCGATCACAACACTTGTGAGAAATGCGGGTGAGTGGCTTGTCCCTTAACCATCTCCTACCCAAAGAAAGACGAAGCTGGCTGCTGCCTCTGGGATTTGCGGCTAAAAGTAGGATTTTCTAAATTTGATTAACGCTCTCCTAAGAAATCGCAAGGTTTCTTTACATCCATAAGGGGCGATCGCCCCTGAACAGCTTTCATCACTCTGGTGAGATAATAATCAATGCTAAACGATGAAAATCAGATTTAGTGTG
>Ga0116229_10009719_pt1 | contig 14611 bp, 14 predicted proteins | sample S1TSphgellanicum_3_FD_87313 | JGI IMG/M metagenome (GOLD analysis project Ga0116229, IMG submission 87313) | Host-associated microbial communities from peat moss isolated from Minnesota, USA - S1T2_Fc - Sphagnum magellanicum MG | ecosystem: Host-associated > Plants > Peat moss > Unclassified... | reverse complement strand
CTCGGCGGCGTGATGCTGCGCCGGCTCGATCGCGGTCGCACGCGCCTGCGAATCGCCGACGCCTCGCTGCGTGCGGCCGACCCGACGGCGCTGCTCGCGCGCGGCTACGCGCTCGTGCGCGCCGACGGCCGAATCGTTCGCGATGCCGCTGAGGTCGCGAAGGGAACGGCGATTACCGCGCAGCTCGCTCGCGGAACGCTGCACGCGCGCGTCGAATCGGTCGAAGCGGATGGCTGACACAACCGCCGCGACCTTCGAGGCCAAACTTGCCCGGCTCGAAGAGATCGTCCGGCTCCTCGAAGGCGACGCGGTCCCGCTCCAAGAGTCGGTCAATTTCTTCAACGAAGGCCGCGTCCTCGCGCAAGAGTGCGAAGCGATGCTGCGCGCTGCGCAGGAGGCGATCGAAGCGGCGCCGCCCGCGGGTGCCGCGCCGCGCGCCGCCGTCGCGGAGAGCGCCAACGGGTCGCTCTTCGATGATGACGCGCTCGCCTGAGGGGCGGACCCGCTTGGATGCCGCGGTTGCCGAAGCGGCCGGCGTCACGCGCTCGCAAGCGCGCGGCCTGATTCTTGCCGGACGCGTGCGCGTCGACGGCACGCCGCAGACCAAGCCCGGAACGCCGGTGCGCAGCGGCGCCGCGATCGCGGTCGAGGCAGCGCCGCGCTACGTGAGCCGCGGCGGCGAAAAACTCGCTGGCGCGCTGGCCGATTTCGCGATCGATCCGGCCGGGCTCGACGCGCTCGATGTCGGCGCGTCGACGGGCGGCTTCACCGATGCGCTGCTCGCGCACGGCGCCGCCCACGTCACCGCGCTCGACGTCGGCTACGGCCAGCTGGCATGGCCGCTGCGCAACGATCCGCGCGTCACGGTCATCGAACGCACCAATTTTCGCACGCTGCAGGACGATGCGTTTCCGGCCGGTTTCGACCTCATCGTGGTCGATGCGTCGTTCATCTCGCTGCGCTCGATCGTGCCGCGCGCGCTCGGCTACCTGCGTTCGGGCGGCACGATCGTGGCGCTTGTGAAGCCGCAGTTCGAAGCCGGCCGCGAACGGCTCGGCGGCGGCGGCGTCGTGCGCGAACCGGCCGTCCATGCCGCGGTGCTGCGCGAGGTGCGCGATGCGCTGGCCGCCGGCGGCGCAATCGCCGTCGATGCGACGCTCTCGCCGCTGCGCGGGCCGTCGGGGAACGTCGAATTCTTTTTCCGGCTTGCACGCGACGGCGCGGTCGTGGCCGACGAGCGGCTCGATGCTCTGGTCGCGCGCGCCCATGAGGCGGGCTGATGCGCACCGTCGCGTTCTACGTGAACAAACATCGTTCGCGCGCGCTCGAGATCGCGCTCGTCGCCGCACGCATCGCGCACGAGGTGGGTCTGAACGTTGTCGCGGCCGACCGCGATACGGCGCTCGACGGTTGTCTGACGCCCGGAGCATCGCTTGCCGAAGCGGATCTGATCGTGACGATCGGCGGCGACGGCACACTGCTGCGCGGCGTACGGGTCGCCGTGCCGCTCGACGTCCCCGTGCTCGCAATCAACACCGGCCGGCTCGGCTTCCTGACCGAGATCGACGACACGGACCAGCTCACCGCGCACGTCCGCGATGTCTTCGACGGTACCTTCTCGATCGAGGAGCGCATCGCGCTGCATGCCGCGGTGAACGGCGAGGGCGCGCACTTCGCACTCAACGAAGTGGTGGTCCGGCGCGGTTCGAACGCGCGCATGGCACCTTACGGTCTCGAACTCGACGGCGAACCGATCGCGCACATCCCGAGCGACGGCGTGATCGTTGCGACCCCGACCGGGTCGACCGCGTATTTTCTCTCTGCCGGCGGCCCGATCATCGCGCCCAGCGTCGACGCCTTCGGTGTGGCTGCGCTCTTGCCGCATACGTTTTTCGCCCGGCCGCTGATCGTTCCGGCGGCATCCCAGATCGTCATCACCTGCGACTCGGAAACGCAGCATGCGACGCTCGATCTCGACGGCGCGCACGTCGCCGATCTCGCGCCGGGCGACCGGGTGCGGGTCGTGCGTGCGCCGCGGCCGGTGAAATTCGTCCGCGTCCGGCGTCCGGAATTCTTCGTGCGGATGCACGACAAGTTGCAATGGGGCGTCCCGATCAAGTCGCCGGCGGAGACCTGATGCTGGTTCGCCTGGAGATCGAGGACTTCGGCCTCATCGAGCGCGCGTCGTTCGCGTTCGCGGACGGACTGACGGTGTTCACGGGTGAGACCGGCTCCGGAAAAACGATGGTGCTCGGTGCGCTCGGCTTCGTGCTCGGTGAACGTGCGGAGACCGATCTCATTCGCAGCGGCGCGGCGCGCGCGCGCGTCGTGCTCGAACTCGATCCCGGCGCGACGCTGCGCGCGCGACTGGCCGAAGCGGGGTTCGCGCTCGCGCCCGACGACACGTGCATCGTGGTCCGCGAGATGACGCCGCAGGGACGTTCGCAGGCGCGGATCGCCGGCACGCCCGCAAGCGCGAGCCAACTCCGCGAGCTCAGCGCGCAGGTCGTCGACGTGATCGGCCAGCACGAGGCGCAACGGTTGCTCGCGCCGGCGTTCGCGCTCGAGGCGGTCGACCGGTTCGGGGGTGCGGCGCTTGTCGCGGCGCGCGAACGCGTGCGCGAGCGTCATCGCGCGCTGGCCGTGCAACGGACCGAGCTTGCGGGCCTGCTCGGCGACGATGGCCGCGCGCGCGCGCAGCTCGAGTTTGCGCGCTACGCGCTTGCGGAGATCGACGCGGCGGCGCTCGTCTCGGGCGAGGACGAGCGGCTCGCCGAACGGCGCGGCGTTCTCGCGAACGCCGAACGCATCGCGCAAGCGCTCGGCACGGCGATCGAGGCACTCGAGACCGACGGCGGTGCCGTCGACGCACTCGGCACGGCGGCGACGGCGCTCGGGACGGTGGCGCGCTACGGCGACCGCTTCGCTGCGTTCGCGGCCGCGCTCGGCGCGCTGCAAAGTGAGGCGAACGACCTCGCGGCGCAGTTGGCACGCGAGACCGAAGCCGCCGGCGCCGAGCCCGAAGAACTCGAGGCGCTCGAAACGCGCTTGGCCGCGATCGACGCGCTCAAGAAGAAATATGGTCCGACACTCGCCGCGATCGCCGAGACGCGCGAGGGCTTCGCCGCCGAGCTCGCGCGCGATGCCGGCCGCGACGAACGGATCGCCGTGCTCGAGGCGGCGATCCAGGCGGACGAAGGGGCGTTGCACGCTGAGGCTGCGGCGCTGAGCGCCCTCCGTGCCGATGCAGCGCACGCGTTGGCCGCCCGCGTGCAAGTGGAGGTTGCCGCGCTCGCGATGCCCGCGGCACGCTTTTCGATCGCGCTCGAGCCGCTCGGCTCGATTGGTCCGGGCGGCGCGGAACGCGCCGAATTCCGCCTCGCCCCGAATCCCGGCGAACCCCAGCGGCCGCTGGCCCGCAGTGCCTCGGGCGGCGAACTCTCGCGCGTGCTGCTCTCGATCGTCGTCGCGCTGGCGGGCGAACGCGACCGCACGGCGCTGGTTTTCGACGAGATCGATGCGGGCATCGGCGGCGCGACCGCGGTCGCCGTCGGCGAACGGCTCGATCGCCTCGCGGCGGACGCGCAGGTCGTGCTCGTCACGCATCTCGCGCAGATCGCGGCGCACGCGGATGCCCACTACGCGCTACGCAAATCCGCTCGCGACGACGCAACGCTCGTGCGCGTCGAACCGCTCGAGGCGCCCCCCGCGCGCACGGCCGAGATCGCCCGGATGCTCTCCGGCGAAACGACGGCCGTCTCGCTCGACCACGCGGCGGCGATCATCGACTCCGCAAACGCCGCCGCCCGCGCCTGACGCGTGACGTAGACACCTGCGCGGGCGGTGTGCTAGTATTCGTCCGATGTCGCCCGTTCGCTCGTGTCCGTGTCCCTGTTGCAGCATCTCCGGATGCCGGCCGAGCTTCGCGATGTCGTTGATTTCTGAGGCAGTCACTCGTTGAACTGACCGCCGCCACGAACGACCGCGAACCCCGAGCCGCACGGCCCGGGGTTTTTTCTTTGTCACCACCGCTTCCGAGAGGATCAGTCATGTCACTTCGCCTTGGAGATACCGCCCCCGATTTCACGCAGCAATCCACGATCGGCGAGCTGCGCTTTCACGAATGGATCGGTAACGGCTGGGCCGTCTTGTTCTCCCATCCGGCCGATTTCACGCCCGTCTGCACGACCGAGCTCGGCGAAGCCGCGCGGTTGAAGCCCGAGTTCGAGAAGCGCGGCGTCAAGATCATCGGCCTCTCCGTCGATTCACTCGACAAGCACGGCTCGTGGGCGGCGGATATCGCCGAAACGCAGGGCACCGCGCTGAACTTCCCGCTCATCGCGGATGCGGACCGGAAGGTCGCGACGCTCTACGGCCTGATCCACCCGAACGCCGACACGACGGCGACCGTGCGATCCGTGTTCGTCATCGACCCGAATAAGAAGATCCGGCTGGAACTCACCTACCCGGCATCGACCGGGCGCAACTTCGTCGAAATTCTGCGCACGATCGATTCGCTCCAACTCACCGACAAATTTAAAGTTGCGACGCCGGTGAACTGGAAGCAAGGTGAAGACGTGATCATCACGACCGCGGTCAGCGATGAAGAAGCAAAGACGCGCTTCCCGGACGGCTGGAAGACCCTCAAGCCCTATCTTCGCGTAACGAAACAGCCGCAGCACGTCTAGCGGCTTTCGCGTCGGAGCCTAGAGCGGCAGCCGGTGGATCTTGAGGACGTTGGTTCCACCGGCGCCGACCGGCATGCCGCTGGTGATCGCAATGGTTTCGCCGGGCGCTGCCAGGCCGTCCGCGATCACCCGTTGCTCGGCGATCTCGATCAGCGTTTCGATGTACCGATACGAGTGGACGACGATCGCCTCGACGCCCCACACCAGCGACAAGCGGCGGGCGACATCTTCGAGCGGCGTCAGCGCGATCACCCGCGCGCGCGGACGGAACGACGAGATATGACGGGCCGTGTTTCCCGTCGTGGTGCCGGTGACGATCAGCGAGAGGGCTAAATTGTCGGACGAGCGGACCGCGGCTTCGGCGATCGAGGTGCCGATGTCGGTTTCGTCGGTCGATGCCGCGCCGGCGGTCGATGCGCGCTTCTTGCGCGCCTCGCGGTGCGGGAAGCGCGTTTCGACTTCGCGCGCGATCGTCGCCATGGCTTGCACGGCTTCGACCGGGTAGTCGCCGCGGGCCGTCTCGCCCGAGAGCATGACGGCATCGGTACCGTCGAGGATCGCGTTCGCGACGTCGGTCGCCTCGGCGCGCGTCGGTCGCGAGGCGTGGATCATCGACTCGAGCATCTGCGTCGCGGTGATGACGGGCTTCGAGGCGCGGTTCGCGCGCGCGATCAGATCCTTCTGGATCATCGGGACCTCTTCCATCGGCATCTCGATGCCGAGATCGCCGCGCGCGACCATGATTGCGTCGGAGGCCTCGACGATCGCGTCGATGTGGTCGAGCGCTTCGTGCTTCTCGATCTTTGCAATCACCGGAATCGTCGCCCCCGCCTCGGCGATCGCGCGTTTGACCTTTTCGATGTCCGCGCGCGTGCGCACGAACGATACCGCCACCCAGTCGACGCCCGCTTCGATGCCGAAGGCGAGATGTCGCAGATCGACGTCGGTGACCGAGTCGATGCCGAGCGATCCGTCGGGGTAATTGATGCCTTGCGTCGCGCGCAGATCGCCGCCGGCCTCGACGCGCGTGTGCACGTCGTTGCCGTCGATTCCCTCGATGCGCAGGGCGATCGCGCCGTCGGCGAGGTACACGCGCTTGCCGACGGCCACGTCGCGGGCGAAATCCGCATACGATGTGGCCACGCGCTCGGCAGTTCCCAAGATGTCGTCGGTCGTCAGCGTGAACGCCGCGCCTTTGAGCAAACGAACGGAATCGACGCCGCCGGCCAGTTTGCCGGTACGAACTTTGGGCCCCGGGAGATCCTGGAGCACGGCGATCGGCAGCGTCAGTTCGGCGGCGACCCGCCGGACGTCGGCGATCGTCTCGCGGTGCGAATCGTGGGTGCCGTGGGAAAAGTTGAGCCGCACCACGTTCACGCCGGCCAGGAAGAGCTCGCGCAGCAGTTCGGGCGAGCGCGACGCCGGACCGATCGTCGCGACGATCTTGGTGCGTTTTCCGATGGTAGGAGTCATCGGAGCACTGGCGTTGCGGTCGGGCCCGGCCGCCTCCTGCGGGCGAAAGATCGTTCCGGAACGCGCGCAGGAAATCGGTCGGCGCTTCCGGCTCGCCGTATGCGGGTACAAGCCCCGCGTGCGCATCGTGCTGTGTTTGCTCCTGGTGGCCGTCCTGGGTGCCGGAAGCCCCGACCCGTTGAGCGCGTTTCGCGTCGCCGACGGCCCGTTTGCGGGCGCCTATCGCATGGCGCCGACGGGTGGTATCAACTGGTACTTCCTCAACGTGTCGCTGTATTGGGACACCGGGGTGCCGGTCGAAAACGTGCGCGATGCGCTCGATCTCGAGCTCCGTTTGCGCGATCCGGTGGGTCAGATCTGGGACGAAGACCCGAGCAAAACGCAGTTCGTCGCGATCGGGACGGATAGCGACGACGCCTACGCCGCGACGTTCATTTCGCTGGCCGTCGCCTACCGGCGCCGCTCGCACGACGAAACCTGGTGGAACGCCAACGTGACCGCGCTAAAAGCGATCGCGCACAAGCGTATTCTCGAAGAGATTGCACCCAACGGCCTCACTCGCGCCTCGTTCCGCAACCCGACCGCCTACTTGATGGACAACGTCGAGGTCTACGTCGGGCTGCGCGATCTCGTCGACGCACTACACGAGACGCACGATCCCGACGCCGCGTATTTCGAGCGCTTCGTCCTGCCGCTGGGCAATGCGATTGCCGGACTCTACGATCCGGCTGCGCACGCGTACCGCTGGTCGAACATCGATCCGCTGCCTCCATATACCGCTTATCCGACCTGCGCGGCGCAGACGTTTCCGGAACTCTACGGCGTGCGAAGCAGCAACCCGGCTCAAGATGCAGCGCGCGCCCGTACCGTACGCCAGACGATCGGTCAGCGCTGTCCGCCCTTCGACCCCGTTCGCAACCAGCACGAACTCTTGATGTTCGCGCTCGACGTCGAGCGGTTCGGCCCGCGCTCCGCTAGGGAAAACCACGAGCTCGCCGTCGCGCGCGGTGTCAAGCCGGCCGATTTGCTGTCGGTCGCCTTCGAGAACGCACTCGTCGATCCACGACCGTAAAGCGGTGTCGCTGCTTGCTTACGTTTGAGCAAGTCACCAAGCGGACATAGCATACGAGCGGGTATGGGTTGCTTGATCTAGACACACGGTGCGATTCGCTTGGACGCCTCAATCAAGAACGATCAGACGTCGCGTCAACGCGGCGTGCGGAGCGCAATCGCCCCGCATCGTTCCTACCGGACGATCTCAGTCAAAGCGAGCGGTGCTTTCCTGACGATCCCGGCGCTGGTGATCGTGGAGATTATCGCCGTCTTCTCGGTGCCAGTCATGGCGCGGGCGATGGCGCAATTTGCGATCTATAGCGCGCACGTCGAAGGCGTCGTCGCGCGGCCCTTCGACGATCGTTTCGGCTGGATCGACCTGCGGCCGATGACCTTCGAGATGCACCACGACGACTGGATATCGCTGCTCGTGACGGCGCTCGTCTGTGCAGTCATCGTCGCGGTGTTCTCATTTTGGCAAGAGCCGCCGATGCCGCTGCGGTTCTATATCAATCTCAACGCAATGCTCGTCGGCAGCGCCGCGCTCTATATCTTTTTTGCCGGGCATCTCGGCTACGACAGCGCGGCGTTCTCGCAACTGATGCTGCGAACCGCCGTGCTCACGTGGCTGACGCTGCCGATCGTGATCGCGCTCTTCGCGGCGCTCTTTCCGTTCTCGTGGTGGGAGCGTCTGCTCTTCATCGGCATCACCGTCGCCTACGACACCCCGCTCTCGATCGTTCGCTACGCGGCGTTCGTATCGATTCTCGCGCGGACCGGGCCGGCCCTGATGCCCGACCTCTATCTCCTGTTCGGCCCGTTGCTCGACGCCGTGCCGATCATCACGATCTTCAGCGTGTTTCTCGTGCAAGCGGCACGCCGCATCGACCGCAACGCGGGGGTGTGGGAATGGATGTAGTGATCGCGATCGCCCGCGTCTACGTGTGGATCGTCGTCGGCGTGATGGCGATCTACGCCCTGCGGCACTGGGGATTCACCTGGAATCGTCTGGCCATGCGCCAACGCCCGTATTACCAGGATCTGATCGACGAGGATCTGCCGGGTGTCACGATCGTGGTGCCGATGCACGACGAACAGACGGTCGTCCACGCCGTGCTCGATGCGCTCATCGCCTGCGATTACCCGCGCGACCGTTTCGAGATCATCCCGATCGACGATCATTCGAGCGACGATACGACCACGATCGTCGGCGCCTACTCGGCGGCCTATCCGTTTATCAAACCCGTTTACGCGGTGGGCGGCGATCGGGGCAAGCCGGCGGCGCTCGATCGCGTCCTGCCGCTTGCGGCGCACGATATCATCCTCGTCTTCGACGCCGACTACCGGCCGGGCAAAGGGCTCATTCGCGAGCTCGTGATGGGCTTCGTCGATCCCGAGGTCGGCGCCGTGATGGGCCGCGTCGTGCCGCGCAACGCGAACGAAAACTTTCTCACGCGCATGCAAGCGATGGAGCGTTCGGGCGGCTATCAAGTCGATCAGCAAGCGCGCTATAACATGAACCTGATTCCGCAATATGGCGGCACCGTCGGCGGCTTCCGGCGTAACGTGGCGATGGAACTCGGCGGTTTCGATCCGCACGCGCTGGCGGAAGACACCGACTTGACGATCCGGCTCGCGCTGGCGGGCTGGCGCGTCGGCTATGCCAATCGCGCCGAGTGCTACGAGGAAGCGCCGGCGCAGTGGGCGGTCCGCTTCCGGCAACTGCGCCGCTGGTCGCGCGGCCACAACCGCGCGCTGGGCACGTATCTCTTTGCGATGATGCGGGCTGAGGCGCTGACCTGGCAACAACGCGTCGACGGAGTGCTCCTACTCTTCGTCTATCTCGTACCGGCCGTGCTCTTCACGGGCTTCGCCGCGAATGCGCTGCTGTTTTTCGCGGGCGCGATTCCGGTCGTCCCGCTGCTCTTCTTTTCGTTCTTCGTCGTGAGCTACAGCGCGTTCGGGAATTTCGGCCCCGCCTTCGAGATCGCGGCCGCGGAGTTGCTCGACGGCGCGCGCGAGCGGCTGCTCTTGCTGCCGTACCTCTTCGCGCTGTTTCTCTTCAACGGCTGGGCCGTGTCCGCTGGCGCGATGGACGCGTTCGGCGACTTCCTCAAAGGTCGCCGCGCCAAGTGGGACCGCACCCAGAAGATCGGAACGCCTCGTGGGGTGGCTTGAGATCCTCGCGTTCGCGCTGCTGCTCGTCCTGCCGGCGATTCCGAGCATGTTCGAATTGCGCAACCCGCAAGACGATGGAAAACTCGCCATCGCCGACGGCTACGTGCGCGACCCGCGCTTCTTCGGAACCTCGTTCCGGCGAATGCTCGCGCCGTTTTTGCAACGTGCCGGCGACGACGCAAAATTCTCCACCCAAACCGTCTGGCGCGATACCGAGCCGGTCCGCTTTGCCCCGCACTTGCGGGTCGACGACGGCGAGCGCGTGCGGGGCGTTTTGATCGGCGACGACGTGCGGATCGGCGACCGCGCCGGCATTCGCGACGCGTTCGGCCGCAATCACGTCGCGGTTGCCGACGGGGCGATCGTGCGCACCGCGGCTTCGGACGGGACGCTCACGGTCGGCTCGGACGTGCGCGTCTTACGCTGGGTGGATGCCGAGGGCGATTGCGTCGTCGGCGAGCGGACCGTGCTCGGCGCATCGGCATCGTCGGCCGGACTGCTCGAGCTCAACGCCGGGGTTCGCTTCGAGCGTGTCTGGGGCCGGCCCGTCCTGGCCAGCACGCCCAATCCGATCGCGTTGCCCGAGCGGCCCGATGCCAAGCGCAGCATCGAGGAGAGCGCCGTGCACGAAGACGTCGTCGAACATCGCTCGATCGTGTTCGCCGCAGGCGCGCGCGTCAACGGCAGCATGAAGGTCTACGGCGATGCGTTCCTCGAGGCCGACGTGCACGTGCACGGCCATCTCATCGCGCAGGGCGACATCTACCTCGGTCCGGGCGTACGCATCGACGGCAACGTCTTCGCCGAAGGCGACGTGATCTTCGACGACGGCGCGCATGTGGGCAACCGCGGCTACAAGACGGTGTACTGCACGGGCGTCGCCGTGCTCGGGAACGGTGCCAACGTCGACGGCTGGATCGTCGCCGAGGGCGGCGGGAGCGTCGCATGAAGCGGCTCCGCCGGCTCAATCGGCGCGTGCTGCTCGCCGTTACCATGATCTTGATCGCGCTCGGTGTCGTGTTTCGCGTTGCGGCGCTGCGCGGCGTCGAGGCAGCCGGCGACGGCCGCAGCATCGGGCTCGTGTATCTGCCGGGAACTTTCGGAGCGCAAGCCGGCGCGATTCGCGAGGCCTATGTCGCGCGCTTCGGCGCCGCGCATAGGCCGATCGTGTGGCTGTCGGCGGACGATCTCACCGTGCTCGATGGGGCGACGCTCGCGCACGAGTACCGCGCGATCGTGCTCACCGACGATCTCTCGGCGCGCATCCCCGAGGAAACGGTCGGCACGCTCGAGACGTTTGCGACCTACGGCGGCCGTGTCGCCGTCGTCGGCGACGCGGGATCGCGTACGCTCGACGGTCGCTATCGGCCGTTTTCGTTGACGACCGATTTCACCGGCATCGACGGCACGTATTTCACGAGCGACCGCCGCTCACCGCTCATCGACGGTCCGGTGTTTTTTGAATCGCCGGAGGCGGCGCTGCGCTGGGGCGTTGCGCCCACCGAGCTGCGCGGCCGGGAGCTCGTCGACCACGGTCGCCGCGCGGCGCGCTATCCGTATCCGTTTGCCGAGCGTGAGTTCAGCGACGTGCGCGTCGATGCGCACGGCAAAGCGACACCGCTCTTGACCGTGCGCCCGATCGGCGCCGGTGAGGTCGCGTACATCGGGCTCCAGGCCGGCTCGCTCGATGCGAATCACCACCCGTTCCCGATGACGATGCTCATCAATTTTCTCAACCGCGGTTCGTCGCCGCGTCCCACCCGGTCAGGAGATTCACCGTGATTCGTCGTCTGCTTCTGTGTTGTGTTTTCTTGCTCGCAGCGACGGGCAGCGCCGCCGCCGATCCCAGCGAAGTGTCGTTGACCGGCATCTTGGCCGGGTTCACGAGCGGCGGGAACGATTACGGCCCGTGGCGCTGGTTCGAACTCGATGACCGCTCGCACATCGGCGCCGATTCGCCGGGATTCGAGCTCATCGATCGGGGCGACGACGATCGACCGCTCGCGACGCACGGCAATTTGCTCACCGTCGACGACTACCATACGTTTTCGAAGCACTTCGCGATGTACGCAGCGCTGGGCGCCGGAGCGGGCAACGTGCTGCCCACGCACACCGCGTATCTGGAAGGCGATTACAAACTGGGCGGCGGGTTGCGCTGGGTTGCGGCGGCCGGCGTCGGCGTGATCTCGAATCCCAATGGGACGGTTCAGCGCTACGTGAACTACGGGCCGACGTACTACGGGAACAACTACAACGCCACCGTGCGTCTGTTACCGACCTCACAGGCGGGCTATCCGACCACGATCACGACGCTCGCCACGGTCCAAGCCGGGCGGCAAGGCCAAGCGAAGAGCACGCTCATCTTCCTCGATGGAAATCAGGCGCCCAGCACGCTTATCGACGTGTTCGCGCCGCCCGCCGCCGGTGCGCACGCCGTCTATGTGAGTTACCTCTACCAGAAGTGGCTCTCGGATCGCGGCGGGATCAAGATCGGCGTGCAGTTCGAACGGCTCTCCGACTTGACCGACTCGTCGCTGATCTATTTGGAACGCGGCATCACGGTCGGCGTCTTCAGCGAGGTCGGCCGCTGACTTAGGCCTAAGCAGTGCGGCGTGCAACGCGACGACGATGACGCACGCCGCCGTTGGTTTCGTGCGTATGGGCTCTCGCTCATCGTCCACGCACTCGGGATCTTTCTGTTCGCGTTCACGGTGCTGTTCTGGAACATCGAACTGCCCGATCAGGCGAGTTCCTCCGGCGGCGACGTCATCAGCATCAACGTCGCGCAGTCGCCCGTCCCCACACCGGCGGCGAGCACGGTTCCGCAGCCGCTGCCCAGCGTCGTGCCCGTCCCCGTACCGACGGTGGCCCCGCCCGTCCGCACGCCCGCACCGGTGACCGCCCGGGTGCCGCGGCCGCGCCGCACCGTCCCTACTCCGCCGCTACGTCCGCACGAGCTGGCCCGCATCCTCGCGCACGCGCCCGCCAATCCGACCGCGCCGCCGACGGCCGTCCCGACGGTGCCGCCAACGGCCGAGCCGACCCGCGTCCCGACCGCCGCGCCGACCCTGCTCGCGATCGCGACACCGGTTCCCACGGCTCCGCCGACCCAACGGCCCACGGCGCCGCCGACCATCGTCCCGACGGCTGTGCCCACCGCGCGTCCGACGGTGGCGCCGACCGTCGCGCCAACGGTGGCCCCGACGATTCGCCCGACGGCTGCGCCGACGGTGCGGCCGACCATCGCTCCGACGACGGTGCCGACCCAAGCGCCGACGACCCGTCCCACGGTCGCACCGACTGCGCCGGCCACGGCGGCCCCGACGGCGGCTGCGGCTCGCGCCCCCGACGTTGCCAAGGCGCCGGGCGCCGCAGCCACGCACGCGGCCGCAGGCAGCGGGCGCGGGGCGGGGAGTCCCGCGCCGCATGCGACCGCCGCGGGGAGCGCCGCCGCCGGCGCGCCGCACGCCGCGAGCGGCGGCACGGCCCCCGCGCCGAGCGCCACCGACAATGCCGCGCTCAACGATCGCCTGCGCAATCTGCTCCCGCACGGCAGCGTCGATTACACGCCGCGCCGGGTCGATCTCGGCAGCCGCAACGACTTCGCAGCGCGGGTCGAGGCGGCGTGGGAGTCGGGCCTCGCCCCGCCGCCCGACATCCTCGCCAAAACCTTCGGCATCATCTGGCAGAAGCGCACGACGGCCGCGCCGGACTCGGTCAGTTACGTCTTCGAGCGCTCGACGTTCGCCGGGATCGGCGTCTGCAAGGCCTACAAGATCACCGAACACCCCTACGTTGCGGGGCCGCCCGACCTGCGAACGCAACCCGTGCAGATAGGCGCCCGTACCGCGCCGCCCGACATCAGCATCGTCACGATCGTCCCGTGCAGCGAGAAGACCTACGACCCGGTCGAGCCCGGCTCGCTGAAGACTCCCGTCCCGCGCCACCCGCCGTAACCGGCTCCCCCGGAGCGGTTACCTGCCGTCGCTGATACTGCCGTAGCTGATACTGCCGTAGCTTGCGTGCATTGAGTCGAGCGCGTATACTACGTTACGGTATCACTCGAAGCGCGCCGCAAGGCGCGCTTCGTTCGTTCCGGGAGGCTGAAATGGAGAAACCGGCGGAGCCCGGCGCCCTGCAAGAGGCGTTCGAGCGCGTCGTCCATGGCATCCCGCACGAGGCCGAATTCCGCGACATCGAGATCGTGATGACCGCTGCGAAACGCATTCGCAACAGTTTTGCCCTCTCGGTGACGGTCGATAAGGAAGGCGGGGTCGACATCGCCGTCTGCGAGCGGATCGCCGCCCGCATCGATGCCGCTCTCGAAGCCTTCCCCCAACTCTATACGCTCGACGTCGAGTCGGCCGGCCTCGACCGTCCGCTCGTGAAACCGGCCGATTACGACCGCTTCGCGGGGCAAAACGTCAAGGTGCTCACGACCCTCGCGATCGGCGGGGCCAAGACCCACCGCGGGACGCTCGCCGGCCTGCGCGGCGAGAACGTCGTTCTCACCACCCCCACGGGCGAGTTGCCCATCCCGCTCGAGGTCGTGCGCGGCGCGAACATCGAGTACGACATCCGCGCCGATCTCGCGCGCGCAAAACAAGCAAAGAAGAAAGCAGTCAAATGAACGTAGAGATGATGCACGCGCTCGACGAACTCGAGAGAGAGCGGAATATCAGTCGCGAGATGTTGATCGAGGCGCTCGAAGCCGCGCTCATCTCGGCCTACAAGCGCAACTTCGGCGGCGAGGCGAACGCGATCGTGACGATCGACCGCCAGTCGGGCCAATACACGGTGTACCACCGCCGGACGGTCGTCGACGACGACGCGGTGAGCGATCCAAAGCTCGAGATCGCGAAGAAGCAAGCCGGTTCGCGCTACGAGCCCGGCGACTATTTCGATGAAGAGGTGACGCCGAAAGACTTCGGCCGCATCGCCGCGCAGACCGCGAAGCAAGTCATCGTGCAGCGCATCCGGGAAGCCGAGCGCGACACGGTCTTCAACACCTACTCGGCGAAGTTGCACGACGTCGTGCTGGGCATCGTGCAGCGCTACGAACAGCGCAACATGTACGTGCTGCTCGATAACAAGAACGAAGCGCTGCTGCCGTTTTCGGAACAAGTGCCGCGCGAGAACTACCGCATCAACGACCGCATCCGCGCTTACGTGCTCGACGTGCGCAAGACGAACAAAGGTCCGCTCGTCGTGCTTTCGCG
>Ga0116229_10009718_pt1 | contig 14613 bp, 13 predicted proteins | sample S1TSphgellanicum_3_FD_87313 | JGI IMG/M metagenome (GOLD analysis project Ga0116229, IMG submission 87313) | Host-associated microbial communities from peat moss isolated from Minnesota, USA - S1T2_Fc - Sphagnum magellanicum MG | ecosystem: Host-associated > Plants > Peat moss > Unclassified... | reverse complement strand
GTCGCCGTCGCCATCGGCGGCCTGGTCCTGGAGCGCCTGCTGTTCCGGCGTCTCTACGCCGCCGGCCACACCGCGCAGCTTCTGCTGACCATCGGCCTCGCCTACGTGATTGCGGAGGCAACCAAAATGGTGTGGGGCGACAGCGCCTTTTCCATTGCACCCCCGCCAATCCTCGCCGGCCGTTTTTCGTTATTTGGCGCAACATTGCCGGTCTACCACCTCTTCATCATCGCCGCCGCAATCGTGCTGCTCGGCGTCCTCGGTCTGCTGCTGCGCGGCACCAGGCTCGGCATGCTCATTCGCGCCGCGGCCTCGCATCCGGAAATGGTCGGCGCCCTCGGCTTCAATGTCCGCAATATCTATACGCTGGTCTTTATGATCGGCCTGTACCTCGCCGCCTTCGCCGGCGTGGTGATGGCGCCGATGGAAGGGGTTTATCCCGGCATGGCGGATGACGCGCTGGTGCAGGCGTTCATCGTGGTGGTTGCGGGCGGTCTCGGCAGCCTGCCCGGCGCCTTCATCGCCGCCGGTTTGCTTGGCGTGGTGCAGGGTTTCGGCAACATATTTTTCTCCAGCGAGGCGGTGTTCTTCCCCTTCATCGTGCTAGGTGCGGTGCTGCTGTTCCGTCCGCTCGGCCTGTTCGGCGTCAAATCCGCATGACAATGTACGAACGCGTTTTGCAGCGGCAAATTCTTGCCGGCGGCCATGCGGGACGCCAGGGCAAATACGGCGAAGCGGGTGCCACGCTTTTGCTCCTCGGTGTTTTGGCGGCGGCGCCCTTATTCGCCTCCCGCGCCACGGTGAACGACCTTGGCCAGGCCGTGTGCCTCGGCCTGTTCGCCATCAGCTTCAACATCGTCTTCAAATATTCCGGCCTGCTCTCCTTCGGCCATGCCGCGTTCTTCGGTTTTGCCGCCTATGCGGAAGCTTTGCTGCTGCAATTTTTTGGAAACCTGCCAATCCCGCTGCTCGTCCTCGACGCCGCCGCATCCACCGCCATCCTCGGCCTGGCCGTCGGGCAAATTTGTGTACGGCGAGAGGGCGCATATTTCTCAATGACCACGCTCGCCATCGGCGCTGGCCTATATTCCATCGCCTTCAAATGGAGTGCCGTCACCGGCGGCACCGATGGTCTGGATGGCTTCATGCCGGATACCCTGACGATTCTACCCGGCTGGCAATGGGATAGTCCCGGCATTGCGCAAACCTATTGGCTGGTTCTGGCGATTCTCATTCCCAGCGCGCTGGCCGCCTGGGCGCTGCTGGAACTGACGCCATTTGGCAACGCCGTCCGCGCCGTCCGGCAGAACGAAAAACGCGCGAAATTCCTGGGCTATGACACGCATCATGTAAAACTCGCCAATTTCACTCTGGCTGCGGGGCTTGCCGGAATCGCCGGGGCGTTATGGGCCATCGATAACAGCTTTGTCTCAACGGACAGCATTGACCTCACATTTTCCACCACTGTCATCATCATCGCGTTTATCGGCGGTACGGCCTGGTACTGGGGGCCGGTGATCGGCGCGGTGGTGTATATCGCCGCCAGCGACTGGCTTTCGGCGCTGACGCCGCATTGGCAAATCTGGCTGGGCATCGCCTTCATTCTTTTGGTCCTGTTCGCGCCTGGCGGAATCGCAGGACTGGTACGAGCCGCCTTTTACAAATGGCGTCCCAATGGCTGAAACACCGCTTCTGAATGTTTCCGGCCTGAGCAAAGGGTTTGGTGGTGTTCCGGTACTGGCGGACGTCAATTTTTCGTTGCGCGCCGGCGAACGCCTGGGCCTGATCGGCCCGAATGGCGCCGGCAAGACCACGCTTATCAACATGATCACCGGCGCCCATGCGCCGGATACGGGCCAGGTTTTTTTCCGGAACAAAAACATCACAAAGCTGCCGCCGCACCGCCGCAACCGCCTTGGTATGGCGCGGTCCTTTCAAATCCTCAGCCTGTTTCCGGAAATGACAGTGATTGAAAACATTCGCAATGCGCTGCTGCGCTATCGCGGCATGCATGTGCAATTCTGGCGCCGGCCGGCGCGGCAGGAGGATTTGCGGGCCGAGGCCGCGCATTACGCGGCACTTGTGGGGCTTGGCCAGGCGCTGGACCAGCGCGTCGACACGCTGCCATACGGCGAAGCGCGGCGACTCGATATAGCGCTTGTGCTGGCGCAGCAGCCGGAATTGATGATTCTGGATGAACCAGCCGCCGGACTTTCCGCTTCCGAAACCCGCGACCTTGTCGCCGTGCTGCAAGCCACCATCGGCACCTGCGCGCTGATTCTGGTGGAGCATGACATGGACGTCGTCTATGCGCTGGCGGACCGGATCATGGTGCTGGATTACGGCAGCGTGCTGGCCGAAGGCACGCCGGCGGAGGTCAGCGCCAATCCAGAGGTGCGCCGGGTTTATCTCGGCGAGGCGGCCGGCTGATGTTCGAAATCACCAATCTTCAAGCCGGCTATGGCAAAACCAAAATCCTGCACGGCGTCTCGCTGCACGGCAACGCGGCTGAAATCATCAGCCTGCTCGGCCGCAACGGCGCCGGCAAATCCACCACGCTCAAGTCGGTGATGGGGCTGCTACCGCCGCTCGGAGGCGCAATCACGCTGGATGGCGCAGCACTTGCCGGCGAGCCATCGCACGCAATCGCCCGGCGCGGCGTTGGTTACGTGCCGGAAGAACGCGCGATTTTTCCAACCCTCACCGTTGCCGAAAATCTCGCCATGGGTTTCTGGCGCGGCGGCAAGGCCGTCACACAGGCCACCGAAACCGTGCTCGGGTATTTTCCCCGTTTGCGCGAAAAGTTCCGCGCCCGCGGCGCCACACTTTCCGGCGGCGAGCAGCAGATGCTCTCCATCGGCCGTGCACTGATGGCAGCACCGAAAATCCTGCTGGTGGACGAACCCACCGAGGGCCTGGCGCCGGTCATCGTGCAGGCGCTTGAACAAATTCTGCAGGATTTGCGTAACACCGGGGTTTCGATCCTGGTCGCCGAATCAAAGCTCGCACCGGCCCGGCGCATCGCCAGCCGGATTTACGTGATGGGCAAGGGCCGCACCGTGTTCGAAGGCACCCCCGCCGAATTGCAAGACCGGCAGGACATCCGCCGCGAATTTTTGGAAATCTGAGATCAACAGGAGAGACTTATGAAACGCAATTTTCTGAAAACCACAATGCTAGCCGCCGCGGCCCTCACCGCCGCATCCGCTGTGCCCGCGCGCGCGGCGGACCCGGTCGTGTTCGTCGCCGCCATCATCCAATCCGGCCCGTTCAAGGTGACGGATGCCCAAAACCTCGCGGGGATTCAGTACGCCGTGAGCCAGATCAACGCCGCCGGCGGTGCCGCCGGGCACCCCATCAAGCTTGACGTTATCGATACCGAGCTGAACGCCGCCGCCACCAAGCGCAAAGTGACGGATGAAATTCTCAACAATAATGCCAAAATCATCATCGGTGCTTCGGGTTCGGATGTGTTGAAGGCGCTCGTCGCCGTCGGCCAGCAATACAAGGTTCCCGTCATCGCTTTCGCCGGCGAGGCGGATGACATGACCGGCGCCAAATTCGAACCAGCCTTATTTCGCGTCGCCGCCAACACATCGATGCACGCCGCCGCAATCGTTTACGCGATGAAGCAGGATTATCCCAACGTCAAAAAGGTTTTTCTGCTCAACCAGGATTATGGCTTTGGGCATGAATCCGAAGCCGGCTTTAAGTCGGCGCTGCAGAGGCTTGATCCGGGCGTGCAGATTGTTGGCGATGTGTTTCACCCCCGCGGTGCCGCGGATTTCTCGCCTTATTTGCAGCAAATCCAGGCATCCGGCGCCGATTTTGTTCTGACCTCCGATTGGGGTGCTGACCTGATCAAGCTGCTAAACCAGGCCAATAGTTTTGGCTTAAAACCCCGCGTCGGCGGCACGTTCCTCGCGGACCCGGAAATCCTGAAAGGTGTCGGCACCGGCGCCATCGGCGATATCGGCGCCGATGTGTATCAGCCCACCATCCAGACGCCGGCGAGCCAAAGTTTCGCTTCCGGCTTCCACGCGGCGAATGCCGGCACGGCGACTCCCTGGGCAACGGCCTCGGTCGGCAAATCATACATCGCAACCGAGCTTGCGGCCTACGCCATCAACAAATCCGGCTCGACGGATTTCGGCAAGATCGAGGCGGCACTTGAAGGTCTGCATTACGCCTCCATTGCCGGTCCGCTGGTGATCCGTGCCTGCGACCATCAGATTCAAATCGGCGAAGCCACCGGTGAGGTGGTGCCGGCCAACAACAACCCGTATTCCTTCCCCTTCATCGGCCCTGCGCTGATCGCGCCGCTCAGCGCGATTCAGGTGGCACCCGCGGATACCGGGAACCCGCGCTGCACGGCGGCAACCAACTGAGTTGTTAAGCGGCGGCGGCGGTTTTCGCCGCCGCCGCCTTTATCCGGGGAAAAATTTCTGTTGCGAATCGCCGCATCTCAGCCTCGAAAGGCTGAAATTGTAGCATGAAAAGTTCGATGCCCGCCTGACCGAACCCGTCTATGCGCGCGGCGACCTCATCATAGCTCCCAACCAGCCCGGCAAACGTCCCGCCATTGGTGCCGATGATCGGCGTTTTGCTGTAGGTATGGGTGTGCTTCATTACCACCGCGGGATCGGTGTTTTGCTTTTGTCGGGCGCGGATATCGGCGTCTTTCGCGGCCAGAGCCAGTAGATGTTCGTAAGCGTCTTGGGCGGCGGCGGCGGTTTCGCGGGCAATGACGAACGCCGAGAGGCCAAAGCGCAAAGGCGCTGCCGCCCGCTTGCGGCTTCTCACGCTCTCAATCAATCCCTTCACGTTTTCCAGAGGCTGGCCGTTGATAAACCAGACATCGCCGTGCGCCGCGACCAGGTCTAGCGCCGGCGCCGACTCACCTCCTACATAAATCAGCGGCCGCGCGCGGTAAGGATCGGCTGGCCGCAGCTGAAATTCCGAAATATCAAAATACCGGCCTTTGAAGGAAACACGCACGCCGCGCAGCAGGGCTTCGACAATTTCTATCCATTCCCGGCCATAGGCGTAACGTTCGTCATGCTCGGCAAATTGGATACCGGCTTTGTCATACTCGGCACGGTTCCAGGCATTGACGAGGTTGATCGCGAACCGGCCTTGCGAAATATGCTCGATCTGCTGCGCCATTTTCGCTAGAATCACCGGGTGGTAGAGCGGCGGCTTGATGGCGGCGATGATCTCGATGCGCGAGGTCAGCGCTGCAAGTGCCGCGGCGGCACTCCAGGCTTCCAACTGGTCCCAGTCATCATCATACGGGTTGGCGGTGTGCTGGGCGATCAACACGCTGTCATAGCCCAACGCCTCGGCCTCCAGCACCAGGCTCCTGTTCCGCGCCCAGGAGGCATCAAAAGGCTCATCGGGGTCGTGCAGCGCACCGCGGCTGCCATGCACCGCGGCCCAGATTCCGAAGCGCAGTGTCACGCCGGAATCCTTTCCGCTTTCGCCGTTTCACGCGCAATCAGTTCGCGCGTCAGCGGCAGCAGTGTTTCGCCGTAAGCGATGGCATCCTCCAGCGGGTCAAAACCCCGGATCAAAAATGTCGAAACGCCAAGCTTCCAATAATCCAGCAGCGCCTCCGCCACATGCGCCGGCGTGCCGACCAGCGCGGTGGTGTTGCCGCGCGCCCCGGTTGCGGCGGCGATCCCGGTCCACAGGCAGCGGTCCAGCCGCTCGCCCTGCGCCGCCGCTTCCAGCAACCGGCGCGAACCCTCATTCGCCGGCTCCCCCTTGTTCGGCCCCAGCCAGCCCTGGCCGCCGACACGCTTGGTCTCCTCCAATATTTGCGCCGCCCTCGCCCAGGCGGCGTCTTCCGTCGCCGCCAATATCGGCCGGAACGACAGGCTGAACCTTATGTTTCTGCCCCTCGCCGCGGCGGCGGCCCGCACCCGCGCGGTAATCTCCTTCACCTGCGCATGGGTCTCGCCCCAAAGCGCGAAAACATCCGCGTGTTTGGCGGAAACCTCAATCGCCGCCGGGCTGGCGCCGCCGAAATAGATGGGGATATGCGGCGTCTGCACGCAGCGCACCGAAGTCGCCGCATTTTCGAACCGATAAAACGCCCCCTCATGATTCACGCCACCCTGGCCGGTCCAAAGGCTTTTTAAAATCCCGACATACTCATCCGTCCGCGCATAACGCTCATCCTTGCCCAGAAAATCCCCGTCACGCCGCTGGTCAGCATCATCGCCGCCGGAGATGATATGCACCGCGAGGCGCCCATCGCTCACATGGTCCAGCGTCGCCAGCGCCCGCGCCGCCACCGTCGGCGCCACAAAGCCCGGCCGGTGCGCCAGCAACAAACCCAGCCGTTCGGTGTGCGCCGCCACATACCCGCCCACCAGAAACCCATCCGGCGCATCCGCGTAATAGCCGATGAGCACCCGGTCGAACCCGCCCGCCTCATGCGCCCGCGCAAAATCCCGCAAATACCCCTTATCCAGCACCACGGCTTTATCGGCCGGGTGGATTTCCGATTGCAGGCGCGGCTGGATCATGCCGATGAATTCGAGTGACATTTTTCTGGTCCCTTCAACTTTACCGGCCCCCAATAAACCTATAAACACAATAGATAAAGGATAAGGATTTTGCCTTTGGACGATGTACGCGTTTCGGGGTTTTCCGCCGTCGTTATCGAGGATGACGCGCAGGCCATCGCCACGGCCCGCCAGTTGGCGGCGGCTTTCGCCGAACACGCCGCCGCGCGAGACCTGCATCGCGATCTTCCCCACGCCCAGGTCGCGGCATTTTATCGCTCCGGCCTTGGCGCCGTTATCATCCCGCGCGACTATGGCGGCGCCGGCGTTTCCGCCGTGACCATCGCCGAGATTTTCGCCACGATATCCGCGGCCGACCCCTCGCTCGGCCAGATTCCGCAAAACCACACAGCCTTCTTGGAATTGCTGCGTTATTCCAAGGATGGGGACCAAAAACGCAAATTTTTCACCCTGGCGCTGCAAGGTGCCAGCTTCGGCAACGCCCTGGCCGAACGCCACGGCAAAACCACCAAGGACATCAGCACAAAACTAACCCGGCAGGGCGAGGATTACGTTCTCAACGGCCAGAAATTCTACGCCACCGGCGCGCTGTTTTCCGCCTATGTCCCCATCGGCGCGGTGGATGATGAGGGCCGCGTCCACCGCGTCATCGTGCCGCGCAACGCGCCCGGTCTTACCATCGTCGATGACTGGAACGGCATGGGCCAGCGCACCACCGCCAGCGGCACCGTCACCCTGGAAAACGTTTTTGTGCCGGCCGACCATGTCATTCACGTCCACGAATTTGCCACCCTGCCCAACGTGTATGGCCCGATGTCGCAGATCATCCAGGCCGCCATCGATCTCGGCATCGCCCGCGCCGCCATTGCGGAGACCATCGCCTTCGTGAAAACCCGCGCCCGGCCATGGATGGATAGCGGCAAGGACACCGCGGCCGAGGACCCCTTCATCATCTCGCAAATCGGCAAGCTGGAAATTGATCTCCATGCCGCCGAAGCCATGCTGGAACGCGCCGGCGAGACGATTGACGCGAGCCGCTTGGCACTCGATGAAGCCGCGCAAACCAAAAGCTCGATCGCGGTGGCCGAGGCAAAAGTCCTGACCACCGAAATCGCCATCGAGGCCACCAACAAGCTTTTCGAACTCGGCGGCACAAGATCGGCCATGGCGGATCTGAACCTGGACCGCCACTGGCGCAACGCCCGCACCCATACGTTGCACGATCCCGTGCGCTGGAAGTTTTACGCCATCGGCAACCACCATTTGAACGGCGCCCCGCCGCCAAAGCATGCCTGGATATAACGCGTAGCAGCAGGTTGAATATGATTTCGTTGCCGATGTCGCAAATAAGCTTGCCAAAGATAATTCCCTATATTACCGATAGAAAAAATTCTTTTTACTTAATGGGGGAGTTTATGCATTTTGCCATCCAACCTGCCTTCGCAACGTCGGGTTTGCTTGTCGGTCTGCTTGTCGGGCTGACCGGAGTCGGCGGCGGGTCGCTGATGACGCCGCTGCTTGTCCTGCTGTTCGGTTTTCACCCTTCCACGGCGGTTGGCACGGACCTGTTATTCGCCTCCGTAACCAAGGTCGCGGGCACAACAATTCACAACGCCGGGAAATCCGTCGACTGGCAAATTGTTGGTCGGCTGGCCACCGGATCGGTCCCGGCGACGATTCTCACGCTGCTGGCAATCGCGCATTTCGGCGTGGCCAGCAAAGGCATAGCAACGGCGATCTCGCTCACGCTTGGCGTGGCACTCCTGGTCAGCGCGATCTCACTGCTATTGAAAGACAAAGTCATCGCCATCGCGGTCCGCCGTAACCCGGATTTCGGGCTGAACACGTCATTCTGGCTGACGGTTCTTGTCGGGTTTATCTTAGGAATTCTGGTTTCACTATCATCGGTAGGCGCCGGCGCGCTTGGAACAATCGCGTTATTTTTCCTCTACCCGCGGCTTCCCACCGTCCGCATCATCGGGTCCGACATTGCGCATGCCGTTCCACTTACCCTGCTCGCGGGCCTCGGCCATTGGCTGCTTGGGTCGGTCAATTTTCACCTCTTAGGCTCGCTGCTCGTTGGTTCAATTCCCGGGATCATCGTCGGCAGTTTCGCCGCCCGCTATGCGCCCGAATGGGTGCTGAAACCTTCGCTTGGGCTGATCCTCGCGATTGTGGGTGTGAGAATGCTGGCCTGAAGATGATCGAATCCAGCGTAGGAGCTAAATATGGGCGTGGTTTTTGAGAGCCTGACCGGGAGCCTCCGCAAAATCGTTGCTGTTTCGGGCGCATGGCTTCCCAAGCCCCGCACGGTGCGCCTATCGGGCGAGGACCGGCGCAAAATAATCGGCTGTTTCAGAGCGGAGGACGGGCGAAATTTTGAAGTCATTCCTACCGATTCCGGATTTCGCATCGACGGGCTTAGCGGCCGCGAACTGATTCCCATCAGCCATGAGACTTTGTACGATGCCGGTGATCCCGAAGCCATTGTCAGGTTCGAGCGTCTGCGAAACCGGGTGTATACGAGCTTCGTCGTCACCCATCCTCTCCGGCTGAGCATCAACGCCCGGCGCGTGTAACCATGCCAAACTTGCGGAACCCTTCTGCAAAATCTTACGATCACTTCTGGTTTTAATGCGTCATCAATCATTTTGTAACCACCTAAGTCTAGCTGTTTACAAGGACAACCGAAGCACCCGCGCACATCCACGATAGATAAAACTCTATAGAATTCCTTCGTTTTTTCTTTTTCGTGACATCTTGCGCGGATCGGGTTGACCGCATGGTTAGCCCATGCCATTGCGACGGCGAATTCTTCCGCACCAACGTTATTTGAAAGACTTTCATGAGCGATCAACCCCTGTCCCCAACCGCCCTCAGCGACGTTTCGGCGCGGCAACTTGCAAATGCCACCAAAACCGTCCCGCAAATGTCTAGCATCACGCCGCGCTGGCTAGTGCATTGCCTGCAATGGGTGCCGGTGGAAGCTGGTATTTTCCGGCTGAACCGTGTGAAGGACGCTGACTCGATCACGGTTGACTGCTCGGCACGCGATGAGCGGGAATTGCCGCAGACCTTTGTGGATTACGATCCGGCGCCGCGTGAAATCCTTTTAAGCGCGGTCAACTCGGTGGTCGATATCCACACCCGGGTTTCGGATCTCTATTCGGTGCCGCATAACCAGATTGCCGAACAGCTGCGGCTGACCATCGAGGTGGTGAAAGAACGCCAGGAAAGCGAGCTGATCAACAACCCGGAATACGGCTTGCTGGCGAACACGCCGGCCGAGCAACGCGTTTCCACCCGCAGCGGCGCGCCAACGCCGGATGATCTGGACGACCTGTTGGTAAAAGTCTGGAAGGAGCCTGGGTTTTTCCTGGCTCACCCGCTCGCCATCGCGGCGTTCGGGCGGGAATGCACGCGCCGCGGCGTCCCACCGCCGACCGTGTCGCTGTTCGGGTCGCAATTCATCACCTGGCGGGGTATCCCGCTCATCCCATCGGACAAGCTTGCCGTGACCGAAGGCAGAACCGATATTCTGCTGATCCGCACCGGCCAGGCGCGCCAAGGCGTGATCGGCCTGTTTCAGCCGCAATTGCAGGGCGAGCAGGGGCTTGGCCTGTCCGTCAGGTTCATGGGGATTAACCATAAGGCAATCGCTTCCTACCTCATTTCTTTATATTGCTCGCTGGCGGTGCTGACACCGGACGCGATTGCGGTGCTGGAGAATGTCGAGGTTGGGAAATACCATGCCTATAACTACGCCTGATCTCGAATCGCCGTTTGATGTGGCGGCCCTGACGCGGCTGGCGGGAGCGCTTTTTAACACGCTGCCGGGTCAGCCGCCGGTTTTGCCGAGCGAAATCCCGGCACCACCGCCGTTGGGTGGCGTGCCGGTTGCACCGCCGGTGGATGGCGTGCCCGGCGCGCTTGCCGGGGTTGCGCCACCGCCTGGCGGCGCGCCGCTAGGTGGCTTTGGCCGCGCCGCGCCTGTGCCCAGCGCGCTTCCGGGTCAAGATCCTCAGCTTGGCAGCCAATCCGGTTTGCCAACGGCAACGGTGGCGCAGCCCGGGTTTTCTCTCGCAAAAATCCCGCCCCTCTCGGCCTCCCTGCCGCAAGAGGCACAGTTGCAAGCCCTTTTGGCGCCGCTGTTAACGCGCCCCGGCCAGCTTCCGCCGCTACCGGGTGGAATTCCGGGCCAGCTCACGCAACTCGCTCCCCCGCCCGCTGGCACCGTGCCCGCTGGCGCGGCGCCCGGCGGCGTGCCAGTGGGCGGCTTTGGTCAGGCCGCGCCCTCGCCGGGCTCACTTCCCAGCGACGTGCCAGAGCTTGGCGGCCAATCCGGCCTGCCAGCAGCACCCCCCAGCCAGCCCGGCTTTTCACTCGTGAATATCCCGCCGCTTTCCGCCTCCATGCCACAAGAGGCGGAACTACATGCGCTGCTGGCGCCCGTTCTCATCCGCAACCCGCCCCCGGCCTTGAGCGGCCTGACCGCGCAACCGCTATCCAGTTCACCCGTCTTCTATTTCGCGGAACCGTCCCAAACCGTCCCGCCGCTTCCCCCCGGCGCGCACCCGCCCTTCAACGCCGAAGCCCGTGCCCGCGATTTCCCGATTCTGAACGAACGGGTGAACGGCAAAAAATTAATATGGCTGGACAATGCGGCGACCACCCAAAAACCGCACGCCGTCATTGAGCGAATCAAATATTTCTACGAACACGAAAACTCCAACATCCACCGCGCCGCGCATGAGCTGGCGGCCCGCGCTACCGACGCCTATGAAAAATCCCGCGAAACCGTTGCGCGCTTCATCAACGCCAGCTCATCGGAAGAAATCGTTTTCGTCCGCGGCGCCACAGAAGGCATCAACCTGATCGCGCAGAGCTACGGCAAAAAGCATTTGCGCGACGGCGACGAAATTCTCCTCACCCATCTGGAGCACCACGCCAACATCGTGCCCTGGCAATTTTTGGCGGCAGAAACCGGAGCTGTCATTCGCGTGGCGCCGGTGGACGATAGCGGCCAGGTTCGGCTGGACGAGTACGACAAGCTGCTCAACAGCCGGACAAGAATCGTCGCGTTCACGCATGTGTCCAACGCGCTGGGCACGGTAACCCCGGCACGGGAGATGATCGCGCTGGCGCACCGGCGCGGTGCGCGCGTGCTGCTGGATGGCGCGCAATCAATCTCCCACATGCCCATCGATGTGCAGGCGCTGGATGCCGACTGGTACGTTTTTTCTGGCCACAAAGTTTTTGGCCCGACCGGCATCGGTGCGGTGTTCGGCAAGAAAGCGGTGCTGGATGACAGCCTGCCCTGGCAGGGCGGCGGCAATATGATTCGCGACGTGACCTTTGAAAAGAGTACGTTCCAGGCGGCACCTTTCAAATTCGAAGCCGGCACCGGCAACATTGCCGACGCTGTCGGCCTTGGCGCCGCTCTGGAATATCTGGAAGGTGTGGGCATGGCATCGGTCGCGGCGCATGAGCATGCGCTCATCACCTACGCCACCGACCGCCTCACCCCAATCCCGCGCCTGCGCATCATCGGCACCGCCGCCGAAAAGGCCGGCGTGGTTTCCTTTGTGCTGGACGGTATCCCGCCCGAATCGGTGGGCAAGGCGCTGAACGAAGAAGGCATCGCGGTCCGTTCCGGCCACCATTGCGCCCAGCCCATCCTGCGCCGCTTCGGGCTGGAGGCAACTGTCCGCCCCTCGTTCGCGCTGTACAACACATTTGCCGAAATTGACGCGCTGGCCGACGCCGTGCGGCGCATCAGCACCGGGTTGATCCGCTAGGCATGGCATCGCCGGAAAAACGGGCCTCGCTGCGGGCGACGCTGGGAAATTTGTCGCTTGTCAGCGCAGACCATGGCGGGCGCATCAACAGCCAGGTTCTTGCCGACGCCCTGTGGACCAGATTGCGTCAGGAGGCGCAGGAGGCCCTGGTCAATGCGCCCATGCTGGCGCCGCTTTTCACCGAATCGATCCTCAACCGCCGCAGCTTCGAGGCGGCGATTTTTCACCGCATCGCCACACGGCTGAAAAATGATGTCGTCGGGCTTGGCGTGATTGTCGATGCATTCTACCGCGCGACCGAAGCCGAGCCCGCCTTGATCGGCTCGCTACGCGCCGATATCGCCGCGGTGGTGGAGCGCGACCCGGCGACCGAGCGCTTTATTGAACCATTCCTGTATTTCAAAGGCTTTCACGCGCTGCAAATCCACCGCCTGGCGCATTGGATGTGGCGCCATGGCGAGCGCGATTTTGCGCTTTATCTGCAAAGCCGATCATCGGATGTGTTCCAGACGGATATTCACCCGGCGGCGCGGATCGGCAAGGGCGTGTTTCTGGATCATGCGACCGGGCTGGTGGTGGGTGAAACAACGGTTATCGAGGATGATGTGTCGCTGCTGCAAAATGTAACGCTCGGCGGCACCGGCGAACACGCGGGCGACCGGCACCCGAAAGTCCGCAAGGGCGCGATGATAGGCGCCGGCGCGAAAATTCTCGGCAATGTGGAAATTGGCGCCAATGCCCGCATCGCCGCCGGCGCGGTTGTTCTCATTGATGTACCGGCCAATTCGACCGTTGCCGGTGTGCCCGCAAAAATCCTCAAAGTGGCCGAAGCCGTAAAAATAGCGGAGGATTTCGAAGCCCTCGCCGATGCTTCCCTGCGGGATAGCTTCGACTTTTCGGTTTAGCCGTCCGGCCGTAGCACAGGCGCCGCGCGGGCTTCATGCCGCGATACTGGCGGCTGGGCGATTGGCGACGGCTTCCCGCACCAGCGGTATGAGGTCGCTACCGTATTCAATTGCGTCCTCCAGCGGATCGAAGCCGCGGATCAGAAATGTTGTTACGCCGAGGTCGTAATAATCAAGCAGCGCATCCGCGACCTGCGCCGGCGTGCCAACCAGGGCCGTGGTATTGCCCTGTGCGCCGGTGACGCGCGCAACACCGGTCCATAGGTGCTTGTCTAGCCGGTCGCCTTGGGCGGCCGCCTGAAGCAGTCTTGCCGAGCCTTCGCTGCGCGCCGGACCCAAAAAATCCTCCAGCCAAAGCTGGGCGCGTTCCGCCCTGGTGCGCGCCAAAATAGCATCCGCGCGCTGCCAGGCCAGATATTCGGTTTTTGCCAGAATCGGGCGGAGCGAGAGGCTGAAGCCGATGCTGCGCCCATACTTTGCCGCCGCGGCGCGCACCCGCGAAACCTGTTCGGTAACCTGTGCCAGAGTTTCGCCAAATAGCGCATAAATATCCGCGTGACGCCCGGCCGCCTCAATCGCTGCCTCCGAAGAGCCGCCGAAGAATATGGGAATATGCGGCTTTTGCACCGGCTTCTCCGAAACGAAACCGCCCTTGAAAACCGCCCTTGAAACGATAATACCGCCCCTCATGGTCAAACGGCGCTTCGCTGGTCCAAAGCCGGCGAAGCAGGCCGACATACTCATCCGTGCGGGCGTAACGCTCATCCTTGTTGAGAAAATCACCATCGCGTTGCTGCTCGGCATCATCCGCGCCGGATATGGCCAGGTTTCTGCCGCACACCTTACCCAGGCTGACGAAAAATGGGTTAATCAAACTTTGGTCCCGCTGAAAAAGAGACGAATCCTTTAAAAATTCGTACCGATACGAAATTTCAAGGGTTCGCTTGTCGGCCGCGGTATTTGCTCGACCGGGTTTCCCGAATGGGCCGACTTGCGGAAACCGATGCAAGCGGATCAAGCACATCTCGTTTTGGTATACGAGTGTCAATCGGCACGCAAACGGGGCTCTGACTCACTTTTGATGGAATTGGGGTGCTCTCTGACCTCGGATCACCGAGGGAGTTCGTTTTCATGGCCCAAACGCTTCACGCCTCTGCTCTCGTCCCGCGTGGCTTCGTCGTCGATGAGGTGACGAGCGATGGCGCGAGCGCACTGATTACCGTGCGCTCCATCGAGACCACAAGTATCTGTCCTGGGTGTGGGACGCGATCCGGTCGGGTCCATAGCCGGTATCATCGACGCTTGGCTGACTTGCCGATCGGCGGGCGTCCGGTTCGCCTGATTGTGCAAGCTCGGCGGTTCTATTGTCGGGCCGTT
>Ga0116229_10009712_pt1 | contig 14614 bp, 18 predicted proteins | sample S1TSphgellanicum_3_FD_87313 | JGI IMG/M metagenome (GOLD analysis project Ga0116229, IMG submission 87313) | Host-associated microbial communities from peat moss isolated from Minnesota, USA - S1T2_Fc - Sphagnum magellanicum MG | ecosystem: Host-associated > Plants > Peat moss > Unclassified... | reverse complement strand
TTGATGGGTGGTGGGGAAGGATCGGACGGGGTGGGGGGCACGGGCGGGGAAGGACCGGGCGGGGGGAAGCTCGACGAGTGCATTATGCACCGGGTTCACACTAGTAACCATTAATACAATAACCACTAATAACCACCAATAAAATATTTTCATTGTGTTTTTAGTGGTATTTTCAATTTTTTTTAATGCCATTTTTGCAAATTTTGCAAATTTTGCAAGGTGTTTTCAATGTCATTTTCATGTGTTTCTTAAGGTGTTTTTTTAAAAATTTAATTTCAAAAATCCATTTTAATCATAAGTTATTTCATATGTTATTTCCAAGTATTGTTTTTCATTTTTCATCAAGTGTTATTTTGATTTATTACCAAAAGGTGTTTTCAAAATAACTTTTCCCCAAAACTCACAAAAGGAGAGATTGGAAACAATGGTCATAAGTTCTATTTTATTTATGTATATTGATTCTCGTCCAACAATTGTTTTTAATTAAACTAACCTTACAACTTGAACCTAAATCTTGAACCCAATAATACAAACATTTATATTGGGTCAATATGGCTCTCACAACCTTCATTCAACATCTTCAATGCATGTAAGAAGAACCATTCTAGAAGGGTCAAGATGGTCAAAATGGCACTAGATTTCAATAGCTTGAAGTAGTCCATAGCTCCTGAAAAAATGGATGCTTACAAATATGTATATAGCAAATGGGTTCAGCCCAAATATGCACACTTAGTTGTAACTAATTAACATGTTCATTTCAACCTATGATCAATTTTGCAATTTCTTGTTGTTTTAGTGGGTCATTTTTTCCATATTTTATGTGCAAAAATATGGCATTATTTGGATCTTAAAGTAGTAGATATTGGAAAGGTTTCAATCCTAGCAAAAAGATTTGAAGCTGATAAAAGGAATTAATTTTGGTAATGCACACATGACTTAAGGCAAATGTGACAAGCATAATATCCAATACCCAATTCCCTAGTCTAATGCGTCCATTAGCTACTTCCATTTTGAACTTGTTTTTAGCTTTGCCTATCAAAATCCCAACCATCAACCAATGCAATGTCTCACATCTTAGTGTTTCACATTGAACTTATCGAAGGTCTCCATTTGTCAATTTATGAACTTAAAAATGTAATCAAGACCGAACATTTGAGGTGTTAACAAAATAGCAAAACAAGGTTCCCCAGATCGAACATCAAACGAGTATTTAAAAGATCATGACACAATTGGATTCATTTGCAAAAGGTAAAGTTGACCATAAAAGATGAATCCACATCTTGACAAGAACCCATTTCTTAGATCTTGGTCTAATTGTTCAGGTTTTGCTGTAGATGTTAGCAGTAGCATATGTTTATGTTTCTTATTATTTTGTCCTTTAAACTAGTAGCAAAAAAAAGTCCATGAGATTTAACTCCATTTTCTATTCACTTAACAAACAATAAGCAAATCATGATTAATTTTGAACCAATTCCCCCATCGAAAGTGCCAATAAACTCAATAGCACAAAAAAAAATAGTTGAAGTGAAATAAAAGAGATAGGAATGAGAGGGCCAGGAGAAAGAGAGAAAGATACACCAACCTCATACACATTATTGTTATTTTCGAGAATCTACCACTTTGAAGCAATGCATTGTAGGGTTTTTGTATTTAAGGTGTAGTTGTTCTAAGCTGATATAAAACCTCTACATCTATATGATCCTCCTTGGTATTCCATCGAATTTTTACATAAGGGACACATGTCTAATGCCCCAAACATCATCCCATCCACATTATCGACACAAAACATCAAAACATATGTGCCTTAGAACAAAACTTTTGCAAGTTAGTATGCTTATTGACTGTTATTTATTAACTACATCCCAAGTTGATGAAACACCCAATAATGAAGTCCAAACATCAATCATTATGACAAATAACTAAAGTACATGTTTTGTGGGTGTATATGGTCATAGATATTTGACGTTCAAAACCTCACCAAAGATCTTGCAAGTTCTACTCAAAGTTGAAGCATTCTTGTTGGCTATTAACTTTTTTTGTAACTCAACAGTGCTCACATGCCGGTGCAAGTTATCCTTTAGTTCCCACATGTCGTTTGACTACTTCTCCAATTTTTTACCTAGCTTTATAACCTGCTTGGATGCAAGAACTACCTCTTTACTTTCACCTATTTCTTGTCCATGTGCTTATTATATGTAGTAGCAAAATTGACATTGGCTTCAACATCTACATCAAATGTGGTAAATACAAAATCTCTAATTCTATATTCTAGTCTAAAATTTGGACTGAAATGTAATAAAACTAATACTAACAAAGTTTGTTCGTTCATATCTACTTAGAACTAGTTTCAAAATTAAAATCCAATAATGAAAGTATGATAAAAACATAAAAAACAACAAACTCCGACTATGGAAACAAAGTTTTTCCAAAAATCAAAGTATTTTTCTCTCATACTCCATTAAAGTTCCATCTTCTACAATTATACAATGGTCCTCATCTTTTTTTCTTCTCTAAAGATATTCCTCAACAAAAATAGTCTTATGTTCTATTCAAATTCAAATGGTGATAAAAACTATGTAATCTAGTTAGTAATTCGTAAAACAATAACTAGGTAAATATAAATACATTAACTAATAATTACCACAAGTATCTACTCCATTTACATTACCCCACCTATACTTTGAATTACATCTTGAAATTATGGATAAAAAATGTGTTAATAAAGTTAAATGTGTTGTTGTTTCTAATCCTGTGATTCAAAATTTTGATTTGTCTATATTATAATATGCTTTGTCTGTATTATAGTTTGTTTAGCTTGTATTTCAAATTGAAGCACTATCTAATTCTTTGTTATATACAAAGTTTGTTGTTGTTCTTATGATGCCCTTGTTGACAATTATGAAGTTATTTGTTGATAAGTTGTTATCTACTCTTGTGATTACAACTTTGTTGTCACTTTTAACTACTGTTGTAACTACAAATCTCATGTGATTTGATTTTGACCTTGTTGTTGCAACTGTGATACAACTTGTAACTATTGATTTAACTGTAGATCTGATGTAATATGAGTTTGATCCCATTGTTGCAACTCTAACACAAGCTCAATTTGACCCTATTAATCCTCCTAAATTATATGTTCCTTAAGTTGTATCTGCTCCCTTATTTTTGTGGTTGTAAATGCATATTCCTAAAAACTAACTTCCTGTAAAACAAATTATACATGTTCTAGAGTCTTTTTTAATAACCTCCTTCTCAAGGCTATCCTTTCCTCCTTTAAAGTCTCTTAACTCTTCTGCTATTCTTATACCTAATGGTCTTGCCCCATATATATCCCTTCTGTTTTCTTCCTCATTTGAAGTCTCTGGTTTTGGAAATAGAACTCAAGGTTCATACTCAAATGATGGCATAACTTTTTCCATCTAAGAAATCATGTGTCTGTAGAGCCTTTCATTCCTCTCATACTTTCCGCAGACCTTCCCAATATCCTTCTGAACAATGTCTTGAACTACATCCCACCATAAGTCTACATCTTTTTCCTCCATTGATAATGTCGTAAGTTTTACTTGAAGCAAATTATTCTATTTCCCAAATTCACTATTTTTTCTAAAGACAATATCATAATTGAAGGGTTTTTTCTTCTAAGTCGCCTCTAGAAGTTTGTTTAACTTTTCATTAAAGACCATCTGCTTTTGCAAATTTCTATCCATCTGTGCATGCCTTTGGTTAACTTGCTTTTGTACCTCACTCTTAGCTTGATATGCATTGGAATTGTCCACTTTGAGCTCCTCCAACTCCTTCTGTTCCTTCAAGAGAGTTTCTTCCATGTTTTTTGTAGTCTCTCTGAAGTTTGGTATGCTTTACATTTAGAGTATCTTTTCCTGCTTTTAAACCCCAACATTGGCATCTATCTCTTTTAAAGTTGCTTGCAAGGAATCCTTTTTTATTTTTATAATCTCCAAATCTTTGTTCTGTTTCTCCATGTTATTGTATCGTCTATCTAGCTGCTTAGAGTTCTGCTAATACATGACTATTCTCACTATTCCTATCCTACAACTCTGCTTTGAGCTTCTACTCCTTCTCCAAAGCTCCCTGCAAATTTTAAACAGATCTATCCTTTTCCTCTATAATCAGTTTGTTCTTGATCTCCAAAATATAAAGTATAAGCAAAATATTTGTCATTTGTACATTGTATTCTATTGTTTATTGAAACATAGTAGTAGTTCTTTTGTGCTCATCCAATTCTACTTCTATCCCTTGCACAGACCTTGGTGTATGAAACCTAGGAGTCTAACCCTTAGAACTTTTACATGATGAACTTAGACTCATGTGTGCAGTCCATAATTCTCTAAATACATTCATGCCTATTGTAGAACTTGGTCTTGAAGGCAACATACCTTCATTATTTTGTGGTGATGGAATAAATTGTTTTACTTATGGTGGATTTAGGGCAAAATCCTATATTTGCTCCTTTGTTGAATGTTAAACTTGAGACTCTGGCACCTTCTTGGGCCATTTTTGATGCTCTTGCCCATCTAATCTTTGTTCATGCTTGGGAAAAATTGGTAGTCTTGAATTAGAATTAAGAAATATGGATTTATCCTTCTGTTTTTTATTTTACTACTATTATTTCCTTAACAATTATGTTATTTATTGAGGATCAATATTGCCTTTCATTGTAATATCCTCCTATCTTTTCTAGCTTTTCTACATAGTTTCTATCTCTTCATCATCACTTAGATTGAGACATCAAAATTGTTCTTCTAGTTGTCCTAGTCTTTGGCTGTTTTTCCTTTTTAGGAGAGATGTGTATAGGATTCAAAGGCCTTTTGTTCTTAATGAACCTTTCTCTTAGATTGTTTCTTCTTCTTCTTTTGTCCTCTTGAGGTTGCTTTGCATGTTTCTTCTTCTCCTGTGATTTTGCTCTTTCTAATGGAAACCACTTTTGAAACAAAACTTCTAGGACTATGGCAAAATGACATACATCTTTTTTTGGTTCTTTTTTGGATGTTCCTTCAATCATATTTTTCTGACACTTTTCCCATTTGATCAATTCCTTAACCAATTGAGAATACATGATTACAGCCCAATCAACAAACTTTCCATGATGTGCTCTAAAGATCATCATAACAGACTTATTGTTAAAATATTGCACCTTATCCTTCTAGTAAATAATTGGCAAAATGGCACAATTTTATTAACATACTTTAACTTTGTCTTTTTCATGACCCACCTTTCATTGGTCTTGTATGTGTCAGGGACTCTATTTACTATATCTGCTAATGTTACTTTGGCATCAGACATTTCTGCTTGGTCTACCTCTATCTCTCTTGTATGGCAAATTTAAAATTTTTTTGCCAAGACATGCTTATCTATTATACTCTGCTTGTCCCCCAACATAACCTTGATTTTGTTATGTTCAGGATCCAACTTCCAATTTTTCAAAAATTCAACTAGAATGTTGTGGTAAGGAATCTTCCATCCAATCACAAACATGCATACTAATCCAACTCTATTTCCCCAGGCTCTCTTTTCCTCTCTAGAGCTTGTCCAAAACAAGATGTTCTTTAAATTGCTATTGTAATTTTGTTTTGTTAGAGTAAAAACATACCTAACCTAATCATCTTAATGATTTTTCACTTTCTTCCCACACAAATTTGCAACCGTTGCTTCCTGACTTGTTCTCTTCATGCATTTATTGTTGGGAATATGAAGTTTCTTTAGAATGTGCTTTTAAATGCTCCTTTCGATGTAATGGCAATTATTGTTGTTGCAAATCATCCTTTTGCTGGTCTTCCTTAGAATTTGAAATAGAAATGGGACTGATTTGTTCACTAGGACTTGCTTGTTTTATAGGCTTTCTTATATCTCCTCAATGTTTCCTTTCAATCTTTCTTGTTTTTTCTAATTGTTTCAAAAAAAATTTCAAACTTGGATATCAGAGAGGATTTCTGAGAAGAAGAAGAATAATAAATTGGAAAAGGAAAAGGCAAACCTCTTTCTAGAAACCTAAATTGCAGCGGCAAAATGTTTGCAAATTTTTACTGCTCTCTCAATTTCTTTTGCCCCTCTTTCAACTTTTGCAACTTCTTTTTAGATTATCTTTGTAATTTTTCCACAAAACTTTCTTTAGCACTCATTCTGGAGACAAAAAAGGATTGAAACCTACTTGTAGAAAACGAAAACAAAATCAATCTGGTGTTTGCCGCCTTCTAAAACGAAATCACCTTGTTTCATGAAGCGATGTTTCATTTTCATTTTAGGGTAAATGTTTTAATGATTTGTATATTATTTTATTTTTTGAAATTTGTTGTTTCTTGCTTAAATTCATATTGACATCAACATGGGCTACAATTAATACTTGCTGACCAAGGAATTTTGTGGACGTGGCATTGGGTAATTTTGATGGCATTCACGATTCTAATGACCTGGTTTTATCCACACTACAAATTCCCTCTGGCCTATGTTGAGTCATCAGATTAGTATAATTTTGTTCTGGTGTCATTGACTTATCTACCCCATGATCCGGTAACTATGAAACTATATAACCATGGTTTGGGTATTTGTTCATAATTTACTAACTTATCAGATTTATTAGGGCTGCTTTTGATACTATTATTTTATTAGTCCCAATTGTCTCTGTTTTTCTCTGATCTTTTAAATTTTCATCAAATTTTTCTTCAATGTGGTCTTCATCTATGGACTGTAAAGACTTCTGATCCTTTGAACTTTGAATCCCTTTTAATCTATTCCATATATATATATATATGGTTTCTACTTATTAACACTAACTAATATTGGGTTTGGTTCAAAATTATTGACAGAAACCAAAATAACAATATTATTGGGTAAGCAATACTATACCATGAATGGACCAAACAATTTTTTTTGAATTTGCCTAGATGTGTTTTTTCTCCTTTGGGAAACCATAAGACATAATCTCCAAATTGGAACTTCTCCTCAGTATTTTTCTGTTGATTCCACAAAAATTTGATCCACTGGTTGGTTCCCACATTGTTCTAAGCTTCTAATCTATTCTCATGTAACTTTTCCAATTTTGTAATTCTGGATGTTAACATTTTTGTTGGTTCTACATCTCTGTGGTCCCCACTGATAGCTAATAGAACATATTTTGTTGGCATAAGAAGATGCAAACCATAGACTAAATAGTAGGGTGTATAACTTGTTACCACCTTGTAAGTAATCCTATATGAAAATAAAATTATAGACATATGTTCATCCTAGTTTTTTTTTTTTCATTAACTAACTTAGTCAATAATCTACTAATGACTTTGTTAGTTGACTTTGTTTTTCCATTTCCTTGTGGATAATATGTAGTAGAACTAACATGCTTCAACATAAATTATTTTGTCAGATCTTTTATTGTGTCATTGATGAAATGTATTCCTTGATCTGTAACTATGGTCAATGGACATCCAAATCTAGTTAGAATATATTCATATAAAAATTTAGCTGTAACTACTACAGTATTGGTTTTGAGTGCTTTTGCTTTTATATATCCACTTGGTTGCATAATAGGTGGCCACCAAAATGTATTTGTTTCTTGTTAGTTTTCTTACTAGTTTAATTGGACCTATAAAATCTAGACCCCATTTCATAAAAGGTACTTCTAGAAGTGTTGTTACCAACTCGGCCAAACTTTTTATTTTGAGTCCTTTAATTTTTTGACAACTATTATAGCTTTTGCAGAAGTCATGAGTATCCTTGAATAAAGTTGGCCACCAATATCTTGCATCCAAAATTTTCTTTACAATAATATTTGCAGCAAAATGTCTTCTAGCCATTCTTTCATGTAACTCCTTCAGAACAATCTATGCTTTTGAGGTGGTCAAACATCTACACACTATGTTGTCTTGTCCCACTTTGTACATAGTTCCCTCTTTCAGAATGAAATGTTTTGCCTTTTTGGCCAACTTCTATTTATGAGCTAGGTTTAGAGTTTCTGGCATTTGACCTATTTTTAAATAGGTTTTTATTTCTTGCATCCATATAGGTTCTACAAAAAATAATGATGCATCCACAGTTTGATTTAGGACACCTAATGGTTCTAAACTATCTAGCAATCTAGATAAAACATAAACAACTACATGTGTTCTACCAAGTTTGTAGACTATTGTGAATTCATACTCCAAGAATAACAATAACCATCTTGATATCTTTCCTAAAGCATGTGGTTTATTGACCAAGTACACCATAGCCATATGGTCTACACAAAAAATAAATTTGTTTCCCAACAAAAAATGTTTAAACTTATGTAAAGCATAAACCATTGTTAAGGCTTTTTTTTTTATAATAGTACAATTTTTTTTCTACTTTATCGAGTAGTCTAAAGGCATATACTATATAGGTTGGTCATACTTACCAATTGGCCTCTATGCCAACATTGCACTTATTGCCAATAATGATGCATTTGTGTGCACATGAAACTCCAATTGCCAATTTGGAGGTATTAAAATTGGTGTTTCCATGTACTTCTACTTGATATGATCCCAAGCTTCTTAACATTTTGTCGCCTAGATAAAAGGTTTTGTTTTCCTCATCAACTTGGTGATTGATGCCATGATAAAAGCAAAGTTCTTGATGTAACATCTATAAAACTAAACCATACCATTAAAAACCTGAATATGCTATGGATTGGTAAGTACTGGCATATTTACTTGAACCTTTTTAGGGTTTAGTATTTTTCCTTCCTCGAAAACTATGAACCCTAAAATCAATTTTGAAAATACCATAAAAGCACATTTCTCTGGGTTAAAACTGATTCTATATTCTTTTCATTTCTAAAAGTAAAGTTTGAACTTCATTAAATGACTTTCCATGTCACTATAAATTATGAAATCATCCAAAAATATCTTCATGAACTGATCTAAGTACTTTTTGATGGTTCTATTAACTGTTTTTTAGAAAGTTGGTGGCCCATTTTTGACACCAAATGGCATCACCATTCGAACAAAAGCTCCCCAATCTATTACAAAAGTTGTTTTGTATCTATCCTCAAAGGCTATTGAAATCTGATGGTATCCTGAATATCTATCTAGAAATGAATAAGTTTCATACCTTGTTACAGTGTTCAATACCTCATTAGAAAATGGCAAAGGATAAGGATCTTTTTTTGTTGCCTTATTGAGCTTCTTGAATCCACACAAATTCTCAATTTGCCATTCTTTTTAGGCACTACCATTATGGGTGATAACCATGTGCCTCCTCTATTGGTTGAATAAATCTAGTTGCTAATAGTTTATCAATGTTCTATTTGAAAACTTCAGCATAATTAGGGTTTAATCTATACCTTCCTTAACATGTTGGTGGAATTGAGGTATCACATTCAATTATGTGTTGAGCCAATTATGGAGGTATGCCTTTTAGATCTTTGTAAGTCCAAGCAAACACATCCTTGAATTCCTTAAATAATATTTGAAGTTCTTTAGTCTTTTCCTTTGTCAATTGTGAATTAACCTTGATGTATTATGGATTTGCCTCTGTGCCAAGATTTGGCTTAACAAGTTGTAAAGTCCAACCTGCTATTTGAAGATTTTGTACCTGTATTTTTGTTGGTGTTTCATCCAGTTGAATATCATCTTGGATATGATGGTAATAGGTTTTCAGATAAACCTTCTTTTCCAATGAAACCTTTGGTCTAACACAAAAGTCTTCTGATTTCATTGTTAAGTCTCTAGCCATTTAATATGATGTCCTTTGCTTTGGATCAGATTCCTCAATGTTTTTGATTTTTGACACTCCAACATTCAACAATGAAACCATTTTTTCCAAGAGAGTAATTGTGCTAGTTGAAAACAGTTATGGTTTTGTCTCAAAGATCAGATCTTCCTCTTCATATGTTAACTCTTCCACTAAGTCATAATAAATAAGTACTTGGGGCCTTTTGGTTTCTGCTTCCAATTTCCTATTAACTGATATTTTTTTAATTGTTTTTATTACCTTCAATAGTAATGACATTGCTACCCTAGTCATGTGTAACCTTTGCATCTATGAGCCAAGGTCTTCCCAACAACATAAAATAGGTAGAATTTACCACACTATATTTCATAACAATAAATGTGGCTATATATGGAATACCATGTATGTGAATTTTCAAATTTATGATGATTCCTAAAGGTTTGGTCATACTATGATTTGCCATTCTAAGGCAGTATGGAACTGGTCTTAGTTTGGGTAAATTTAACTTTGTTCTAAGGTTTTCTGTTATAATGTTCACACTTGATCTTCCATCTATCAAAATATCTTCAATAATGTTATTCCCAACTTGTATATGGATAACTGTAATTTGGTTATCAACTTCTATAATGGTTGTGTTTAGTTCGGAATGTGTCTCAACTACTATAGCTATGCTAAATTTTGATATATGTTTAGTAACTATATTAGGTTTTTCTAGCTTCAATTTATGCCACATATATTTTTAAAGATCTAGTGCTATTTTCAACAATTGACCTAACTTCAAAGTATAGGTAGTCTCCAGCAATTGTTTATTGATATCTTGGAATATGTGTTCCATGGACATAACTTTATTGATAGGATTAGTAGACAAACTTTGTGGTATAATTGGTTTTATGGACACCTCAGATTCTAGCAATCTTGCCCAATTTGTATTCCACTGTGCTTTCTCCTTTGGAATCAAATTTTGTGGTGGGTCTTCTACTTACATCTCTTGTATAGTCTTGACAAAAGATTGTTGTAATTTGTGCTCCTTTTCCTAGTTAGTAGCAAAGTTTTTCTTAATTGGCTTTCTATCCTTAAACACCTATTCTTTAGTAACCTTACTTTTGGTGATGGCCATATTCACATCCACCATACGGACTGAAGGATTTGGAACCTTGGGTTCTACCACACGTTGTTTATCTGTTAGCTTCACTCCTTTGTTCTTAAACATATTTTGCACATCATTGTACTTAGGACAATCTATGATCTTATGTCCAGTGTCACCACATGTATGACAAGAATAGTTCATAGGCCTTTGTACTTTAATCTATTGAGTAGTAACCTCAAAGACTATAGGAACATGGTTTTCTTCTTTTGATTCTACATGTTTAAACATTATGATTTGTCCTGTGACAATTTGTACAATACATTCTTGTTTTCTTTAGGACTGTCTAAGGTTTTTGAGCTAATATTGTCTTACTATTCTTTGGTACTGACATAATACTTATGGCCTCTATTTCAAAAATTCCTTCTTCACAAACCAAAGTTGCTTCCTTATGCTGCTGTAGAGTTTCTTTGTTCATACTTGCTATTACTACATGCAAATATGGTTGTAATCCAGATCTAAAAACATTAGTTAAAAAACTATCTATTGTCTTATGTTGAAGATTATTGGCCAACTTCAATAATCTCTCATAATGGGCTTCCACTTTTTCATTTTTCTATTGCTTCATTTTTTCAACTATAGGTAAACTTATTCATCATTTTGAACTTTTCTATGCCTTTTACAAAATGATCACTGAAATTTTGCAAAAGTGTAATTTGGGTAATTTCCCATATAATTGTTACACCAGTCAAACATAGTATCTTTGAAGGTAAATTGAATATATTAACAATTTTTGCATCAAATGTCTCACTATTTGTTTTAACGGCAATTTTAAATACTCTAACGTGAGCATCTGGGTCAAAATCCTTGACATATTCAAGATAATTAAATGGCAAACGATATTGTTTCATGGTAATGGTGGCCTGCCTAGATTCTCCATTAGCAATCCAAAATATCCTAGAAGTCTTTATGGTCCTTGTGGATCTGAACTGCCTCCTCCTAGATTTAATGGTCGACTAGCAAAAACTTTGTTCACATTTCTAGGTATATTTTCATGCAAATTCACAAATTTTGTTCCACTTGGAGTTTGTGGTTTAAATATAACACCATCAACAATATGGACTGGTGCTGATACAAATGGAGCTTCCATAACTATAATAATAGATTGGGGCATTGCCATAGAATATAATGGCATAGATCTTATTGGTTCCATTCTGAAATTTGAAGTTCTTGCATAAGTAACTCCAATATTGTTTTGATGTAACAAACTTGGTATAAGAACTACTAAATTAGGTACTACATTTGCCACATTTTGATGATGATTCAAGGTTTTGATAGCCACAATCATCACCCATAACCACATTTTTGCACTCGCCCCATTTCATTTGCAAAAATCAGTAAATACCACCTGAATGAATTTCCCACACCTTGTTGAAATATGCTTGAAATGGGTATGAAATATCAATTACAGCAAATCAAAATGCATTCATCACCTCTTAACAACATGTCATTTTGAAAGTCACATCCTAAAATCATAAACTAACAATTTAATTTGTCACAATAATGTTGAGTATTAAAAAATGCAACATGGTGTGGGCTGATTTATTTTGCAAACCACAAAACTATGTGACATGACAAAAAACACACAAAATATAGCTTAGAGAAAAGATAAAATAGAAAAACAACAAATGTGACACATTATCATACGTATTAAATGACAAAAAACTTGATAAGTCAAAATCAAATAAGAAAAAAAAGTTATACCAACATAAAAAGGAAAGAGACATGAAGAAAACAAACCGCAATTTGTATGGATGAGGAAATAATTAGTGTTAGATGGTTATGCGAGCTTTAAAGGTTTAAAACCACATCTAGATTTGGTTTAAGACTCATGCTTGAAACACTTCCTTCCTTAACTCAACTTCATACTCCAAAGATTCCTTACTAATATTAGCAAATGTTGGCCCTTAATTAGCCTTAAGTGAGAAACTTGAGTTCCCAACACTTGGGTCCGAAATCCTAGCATGTTGTCTTCAAAATTGCATGCTTAATTCAAACCCCATCTAAATTACATGAATTTTTCCTAAAAACAAGTCTACCACTTGAGGCTTACTGTTGTATAACATTGATTTGGTACACATGTAACATTAGTTTAGATAAGCATGTACACAATATAAAAGAACCAAAAAAAAAAAAACAAAAAAAAAAAACCAACAAATAAAAGAATAAACTCCCAAAAGACAAAGGGGCTATGCTTCTTGCCCTAAACTCAAATGCATGTACACAATAAATGAAAAAGAAAAAGAAAAAGAGTTCTCAAAAAACAAGGGGGCCATGCTTCTTGCCCCAAACCCAAAAACATTTACACAATATAAGGAAAAAACAAATCAGCTAAAAAAAAGAAACAAGGAATGAAACAAACCATGCCACATGTATATAAGATGTCAGAACACCCAAAAGACAAAGGATATAAAAAAGGAAAAAAAAAAAGGTTAAAGAGTGAGATGCATACTAAATGTCTTAAGAAGGTTTAATAAATATGCTTGATGCCCCAAGCTAGTAGACCCCACACATGACTTGTGTTTCTTGCCCCAAACCTAAAAACAAAACAAATATAAGAAAAAAAACAAGCCAATAAAACAAAATAAGGAACGAAACAAATTTGGATAACACATGTACATATTTTTTGTTCAAAAACACCCAAAAGATAAGAGGTACGAGAAATAACAAAAGAAAAAGGGTTAGAAAGTGAAATGCATGTACTAGTTTTTCCCCACAAGTTGTTCAAGTGTTTGTTGCCCAAACCAAAGACCTTGAGCACATTCTTGCTTCTACTTCTTTCCCCAAACTCACCTCCTTACAAATCAACCTTGAGCTTGTTCCTTAAATAAACCAACAATCCAAAAGCTTGTAAAAGCAAATGTTGCATAATCAAAAAAATTCTTGAAAAAAATAATTTCAAAAATTATGCACATCAAAGGTGTCACATGCTTGTTGAATTAGTCAAAACCAGCCAAGATTTGAACTTAGTTGCAAATCAAAGGTTTCAGATGAATGTCATATGTTGTAGAAGTGGTGAGTGTGGAAGAGAACTTGGATTTCTTTTGTAGGTTATTTCTTCACCTTCACTTATTTAGGGCTTACATAACTTTAGGGTTTTACACCTTAATGGATAGATCTACACCCTCATTTATTTAGGTCATGTTGCTCCCTATTTTATTATAAAAATTTCAATATATAATAAGTTCTAAGAACTCAAAAAAAATTTAAGCCCTTTGGATGTAGACCCTTGTTTAAGGAAAAATAAAATTATAGTTTTAAAAATCACTTTTGAATATTTTTTTAAAAATTCAATAATTTTTTTTTGTGCCATTAGGTTAAAGCATGGTAAAGTATATAGAAAAAGTTGTCAGAAAAATATCAATTTTAAAAAAAGGTAGTTTTTCATAAAAACACAAGAAAGTAGTCTCAAATTTTACGTAAATTTCATTTTGAAACTATTGAACCTTCAATTGGGTTTATTGTAAATCAATTACAAATTTTTTAAAACTTTGAAATAATAAAAGTAAGAAATAAGTAGATTCGAAATTGATTGGTCAATCTAATGTTCAAACCTACTTTTTCATTAGAAAATTTAATGAAATATACATTTATGAAATTATAACATAAAGATCATTGTATATTCAAAGGCTTCACCAATTTTATTTATTTATTTATTTTTGGTAGAATATACTTGACACATATTTAAATCAAATGTTACATTGTAAAAAGTAAGTTTTAAAAGCTACTTACATGTTGAGAATTCAAGCTCAACTAGTTAAGTTTCATTAGTTA
>Ga0116229_10009711_pt1 | contig 14615 bp, 10 predicted proteins | sample S1TSphgellanicum_3_FD_87313 | JGI IMG/M metagenome (GOLD analysis project Ga0116229, IMG submission 87313) | Host-associated microbial communities from peat moss isolated from Minnesota, USA - S1T2_Fc - Sphagnum magellanicum MG | ecosystem: Host-associated > Plants > Peat moss > Unclassified... | reverse complement strand
TTCATAATAGGTCGCGCGGTTGATTCGCGCCTCGATTGGGAAAGGTCCTTTGCCATCACGGATATGAAGATAGGGGGTAGGCTCGCAGGTGAGCAAATCATGCGCGATCCGAAGCGGGTGTTCCGGCCCCGCGGTGATGCATTGGTCTGTGTTGGTGCGGAATGTCAGGACCTGCCGCGTTCCATGGCCGGACCAGTCCAGCTCCACGGCGATGAAGGGCGCGTCCTCAACCTCTATTTTGCCGCGCTCGGCCGGCGTCTCAAGCAAATATGATCCGTCCGCCTCCCGCTTCAAAACCGTGGAAAACAGGCAGACCATGGGCTTCCGGTTGATCGGCGTGCCACGATATAGCCAGGTGCCGTCGCGCTTGATGATGAAAGGCAGGTCGCCGCATTCGGCCGGGACGCGGGCGCCATCACCCTTGGCCGGCAAATGTTTATTTCCCGCGTCGTTACTCACTATCTGGCTTTTCCTTAGCGCCGATGGTCTCATGATAACTCGATATAGGTACAGGCTATGGTCAATCAAATTAATAAGGCATATCGCGGATGATGGATGGCAGCACAATCGAACCCCGGCTGAACGCCGCCGCCGCAAGGCTGGTGGCGGCGCAAGCCGCGGTGTCCAACGTCATTATCGGCCAGGCCGAGGTGGTGGATTTGGCGCTGGTCGCCATCCTCTCCGGCGGGCATGCGCTGCTGACGGGCGTGCCTGGGCTTGGAAAAACCCGGCTGGTGGAAACGCTGGGGCTGGTGCTGGGGCTGCAAACAAGGCGGGTGCAGTTCACGCCGGACCTTATGCCCTCGGATATTTTGGGCAGCGAGGTGTTGGATGAAGCGGCGGGGAGCAAGAAATTCCGGTTCATTCCTGGGCCGATTTTTACCGAATTGCTGATGGCCGATGAGATAAACCGCGCCAGCCCGCGCACGCAATCAGCCCTTTTGCAGGCGATGGCGGAGGGGGCGGTTGCCGTGGCGGGCGAGAACCGAAAGGTGCCGACGCCGTTTCACGTTCTGGCGACGCAGAACCCGATAGAGCAGGAAGGCACGTATCCGCTGCCGGAAGCGCAGCTGGACCGGTTTTTGCTGGATATTCGCATCGACTACCCCGCCGCCGCGGATGAACGCGCCATGCTGCTGGCAACGACGGGCGTGACCGAGAAAAAACCGGCCCCGGTGTTGGACCCGGCGGCGCTGCTGGATGCGCAGTTTTTGGTGCGGGCCATGCCGGTTGGCTCGAAAGTCGTGGATGGCATTATGGCGCTGGTGCGCGGGGCGCGGCCTGAGTCACCGGCTTGGCCAGAATTGAAAACCCAGCTTGCCTGGGGGCCGGGGCCACGGGCGGCGCAATCGCTGATGTTGGGCTGCCGGGCGCGCGCACTTCTGGATGGCAGGCTGGCGCCGAGCCTGGATGATGTGATTGCGCTGGCCGGCCCCGCCTTGCGGCACCGCATGGCGCTGAACTTTTCGGCCCGCGCGGAGGGCGTGCATCTGGATGGCATTATCGCGAGGCTCGCGGCTTCGCTTTGAGCCAGGTTGCGCAAGCCGAATCGCTAGCGGCCGGGCTACCGAAACTTTTGCTCGCGGCGGAGCGGCTGGCGCATGTCGCCGCACCTGGCACGCATGGGCGCAGGCGGGCTGGGCAGGGCGAGGATTTCTGGCAGTTCCGGGACTGGCGGGATGGGGATGATGCGCGGCGGATTGATTGGCGGCGCAGCGCCTCGGGCGACCGGCTTTTGGTCCGGGAACGGGAGTTTGAGGCGCAGGCCAGCATCGCGCTGGTGCTGGATGATAATCCGGGAATGGGGTTTTGCTCCGCGCCCGGTCTGCCGGCTAAGCGGGAACGCGCGATTCTTCTCCTGCTCGCCGTCGCTTGCCTGTTGCTGGAAGCCGGGGAGCGTGTGTCGCTGGCGGGCGTGACACCGCCGATGACGGGCCGCTCCGCGCTGCGGCGGCTGGCGGAAGCATTTTTGTCGGGCGGCGTGGCAAGGTTGGACCCGAAGGCGCGGCAAATCGTGTTCGGTGATTTTTTAGGACCCGGCCCGGTTTTCACCGGGCCGCCGGGCGGCGCGGTGGTGCAGATATTGGACCCCGCCGAGTGTGATTTTCCTTATGCCGGCCGGGTGATTTTTACGGGCTATGCAGGCCCGGAGGAAATTGAGGCACCGCGCGCCGAAGCTTGGGGGCCGGCATATCGCGCCAGGCTGGCGGCGCAAAAGGCCGCGGTGCTGGCGGCCGCGCAGCGCGCCGGACAGACCAAATTATTTCACCGGACAGATGCGCCGCCCGCCACGGCGCTCTCCGCCCTTTTTCAGGCGCTGGCGCGCGGATGATTTTTACCGCCCCTCTGGTCTTGCTGGGCCTAGCAGCACTGCCCGGATTCTTGGTCCTCCTCCGCCTTACCCCCCCTGCCGCGCGGCGCGTTTTGTTTCCGCCTTTGGATCTGCTGCGGGGGCTGACGGCGGAGGAACGAACGCCACGGCGCATGCCGTGGTGGTTGCTGCTCCTCCGCCTGCTGGCAGCGGCCTTGGTGATTTTTGGCCTGGCGGGTCCATCCTTGAACCCGCCACCGGCATTGCCGGGGACCGGTCCCGTGCTGTTGGTCATCGATAATGGCTGGGCTTCCGCCGTGAACTGGGGCGCGACGCGTGAAGCGGCGCTGCAAGTCATCGCGGCGGCGGACCAGGCGGGGCGGGGCGTTGCGCTTTTGGCGACGGCACGCAATGCCGCGAACCAAGCGCCGCGCATATCCGGCGTGATGACCGCCGAAGCGGCGCGCCAGGCGATGGAAGCCTTGCAGCCGGAACCCTGGCCGGTGGACCGCGCCGGCGCCGCGCGGGCTTTGCGCGGGGTGGCAGGTTTTACCCGCATCTATGTCGCCGATGGCATCACGGATGGTTCCGATATGCGCCTCTTCATGGTTGCCCTTCACCCCGACCGGATTCTTAGCGACGGCGTAACCGCCCAACTGCTCCTGCCGCCTCGTTTATCTCCCAATGGGAAAATGGTGGCGCATGTTGCGGCCGGGCCGCCGGGCGAGGCTGTACTCGCGGAAACCGCTTCCGGCGGCGTGCTGGCACGCGCGCTGGTTGGCCCGAATGGCGACGCCACGATTGATCTGCCGCTGGCGCTCAGCGCGCGCGTGGCCAAGCTTGTGCTGGAGGGGCCGGATTCCGCCGGTGGCACGGTGCTTTTGGACGGCACGGCTCATGCCGCTCTGGTGGGGCTGGCTTCCGGCAGCGCGGATGCGCAGGCCGCGTATCTCGGCGCGCTGTTTTTTGTCCGCCAGGCGCTGCCCTCTGGCACGCAAGTTTTTGCCGGCGATATCCAAAGACTGATCGATGACAAATCCGGCGCCATTATTCTGGCCGATTCGCCGCTGAATGCCGCGCAGATCGCGGCGTTGCAAAACTGGATGGCGCAGGGCGGCGTGCTGATCCGGTTCGCGGGGCCGCTGACCGCCGATGCGCCGGATGGCCTCGCGCCTGATCCGCTGCTGGCCGGCGACCGGCGCCTCGGAGGGGCGCTGACCTGGACATCGCCCCAAAACCTTGCCCCGTTCGGCGGGGCGACGCCGTTTGCCGGGCTGAGCGTTGACCCCGAAGTCACGGTGGCGCGGCAAATTTTGGCGGACCCGACGCAGTTGGATGCGGGGACGGTGTGGGCGAGTTTGAAGGACGGCACGCCTTTGGTGCTGGGCAAGGCGATGGGGCGCGGGTTTTTGGTGACAGTGCTTACGACCGCCAATGCGGACTGGTCCAATTTGGCGCTTTCCGGAATGTTCCCTGCCATGCTCGCGCGGCTGGTTAATCTTTCCCACGGCACGCCGCCAAAACGCGACCAGGCGCTCCCGGCGGTGAGCGTGCTTGGCGCGTTTGGCGACCTGGAAACGATTTTGCTTCCGGCCAGCATCACCATGGGCAGGCTAAGCAGCATAATGGTTTCGCCTGAACAGCCGCCAGGCCTGTATGGCGGCGGCGGCGGCGTGGTGGCGCTGAATATTGGCGGCCATGTGGCTCCGGTGGTGGCGGCGGATTTGGCCGGCGCGGCGCCGCTTACCGGCGCGGCGCCGCCGGTGGATTTCGGGCCGGGTTTGATCGCGGCGGCGATTTTGCTGCTAGCGGCGGATTTTTTGATATCCTTGGTCCTCCGCGGCCTGGTGCGGGTGCCGGTGCTGGCGGTTTTTTTGATCTTTTGCGCCCCCCAGGCCAAAGCCCAGGATGCGGCACTTTCCACCACCCTTGCCTATGTGGTGACGGGCGATTCGGCGGCCGACCAGATTTCCAATGATGGCCTCAACTATCTTTCGGCCGAGGTTTCGGCGCATAGCTCGGCGCAGCTGGGCGCGCCGGTGGGCGTCACGCTGGGCAGTGATGATCTCAGCCTGTACCCGCTGATTTATTGGCCGGTTCTGGCCAATTCCTCGCCGCCAAGTGCCACGGCCTGCGCGGCGTTACAAAATTACATGCGCTATGGGGGGCTGCTGGTGATCGATACCGAGGGCGGCGACGCGGACGCGCCGGGCAGCGGCGCCGGTTTCGCGCCAGGTGCTGCCGCCGCGTTTCGGGCCGATACGGCTTGCCTCGATTTGCCGCCGCTGCAGGCGCTGACACCGGGCAATGTGCTGGCCCATTGTTTTTACATCGTCCAGGATTTTCCAGGAAAATTTGATGGCGCGCCGGTGCTGCTGGCCAACCCGGCGGCGCGGGACGCGGATGGCGTGACGCCCGTTATCGTGACGCAAAATTTCTGGGCCGCCGCCTGGGCGCGCGATGCTGGCGGCAATCCGGAGCAAACGCCGATACCGGGCGGCGATGACCAAAGGCGGATAGCGGACTGGTTCGGCACAAATCTGGTCATTTACGCGCTAACCGGCAGTTATAAGGCGGACCAGGCGGACCTGCCCGGCCTGTTGGACCGGCTGGGGCAATGAATAGTCAGATTATTTTTGCGCCGCTGCTTGCCTGGCCGGTTCTGGCGGCAATCGGCGTGGTTTGCCTGGCGGCCGTGGCCATTGGCTTCGCGGTGCGCGCCCGAGGTGCTGCCTGGCGCGCCGCCGGATTTGTGGTCCTGCTTCTGCTACTCTGCGGCCCGCATTATGTGGCCCGCACGTTGCGCTCCTTGCCGGATGTCGCTGTCGTGGAGGTGGACCATTCGCAATCCATGGCGATTGCTGGCCGTGCCGGGATGGCGGGCGCGGCGCTGGCCAGCTTGCAGGCGCAGGCGGCCAAAATCGCGGGTTTGGAATTGCGGGTGGTGGATGTGCCGGCGGCGGATTCGGGCGGCACAACGCTGTTCGGCGCGCTCGGCCCGGCCTTGGCAGATGTGCCGCCGGCTCAACTGGCCGGGGTGGTTGCGATCACGGATGGCGAGGTTTCGGATGCGCCCGCGGCGCTGGGATTTTCAGCGCCGTTCACCGCCTTACTGACGGCCAAGGGCGAGGAAACCGATCGGGAATTGCGGATCATCGCGGCGCCGTCTTACGGCCTTGTCGGCAAAACGGTAAGCCTGCAGCTCGAAATTTTGGATCATGGCGTTTCCGATACCGGCGCTTTGGCCCCTGTGACCATCACCGAGGATGGCGGCACGGTCTGGGCCGGAAATGCCGCGATTGGAAAACCGTTTGCCATAAATGTGCCGGTGCGCCATGCCGGACCGGCGGTCGTCGCCGCGCAAGTGGCGGGGCTGGCGGACGAAATTTCTCCGGTGAATGACGAAGCGGCCTTCACTCTAAATGGCATTGCCCGCAAACTCGAAGTTTTGCTGATCTCCGGCAACCCGAACCAAAGCGAAAGATCGTGGCGGCTGCTGCTGAAATCCGACCCCGCTGTCGAGCTTGTACATTTCACCATTTTGCGCACGCCGGATGAAACGCTGGACGCGCCGCCGCAATTCGTCGCCCTCGTGCCGTTCCCAGTGCAGCAATTATTCGACACTGATATTCGCAAATTCGACCTCATCATTCTGGATCAGTTCAACACCGCCGGGCTGCTGCCGCCGCAATATCTTGCCAATATCGCTGATTACGTGCGGCATGGCGGGGCGCTGCTGGTGCAGGCCGGGCCGGAATTTTCCACCGCCGACAGCCTGGCTTTAACGCCGCTGGCCGGTGTGCTGCCGGCCATCCCCACCTCGCCGGGCACCATCACCCAGTCTTTTGCGCCCGCCGTCACCGATCTCGGCGCCCGCCACCCGGTGACGGCACCTTTCGCCGGCGCCGCGCTGGCGCCCTGGGACCGGATTGAAACGGCAGCCACCGATGCCGGCGACGTGCTGATGACCGGCGGACCGGGAAATTGGCCGCTGCTGGTGCTGGCGGGTGAGGGGCAGGGACGGGTGGGCATGATGCTCTCCGACCAGTTCTGGCTATGGACCCGCGGCGGCGCGCATGATGGCCCGGCCCTGCCGCTTTTGCGCCGCGTCGTCCATTGGCTGCTGCGCGAACCGGCTTTGGAGGCCGAGGCGCTGAACGCGTCGGTGCAAGACGGGCATCTTTTGCTCCAGCGGCAGACCCTAGGTGCGGATTATCCGGGTGATGCCGTTTTGGCGCGGCCTGATGGCACGACGCAAAACATTGTGCTCAGGCAAACAGCGCCAGGCCGTTATGAGGCTGATGTGCCCGCGCCGCTTCCCGGCGTGTGGAAAATTTCCGAAGGCGGCATGACAACCTATGCGGCGAGCATGCAGTCCAACGGAGAAGAATTTCAGGATCTGGCGGCCAGTGCCGCGCCACTGCATGGCCTGGCCAACATCGTCTGGCTTGGCCAAACGCGGGCGCCGGATCTTTCGGTCATGATCGCGCGCCGCCATGCGAGCGAGGTAACCGGCACTAGCGACAAACCCCTGTTGCCGCCGCTTCCCGTAATGTTTATGGCCATGGCGCTACTGGCCGCCGCTTGGTGGCGCGAGAGAGGATGAGAAGAATGAGCGCCGAAAATTTGATCCGTGACTACTATGCCGCGTTCAACGCGGCCGACGAGGCCGCGTTTATGGCCCTGCTGACCGATGATGTCGTGCATGACATCAACCAGGGCGAGCGCGAAACCGGCAAGCCCGCTTTCTCCGCTTTTTGGGCGCGCATGAGCCGTTGCTACAAAGAGCATATTGCCGACATCGTGATTCTCACAGAACCAAACGGCGCCCGTGCCGCCGCGGAATTCGTGGTCCATGGCGAATATTTGGAAGCCGATGAGGGCCTGCCGCCGGCCAATGGCCAAAAATACGTTCTGCCAGCCGGGGCGTTTTTCACCATCCGCGATGGCAAGGTGGCGCGGATTTCAAATTATTATAATTTGCCGGATTGGATCGCGCAGGTGAGTTGAGGCGCAAAAACCGTCATTGCGAGGCGCGAAGCGACGACGCAATCCGGTTCTTTTCTCTCCGCCGCGACAGAAAGATGGATTGCCGCGGCCGCGTCGCGCAATGACGAGCCGAATGGGTGAATGGCCGGGTTGTTGGTTAAATTGCGATGCGGACGCCTAACTCCACCACGCGGTCGCTGGGAATTCTAAAAAACTCGGTGGCGGAGACGGCGTTTCGGGCCATGAATAAAAACATCCAGCGGCGGATGAAGCGGAGTTTTGGCACGGAGGCCAACACTACGGTTTCGCGGCCGACGAAATAGCTGGTTTGCATCGGCTTGAATTCGATCCCCTGGGCGTGCAGGCTTTCCAGCGCGCGCGGGACGTTCGGGCTTTCCATAAAGCCATAGAACAGCGTGACTTTATAGATGCCTGGCCCGGCCTCCTCGGATTTCACCCGGTCGCCAGGGTCCGCGGTGGGCACATCCAGGTTGCGGACGGTGACGAAAAATACTTGCTCGTGCAGCACCTTATTGTGTTTTAGATTATGCAGCAGGGCGTTGGGTACAAAATCCAGATTGCCCGTCATGAACACCGCGGTGCCGGGCACCCTTATGATCCGCGATTGCGGCAGCCGCGCGAGGAAGGAGGCGAGCGGCAAACTATCCTGCATCCAGCGCGCCAGCAGCAGGCCGCGGCCGCGCCGCCAGGTGGTCATGGTAAGAACAATCGTCAGGCCGATGGCCAGTGGAATCCACCCGCCATCGACGATTTTCAGCGTGTTGGAGGCAAAGAAGGCGAAATCGACAACGCCGAAAAAGCCGAATACGGCGATTGCCGCGGTGCGCGACCAGCCGAATTGGCGGCGGAACACGACCATCGCCAAAATATTTGTGCATAGAAACGTACCCGTCACCGCAATGCCGTAAGCAGAAGCCAGCGCATCACTGGTTTTGAAGGCGAGAACCAGCAAAATGACCCCGGCGGCCAGCATGTAATTGACCTGCGGCACGTAGATTTGGCCTTCTTCGCGTTCGCTGGTGTGGCGTACCTCCATGCGGGGGAACAGGCCAAGCTGGATGCATTGCCGCGCCATTGAATACGCGCCGGTGATCACCGCTTGGCTCGCGATGATGGTCGCCAACGTGGAGAGCACGACGAGCGGCAATTGCAACGCATGCGGCGCCATTTTGAAGAAGGGGTTATCCACGGTCGTGGGATCGCGGATGATCAACGCGCCTTGGCCAAAATAATTTAGCACCAGGCAGGGCAGCACAAAAAACGTCCAGGCGGCGCGGATGGGGCGGCGGCCAAAATGGCTCATATCCGCGTACAAAGCTTCGGCGCCCGTCACCGCCAGCACAACGGCGCCGAGGGCCACGAAGGCCGTAACCGGATGCCGGTAAATGAAGGTGACGCTGTAAGTGGGAATAAGGGCGCGCAGCACGAAAGGGTGCTGCGCGATCTGCACCACGCCCATGATTCCGATAGTGACGAACCAGATGAGCATCACTGGCCCAAAGGCGCGGCCCATGGAGCCGGTGCCGCTGCGCTGCACGAAAAAAAGTGCTACGATGATGACCAGCGAAATCGGCACCACGGCCGGCCCCATGCCGGCATCCACCACCTCCAGCCCGGCGACGGCGGACAGCACGGAAATGGCGGGGGTGATCACCCCATCGCCAAAAAACAGCCCGGCGCCGATGATGCCGACAAAGCCGAGGGCGATACGCGTACGCTCCGACTTTGCGACGCGCTGGGCCAGCGCCATCAGGGCGATAATGCCGCCCTCGCCGTTATTATCCGCCCGCATGACGAAGGTGACGTATTTGAGGGTGACGGTGATGATGAGGGCGTAGAAAATGAGGGAGAGCACGCCGAAAATATCGTCGTATTTCAGGCCGCTGCCCTGGAAATACCCGATGCTGGCCTGGAACGCATAAAGCGGGCTGGTGCCGATATCGCCATAAACGATGCCCAGCACGCCGATCACGGCGCCAATGTGCAAGCGCTCCTTGGAATCCTCCTGATCGGCCAGTTTCATGCCAGACCTGTGCTACCCGGATTCATCATGGTGCTCATACAGGGGCGGATTTAGCTTGTTGCTGGTTCAGCGGCAACAGTGGTCAGTGGAGGAGGATGAAATGCATTGTGGCGTCTACCGTTACCTTGTTGTCCTTCGCATTTGCCGGGAAGGGGGGCAGTTGCGCGCCTTGGAAAAGCCCCAGCCAGGCTTGGTCCAGGAATGGCGAGCCGGAACTGTCTTCCAAACGCAGCCCGGTGACATTGCCGGCGCGGTCGACGGTGAAATGGATGCGGACACTGCCTTGCTGGCCCTGCTCAATGGCGGAATCCGGGTAATATTTATGGTCTTCGACCCATTGGTCGAGCTCGGCATTCCAATCCGGCCCGGCATCGCCCTTCACGCTCACCTCTGGGCCGTTCATCGCATCCTGATCGGAAGAATTCAGGTCCAGGTTTAACGCGCGTTTTTGGAACGGCACTGGCGGGGCGGGGTGGCCGAAGGAGAGATTATTCATCACAGTGTAATGTTGCGCCGGGTGTTGATAATGGGCTGGCTGCCGTTTTGCCGTTTGCGCGGCGCGGGGCAACGGGGTGGGGAGTGGTAGTGGTGCCGCGAACTCAGGGAGTCCGAGATTAACCTGCGGCTGGGTATCCTCCGGCTGCGGCGGGGCGGCGGGCGGTGGGGCTTGCGCGACGCTGGGCGGCGCTTGGATTTGCGGTTTTGGCTGCATCGTCTGTTGCTGACCGCCATTGTCAAACACCACCGAAACGCCCGGCGGGCTTTGGGCTTCCATGGGCGGCCGGCCGCGAAATGTGATGAGGAGCAGCGAAATAATAAGCGCGTGAAGCGCAATGGCCGCCAGCCAAAACCACGGCCGCCGAGGGTCCGGCGGCCGTGGCAGGGTACGCTCGCGGGTTAGCGCTGGAAGAGCGCCGGGTTCAGAAAGGCCGGAAGAAATAGCCAGGCGGGGGTGGCGCCGCGTAAACAAAGGCCCGTGGCTCCTGTTGGATGGTGTTGCCATAGCCTACCATGCACTGCGCGTAAGAGACATCATACCGGCCTTGTAGCGAGTCCGCCTCCCCCTGGGCATTGCCGCCGGCAACCGAGGCGCCGCCCAGCAGACCAAAACCGGCGCCGATGCCAGCACCAGCACCCGCGCGGCCGCTGAGCGAGCCAAGGGCGGCACCGGCGGCAGCGCCGATTAACGTGCCCGCAACCGCCGTAGTGGCCGCGTTATCCGTTGCATTGGCGGCCTGCGCATCAGCACCCTGGTTGCGCGATTGCGCGTAGTTGCGGCAGTAATCATCGTCCTTCTGGAATTGCGGGAAGGTTTTGCCGGGACCCGGCAGGGCGACAACCGAAGGCCCGGTGGGTGGTGCGACAGTGCACGCGCCAAGTGCGAGCATGGGCGCCAACGCCAGGGCAATAACAGCTTTGGGATGGTAGCGAGACATTTTGAGCTCCTGCACGACGCAAATTAGTTACAATTCCATATAGTCTACCGCAACGCGACGGAAGGGGCGTTTACAAATCGTCACCCCATGTAAAGGTTTGATAGGATAACATTATGGCTTGAATTTGGCATTCATTTTCATGCCAAAGCGTTATGCCCGAATAAGCGGGACTCTTCTTGGGCGGGGCGTCCGGCAGAAGAAGATTCCCGCTTATCCGGGAGTGACGAGGGGTGCGGTGCCCGGGTGGCGGGTGTGCCGTTAGGCTTTCCCGTCAAAAAAATCCTTCACCTTTGCAAAAAACCCTTCATGCTCGGGGCTTCCCGCGGCGTGGGATTTTCCTTCCGCCTCGAATTCCTCCAGCAATTCGCGCTGCCGGCGCGTCAGGCTTTGCGGGGTTTCGACCGCGACCTGGATGTACATATCGCCGCGCTGCGCGCTGCGCAGAACTGAAAACCCCTTGGCCCGCAGGCGGAACTGCTCACCTGTTTGTGTTCCCGGCGGAATTTTCACTTTTGCGGCCGAACCGTCGATGGTCGGGACTTCCACCTCGCCGCCCAAAGCCGCCTGGGTCATGCGCAGCGGCACGCGGCAGAAAATATTTGCACCGTCGCGCTGGAAGATCTCGTGCGGTTTTATGGCGATGTGGACGTAGAGGTCTCCCGGGGGGGCGCCGCGGCCGCCGGCCTCGCCCTCGCCAGACAGCCGGATACGCGTGCCATCCTCCACCCCGGCCGGAATCGCCACGGCGAGGGTTTTTTCACGCGGCACGGTACCGGCGCCGGAGCAAATGCGGCACGGGTTGCGAATGGTGCGGCCGGAGCCGCCGCAAGTTGGGCAGGTGCGCTCCACCAAAAAGAATCCTTGCTGCGCCCGCACCCGGCCGGCGCCGCCGCACGTGCCGCAATTATCGGCGCTGGCGTTTTTGTCGGCCGAGCCGGAGCCGCTGCAGGCATCGCAAGTGACGCGCGTCGGCACGCGCACATTCGCCTTGGTGCCGGTAAAAGCCTGGGCGAGCTCAATTTCCACCGCCGCGCGCAAATCCGCGCCGGTTTGCGTGCGTTCACCGCCCCGCCTGGCGCCGCCGCCGAACATCTGGTCGAAAATATCGCCCAGCCCGCCTTCAAACCCGAACCCGCCGGCGCCACCGGGCGGAGGACCGCCATTTTCGAACGCCGCATGACCGAAACGATCATAGGCGGAGCGTTTCTGGTCGTCCTTCAGGACGTCATAAGCCTCGTTAAGGTCCTTGAATTTGGCTTCCGCCTTGGCGTCCCCGGGGTTACGGTCCGGGTGGTACTGCATCGCCAGTTTGCGATACGCCTTTTTCATCTCCTCGGCGCTGGCGCCGCGCTGGACGCCCAAGGTAGTGTAATAATCCTGTTTCGCCATGACCGATCTTACATTCCTTAATCGCAAATCCCGGGGCCAAAACCCCGGGATTGCAACCATCTACACTGTTTTAATGAAAATCAGGCAGATTTTTTCTTGTCGTCGACTTCCTCAAACTCGGCATCGACGATTTTCTCGCCATTCGGGCCGGTCTGCGGGGCTTCCGGCTCGGCTTGCGCCTGTGCCGCCTGGGCCTTGTACATCGCCTCGCCAACCTTCATCGCGACTTGGGAAAGCCGCTCGCCGGCTTCCTTGATCGCCGCGACATCCGTGCCTTCAAGGGCGGTGCGCGCCGCCGCGATCGCGGCTTCGGCCTCGCCCTTATCCTGCGCGGACACAGCGTCTGCGGCTTCCTTCAGGGTTTTTTCGACCTGGTTGACCATGGCTTCGGTCTGGTTGCGGGATTCCACGGATTCGCGCCGCGCCTTGTCGGCCGTGGCGTTTTCCTCGGCTTCCTTCACCATCCGCTCGATATCGGCATCCGACAAACCGCCGGAAGCCTGGATGCGGATTTGCTGCTCCTTGCCCGTCGCCTTGTCCTTGGCCTGAACCGACACAATGCCGTTGGCGTCGATGTCAAACGTCACCTCGATCTGCGGCACCCCGCGCGGGGCGGCGGGGATGCCTGTCAAGTCGAAATTGCCGAGCAGCTTGTTATCCGCGGCCATTTCGCGCTCGCCCTGGAACACTTTAATGGTCACGGCAGTCTGGCCGTCATCCGCGGTCGAGAAGGTTTGGCTCTTCTTCGTCGGGATGGTGGTGTTGCGGTCGATCAAGCGGGTGAACACGCCGCCCAGCGTCTCAATGCCGAGCGAAAGCGGGGTGACGTCCAGAAGCAGAACGTCTTTTACATCGCCCTTCAGCACCGCGCCTTGAATGCCGGCGCCAATGGCGACGACTTCATCCGGGTTCACATTGCGCGCCGGGTCTTTGCCGAAAAAGTTTTTGACCAGCTCGATAACCTTCGGCATCCGGGTCATGCCGCCGACCAGGATAACTTCCTGGATTTCGCCAGCCGTCACACCCGCATCCTTCAACGCCGCCTTGCACGGGCCGAGGGTCCGCTCGATCAAATCATCAACCAGCGATTCCAGTTTCGCGCGCGTCAGTTTCAGGACCAGATGCTTGGGCCCGGAAGCGTCAGCGGTGATGAAAGGCAGGTTTATTTCGGTTTCTTTCGAAGACGAAAGCTCAATCTTTGCCTTCTCCGCCGCTTCTTTCAAGCGCTGCAGTGCCAGCTTGTCCTTACGCAGATCAATGCCTTGGTCGCGTTTGAACTCGTCGGCAAGATAATCGATGATTCTGGCGTCAAAATCCTCGCCGCCGAGGAAGGTGTCGCCGTTGGTGGATTTAACTTCAAAAACGCCATCGCCGAGTTCCAGCACGGAAATGTCAAACGTGCCGCCGCCAAGGTCATAAACCGCGATGGTGCCGGCGTTCTTTTTGTCCATGCCATAGGCGAGTGCTGCTGCCGTCGGCTCGTTAATGATCCGCAGCACTTCCAGACCAGCAATCTTGCCCGCATCCTTGGTCGCCTGACGCTGTGCGTCGTTAAAATAGGCCGGGACGGTGATGACGGCTTGCGTGACAGTTTCGCCAAGATAAGCCTCGGCGGTTTCCTTCATTTTGGTGAGAATGTAGGAGCTGATCTGCGACGGCGAATATTTCTCGCCCTTCGCGGCAACCCAGGCATCCCCGTTATCGCCGCGGACAATGCCATACGGCACCATCCCCTTATCCTTCTCAACGGTCGGGTCTTCAAAGCGCCGGCCGATCAACCGCTTGACGGCATACAGCGTGTTCGTCGGGTTGGTCACCGCCTGGCGCTTGGCCGACTGGCCCACCAGCCGCTCGCCTGAGTCGCTGAAGGCCACCATGGAGGGGGTGGTGCGGGCACCTTCTGAATTTTCGATCACGCGGACATCCTTGCCCTCCATGACCGCAACGCAGGAATTTGTGGTACCGAGGTCGATACCGATCACTTTACTCATATTAATCTCCTTTGCAGCGGATGATCCCGGCCCGTGGCACCGGAAACACCCCTTGAATAACGCAACCAGACATATTCAAGCGGAAGCCCGGACACAAGAGGATTCTCGCCCAGCCGGCGGATTTAATCGGGTGGGTTAGGTGCAAAGCAAGCAAGGCCAGGGGGCGCTGCCCCATTTGCGCTAACTTAATGGCTAGTCGGCTCGGACCGAGTTGTGATTCAAGCTTGGAATGGACGATTCTGTAGATTTTGACGATCAGTGGTCGGCACTTTTGGCGTCACTGCCAGCGGGTTTTGACTTGGACGGGACGGCTCGAAACCTGGGTGCGTTTTGCCGGGCGCGGCAGGTTAAGGACCCTGCGGCGTTATTGCGGCTGGCGCTGGCCTATGGCGGCTGTGGGATGTCGCTGCGGCAAACCTGCGCCTGGGCGTCGGAGACGGGGCTGGCGGAGATTT
>Ga0116229_10009710_pt1 | contig 14615 bp, 19 predicted proteins | sample S1TSphgellanicum_3_FD_87313 | JGI IMG/M metagenome (GOLD analysis project Ga0116229, IMG submission 87313) | Host-associated microbial communities from peat moss isolated from Minnesota, USA - S1T2_Fc - Sphagnum magellanicum MG | ecosystem: Host-associated > Plants > Peat moss > Unclassified... | reverse complement strand
CTTGCTGAGTCGGGTCAGACGACGGCGGTTGCACTGACGACCGATACCGCGGTCAACATCATCGCTCGGTTGCAGAGCTGCGTCTACACGCAGCTGCAGGCGCTGAACCAGTTGCAGACGTCGGGGGCTCCGGCCCCGGGCGTGCCCAACTTGCTCAACCTCAATTTCGAGCTGAACATCATCAACAACAACACGTCGTCCGGCGCCATCACGTTGTCCGGCGGTACCGGCGTGACGATCACCGGTACCGCAACGATTGCGATCGCGACGTCTCGCGCGTACCTCGTGACGGTGACCGGCCCGACTTCGCTCACGTTCCAGAACATCGGCTCGGGCGGCGTTTAAGCCGTGGCCGGGCCGCAGGTTCTCTGCGACGATCCGACGTCCGGCAACATCATACTGGGGCTGTTCAAGCTTCTGTATGAGTCGGCACAGGACAACATAGCGGCCGGCGGCACGACGCAGGCAAACGCGTACCTGCTGCAGTCGGAAATGTCTCGTGTGACGGTGGCCGCGAACACGAGCGCGCCGTGGTCCGGGGTCATGCTGCCGTCAACCGCTCTCGTGTCCTCCGGCAACAACCCCGGTGGCGGGGTGCTGGGTTCGAAGGGCTTGACCGTGTACATCATCAATCATGCGTCGAACCCGATCCAGGTGTTCGGCATGAACGGCGATACGGTTGATGACCAGACGTCGAGCGTTGGCGTGACTCAGATTGCGAACAGCTCGGTTCTGTATACGTGTCATTCGTCTGGCGCGTGGTACTCGAACGGCCTCGCGACCGGGTTTTCGAAGGGCTTGGGGTTGCAGACGCTGGCGAGCGCAAACGTGGCCGGGTCCACGACGATCACGCAGAACGCCGGCACGCCCATCGTCAGCATGCTGAACAACGTCACCGGCACCGGTGCGGTTGCGGCCACGTTGCCGGCGTCGGCGTTGGGTCTCGAGATCATCGTTCACAACACGTCGACCGGCGCGTGCAGCGTGTTCCCGGCGACGGGTGAGACGATCAACAGCGGCGCGGCCAACGCGGCGTTGTCGATGCCGGCCGGCACATCGGCCACATTCACAGTGACGACGGTAGGCGCGTGGCTGACGGTCCCGCGCACGCCGTCGTAATGATCCTGGGGCGGCCCGGGCGATTCTTGCATAAAGGAAATTCACATGGCGAAAGGTAGCGGATTGGGCAAAGAGAAGGCGAACATGAGCGGCGAAGCCTATGTCAAGGGTCGTCAAGCCGGCGTCGAGGATACGTACGGCGATAAGAATGCGCGGTTGCCCGGCAACAAGCGGGTCGCCGAACGGACGGCGGCAAGCGATCGGATGGATCAGTCTGATTCCGGATCCGTGCACAGCGAAGTGACCGACAAGGCGCACAGCATGTACCAGGACGCTGTCATGAATTCCGGCGACAAGTATGGCGACCGCGCGCTTACCGAAAGGTAAGGCGCCGCCCGCTCAAAACGCGCGCCGATCCAAAGGCTCGCGTAATCGCGCAGAGCGTAAGGAACGCAAGATGTCCACGGATGCGTGGGCGTCTCGCACGTCGTTCGCCAAATCCGGAGAATTCTGATGGCAATAGGTGACGCGAAAGCGAAGGGCAAGGTCAAGTCGACCACGAAGGCAATGCCGCCTCCCGAGACGATTCCCAGGAACTGGGTCAAGGGTCGAGCGTTTACGACCAACACCCCGGCATCCAGCGACGGCGGCGGGGATGCGGACACGGCTGCGGTCGCCAAGCGCTCGACGAAGGGCATGCGACCCGGCATCGGTCTGCCTCGAGACAAGGTCGTGGAGCCGTACCGCGACCGCAACGGCGCGGGTCAGTCGTTCAAAACGATCGGCGCCAAGAACAACAACGGCGACTCGGGCGCGGCCATCGATCAGTGGGTGATGGGTAAGAGGAAGTCGTACAAGTGAGCGTGGACACAACTTTCAAACCGATCGGCGCCACGTATACCGTGAGCACGTCCGCAATCCAGGTGGGCGGCAGCCCGCAGAGCAACCCGGGCGGCATCAGCACGTACCGGGTGAGGTCGCTGACCGCGAACGGTTACATCTCGTGGGGCTCGACGTCCGCGGTCACGGCGACTGCGCCGGCTGTTGGTTCTCCGCAGATGAACACGATGGGGATGACCACCAATCAGGTCGAGCACTTCGAGATCCCGTACGGGTCCTGGTTCATCGGCACAGCCGCGTTTGAAGTGACCCCGGGTATCGGCGGGACGTAATGACGTTCCTCGGTGCGTTTACAGACTCGATCTACAATCAGACGAGTCTGCTGACGCAGGCCCAGAACACCTCGATCACGTCGAACGGTGGCACACTGCCTGCGGCCGCTATTGCGGGCGCTCGGTGGTGCATTGTGCAGTTCTCCGGTCAAACGACAGCGCAGTCGTTTACGACCGACACGCTGGGCAACATCATTTCGAGACTGCAGAATTGCGTGTACCAGCAGTTGGCCGCGCAGGGCTATTTTGCCGGGGGTAGTGATGGAGGATTACCGAGGCAGCCGTCGCCCGGTATTTCTCAGTTCATCAACATTTCGTATGAACTGAGGCTCATCAACAACAACACGAGTGCTGGAGCTATCACGTTGACCGGCGCTACCGGCGTCACGATCAACGGGACTTCGACGATTGCGGTTGGATCGTATCAAGATTACGCGGTTACGGTAGGCGGCCGCGCGGGACCGATCACGTTGACCGCGGTCGGTACCGCCAACTTTAGCGCCGGCACCGGCACGATTTCGAACATTACGTCGAGCACGATCACGGTTACCAACCCGACCGGCCCGACCACCGACATCGAGTATACGCCGGCCGCGAACAGCATCTCGAATAGCCAGCTGGCTCAAGCCCCGGCCGCGACGATCAAAGGCAACAACAGCGGGTCGACGGCGAACGAGCAAGACCTGACGATTGCGCAAGTCGAAACGTTGTTGAACGCAATCGCGAACTGGGTGCCACTCACGAGCTTGTCGCAGATTGCCGCTAACACGATCATCGGCAACAATACGGGCAGCACGGCCAACCAGACCGCGTTGACGATCGCGCAAGTCGAAACGATGCTGAACACGGTCGCCAACTGGCTGCCGTTGGCGAACATCGCTCAGATCACGAACAACACGATGCTGGGCAATGTCAGCGGTTCCACGGGGAACGTGACCTCGCTGACGGTGGCGCAGATTGAGACGCTGCTGAACACGGTCGCCAACTGGTTGCCGTTGGCAAACATCGCGCAGATTGGCGCGAACACGATTTTGGCGAACAACAGTGGGTCGACAGCAAACGTTGCCGCGATTACCATCGCGCAGCTCGAGACCATGTTGAACACGGTTGCGAACTGGTTGCCGCTGGCGAGCATGGCCCAGGCTCCGGCCAACACGCTGCTTGGCAATAATACGGCAGGTACTGCAAACGTTGCAGACCTGACGGTGAGCCAAGTGCAGACGATGCTTGGCCTTACTACGCCCGGCAACGTGTCTGCAATAAACATTCAGACGTTCACCGCGTCGGGAACGTGGACCGCGGTAGCGTCAAATTACAAAGCGGTGCAAGTTATCTGCATTGGCGGCGGTGGTGGTGGTGGCGGCGGCATTACAACCGCTAATCTTACCTCCAATAGTGGCGGCAGCGGCGGCGGCGGCGCCGCACAAGTTGTTGGATTGTTTTCGAGCGCGCTAACTTCGCCTCAATCGGTCACCGTGGGGGCGGCGGGCACGGCGGGTGCTGCAGCGGGTGCTGGCGGTGTTGGCGGTACTAGTTCATTTTCCACTATTAGTGCATACGGCGGCGGGGGCGGTGCACCGGGGGTAAGCAACGCGGTATCTGGCGGCGGCGGAAGCGGCGGGTCTCGTGCTGCCGGAGGCAGCGGTTCAGGTTCGACAGGCGGTTCTGCAGGTTCCGGCGGCGGCCAAGCGGGCGGCGCGGGCGTGCAGGGCAATCAAGCTATTGCCGTTGGCGGCGCAAGCGGCTCCGGTGGCGCTAATGGCGCGGCTGGCGTGAATTCAAACTATGCGTATGTTGGTGCTGGCGGATCAGGTGGCGCTACCGGCGGCGGCGTTACATCCGGCGGCGCAACGACTGCCGGGGGCGTAGGAATTGGGCCTTATACAACCACGTCAACTGGCGGCGGTGCCGCGGGTTCCGGTGGAAACGGCGGGGCCGGAGGCAACGGAAGTACGGTGTCGCAACCGATATGGGCGCCGGGCGCTGGTGGCGGCGGCGGCGGTTCCGCCATATCAACGTTTACCGGAGGCGCGGGCGGTGCAGGCTATCAAGGCAGTGGCGGTGGCGGCGGTGGAAGCGCTCTTACTACCGGCGTTGCTGGGGTTGGCGGCGCGGGCGGCGGGGGTTTGGTCGTCGTTATAACGTACTTCTAATGAAATACACACACATCGTTGACGGCAAGATCGTAAATTTTGTCGAGTGGGACGGCACGACGCCGTTCAAGGTCGACGGTACGCTGGTGCCGTACGTCAGTGACGTACACGAGCCGCACACGATACCGCAGCCGGCACCGGCTGCCAAATCGTTTTGGCAATGGCTCAAGGACGTTTGGCACACGCTGATGTTCGGCCCTGAGTAATGGCGACAGTTCCGAACGTTGTGGGGCTGACGCAGACCGCGGCGTTGGCCGCGATTGCTGCGGCGGGTCTTACGGCGGCTCTACAGCCGAGCTACAGCAGCACGGTGTCGAGCGGCACGGTCATCAGCCAGAACCCGACCTCGGGCACCTCGTTGCCTCCTGGTGGGGACGTGATCGTTGCGGTGTCCGCGGGCGTGGCTCCGGTGGCCGGCAACGGGTATGACCAGTGGGGCGCGGGCGGTGGCGGCGTGACCGCGGTCAGTGCGCCGGTTCCTTTGGGAACAAACCTGGCGACAGGCGCGGCTCCGGACAACGCGGTATACGGATCCGGTTTTTCAGTTTTGGCTGCCCTGGCAAACGGCAATATTCCGTTGAGCCAGGCGACTCCGGCATATCAAGTGCCGACGACACCCAAGGTAGGATGACACATGGCAGGTTCACTCGGCGCGTTGATTGGTCCGTTGTTCGATGCACAGACACCTCCGGCGCAGGACAAAAAGCGCGCGGTCAAACCGAAAAAGAACAAAGTGACCAAAGCCGAAAGGTCGGTGACCGAGCCGGCACAGCAACATGGCGAGTTGGCTTCAGCCGCGGAGCCGACGCCGATCGAGCGCACCCACAACCATGCGCGCGACGCTAAGGTGCGCGCGACGCAGGATTGGGTCGAGGGTCGCATGACCTCGAAGCAACACGAGAACATTCACGCGCGAGCGAACCATGTGCTCATGAGCAAGAAGCCGCGCGAGTTCAAGGGCACGACCGGTGAAAAGGTTCCGAAGAAAGGGATGATGTGGTGATTATCATTTCCCAGATTCGACAGGGCATGCTGATCGTGGCGCAAATTCGGCCGAACGTGTCCTGGATTAGAAACTAGTGTCGAGCGCGATTGGCAACCGGGGGCTCAATGGTACAACCATTTTGCCTTATGCCAACTACAACCTGTACGCAGGCAGCGATGCGTTCCTGGATCTTGAATTTGTCGACCACACACTGACCCCGGTGACGCCGACGTCGTTCACATGGCAGCTTGATGACCTGACGAACGATGTGAGCATGGTCGCGGCGACGACGTCGGTGCCCACGAGCGCAAGTCAAACGCTGCAGATTCCCGGGTCGCAGCTGGTGATGACGTACCCGTACATAGGGTCGCAGTTGTGTCAGTTTTCGTTTTCGTTTACGGCAATCGACAGCGTCACGAACGCATCGTTTACCGCGTCCGGCGTGGCTTGTATAAACCTTTGCGCCATTCAGACGCCAACTGGTATATAATACGTGGATGCCGTATAAAGATCCGACTTTGCCCGCAGCGATAGCATCAAGAAGAGCCGCGCAAAAACGGCACTATTTAAAAAACCGCGAGCAAATTCTTGCGGACCCGGAAAGAAGAAAACGCGTTGCTGCAAACAGTAAAGCGTATCATCAGAAAAACAAAGCGAAACGCACGGCGGCCGCGCGTAAATTACGCGGGTTGCCGTTGCCGTCGAGGCCAGAACCGCAAGCGTGCGAAATTTGTGGCGGGCCGCCAGTGAATCGGGATACGTGTTTGCATCTTGATCACAATCACGCAAACGGCGCGTTTCGCGGTTGGTTATGCGGTCACTGTAATCGCGCCATCGGTTTGTTGAAAGACAGTTCGGATCTTTGCATCGCCGCCGCGCGATATTTGCGAGTCGCCGAACTTCTGTAGTTTTCGCCGACGTTCGTCTAATCGTAGGACGCCCTTCCTGTTTAGGGGAAATGCACGTTCAAGACTTGCACGTCGGCCCCTATTGCTAGTAACCAAAGGTGAGACGATGGTGAAGTTTGAACAGCGTTTGCTCGGCGAGATGATCGCTGTCGAGCCCGAGGTCGCGCCGCGCGGCAAGATTCTGCTGCCAGATTGGCAGCGCAATCTTCGAGGCCAGGTGATTGCGGTGGGCCCCGACGCGACGGAATGCAAGATTGGCGACACGATTGTGTTCGGCGCGGCGACTGGCATGGAGAGCGTGTACAAAGGCGTACCGATTCGGCTGATGAAAGACAGCGACGCTGACGCGGTGATCGAATGATCCTGTCGCCTGAGCTCGATGAAGTTCGGAGCCGGTTGCGCGTTTTGCGTGACAGAGTGCTCGTGAAGCCCTTATCCTACGTTCACCCGACGCTGATAACGCCGGGGATCGAGGTGCAGAAGGGTGTTGTGGTCGCCATTGGCTACGGCCGGCGACAGCGGCGAAAAGTCCGCTTCGACCAGATGGAAGGCCATTTCGGTAGCTCTTTATACTTCGAAGACGGCGAGGAAACGGGCCGCATTCTGCCGATGAAGGTGGCTGTGGGCGACGTTGTCGAGTTCTCGCCGCGGAACGTGTTCATCATTCGCGAGGAGGATCTTGTGTCCCTTGGGCTACCGGATGTCGGTGATTTGCTCATGGTGTGGCAGCAGGGCATCTATTCTATCGACCCGACCGAATCGCAGAGCGATGCGTTCATGTGGCAGCAGCCCGCGGGTTACGACAGACATGGGAACTTCATGAGCGGGGCTGAAAGCTGGGCTCGAGCGTGACCTATCCGGAACTGAACGAGCGCGAGCTTGCGCTGATAGCGCCGCTCACTGAAGATTTGAAACCAAATCTTTACGAGCACCTACCGACGCGGTTCGTGCCGATGGCTGAGGCGAAAGCGCGGGGCTGGCTGTGGTTCTACGTGGGCGACGTTTGCTCCCACGGGCACAAAGCGCCGCGGTACGTTTCGAACCCACGGCACTGTGTGGATTGCAGGCGCATCAAGGCCGGTCACCCACCGATCGGAGGCAAGGGTGTTGCAGAATACACCAGCCGTCCGAAGCCGTATGCGCAACGAACTACGCAACCCAGTGCAAGCCCGGTGGTGGTGTCGCCTCGCCCTCTTGAGCCTGATGCTCAAGAAAAGAAATTTCTCGTGGCCTACGCGCAAACCCGGGACTTCGAAGCCGCTGCAAGGCAGATAGGGTTCGAGGGCGCGGTGTTTCAGGCTCGATTGAGCTACTCGCAGGTGTTTCGCGAGGCTGTGAACAAGCTCGAGGAGGACGTAGGCCTTAGTCGCACGGTCAAACTCGACGAAAATTTCGAGTGGACCGAAGACAAGCGCATGATTTTGGCTCGAGTGTTCATCGATACGGGTGATTTGGGTGTCGCGCGTGACGCGATCCAATGCACGAACTACCAGTATCAGAAAGAACTGCAGGAAAACGGCGAATTTGCGGCGCTGATAGCCGACGCGACACCTCTTGCCGAACGAATTTTGGACGAAGTCGCCGTTCGACGCGCAAAAAACGGCGATTCTCGGTTGTTGGATCGAGTGTTGACGGCAAAATTGCCTGAGTATGCGCAAAAACTCAAGATGGACGTCAACGTCACGGAAAAATTGACTGATGACCAACTCAACGCCAGGTTTAGCCAGCTCGTCAAGCAACTTATCGTCCTTGGAGGAGAGAAAAGCCTCCCTTCAAACGTTGTTGACGCAGAATTTTCAGAATCTGGACCGTCGAGCAAAGCTGAGAGCGATGGAGACGATAGCGGCGAAGGTCCGCCACCTCAGTCAGCATCGAATAGCGACCTACTTTAGCGATGAGAAGACTCGTGCGTCGTATCCGAAGCAGATGGAGTGGTTTCGACTCAGTAAAACGTGCCAAGAAGTGGCACTTTTCGGCGGGAATCGCAGTGGCAAGACTGTTGCAGGCACATACGCAGACACGCTTCATTTGACCGGCCAGTACCCGGAATGGTGGCCTGGTAAACGGTTTGACAGGCCGACTGAAATTTGGGCGGCGAGCGACACAGGCAAGAGCACGCGAGACATTTTGCAGAGCGCACTGTGCGGAAAGTACGGCGACGAGTCGGCGCGCGGTACCGGGATGATCCCGGGTGACTTGATCTTGCGCACGACGGTGAAGCACGGCATTCCTGACGCTTACGAAACGGTGTATGTGCGTCATGTTCCGACCGGTGGTGTGTCGACGCTGCAGTTTAAGTCGTATGACCAGGGTCGCGAAGCGTTTCAGGGTACGGCGCAAGACGTCATACATCTCGATGAGGAACCTTCGATCGAGATCTACGTCGAGAGTCTATTGCGGTTGATGACCCGCGACGGTTTGTTGATGTTGACGGCTACGCCGCTGCGTGGTGTCACCCAGTTGATGTTACAATTCCTTCCGCACCTCGCCCCAAAAACGATGGATGAGACGGAGGAAAATTTCGATGAAGAAACTGAAGCCGGGTGACCCATGCAAGCACGGGCACACGGGCGGCCGGTACAAAGACGGCCAGTGCATCGAGTGTTGCAAAGTTAAGAGCCGAAAAGCGTACGACAAGAACCCGGAAAAATATCGGGCGTTGTCGAAGTCGTATTATCAGGACGAAGAGTCTCGTAAACGACGCAAAGACCGGCACAGAAAATACCGCGGATTGCCGGAAGCTACGAGACCGCAGCCGGTTATTTGCGAATGCTGCGGAAAAGCGCCGAGCAACAAAAAGGCGAACGTTACGAAATCGTTGGCGCTGGATCACGATCACGCTACCGGAGCTTTTCGAGGTTGGCTGTGCCATGTTTGCAATTGCGCTATAGGCATGTTGGGCGATTCGCTAGACGGGATTGACCGAGCCCGCGCATATTTGCTTAGGGCTGAACTTCTATGAAAGGTGCGGTGATGGTGGGGTGGCAAGATGTCCCCCATCTTAGTGAAGATCAGAAAAAATCGATTTTGTCAGGGATTCCGCCTTGGCAGCGTCAGGCGCGAACGTTAGGTCTTCCAAGTATTGGCGCTGGCGCGATATACCCGCTCGACGAGCAGGACATCATCATTACGCCGTTCGAGATCCCGCATCATTGGCCTCGAGGATACGGGTTTGACACGGGGTGGAATCGCACGGCGGCCATTTTTTTGGCGCGAGATCCGGACACCGACGGCTGGGTTGCGTACAAGGAATACTACCGAGGCAAGGTTGACCCGGCCATCCACGTGCGAGGGTTGATGCAGCTAGGCGCCACGTGGATGACCGGAGTCATCGACCCCGCGTCGCGCGGCCAAAGAGGCCTGGCGGGCGAGAAACTGCTGGACGTGTACCGAGACATGGGTCTGAAACTGGAGCTCGCAGACAACGCCGTAGGCGCTGGAATTACGATGGTCTGGGACTGGCTGTCGACGGGCAAGCTCAAGTTTTTCTCGAATTTGTCGAACACGCTCGCCGAATTTCGGCTGTATCAGCGCGACGAAAAAGGAAATATCGTCAAGAGCAACGATCACCTCATGGACGCGCTGCGCTATGCCGTGATGTCGCTTCTGACAGCAGAACACAACTACTTGAAGACGCCGCCGACGCAAAGCGCGACGGGTCAACAGTGGTTCACATGGACCCCGCCGCCGGTGTGGAGCGGCTAAACAAAGGTGAGACTTTTATGGCGATAATGTTGAAGATCGAGCACAAAGAGGGCGTGCGGTTGCGCCACCAGATTGCGAAAAACGCGGTGTTCTCCGAGGGTGGAGTCGGTACCGGCGGCGTCGCGATCTCGGGCACCGAATGGGCGTTCGAGGGCGAGGATTGCCAACGTGACATCGACGACCGGCGTCGGGACAACCGCGGCAAGCCCATGCTGATGGATTCGTACACCGTGTACATTTCCGCAAACACGAAAAACCTCGTGATCGAGAAAAAAGGCAAGCCAGAACCGTTTCAATTTCGGAACGCTAGCTTGCGCAACCTGTTGAAGATTCGCACACAGGAATTTGCCGACACGGGTCGCAAAGACAAGACCGGCAAACCGATCAAGGAGTGGAAAACGATCAAGACCGAATATTTGCCGGCCAACGAATGGGGCGGCGTATTTGCGGGTGACGGAGTGCGAGCGATACTCGACGAGATGCCGACGTAACGATGGCGAGCTATCTGCAAAAGGACAACGCGCAAGACGGCTCCGGGTCCAACAAGACCCGGAGCGGCGGCCCGCGCCGAAACCCGCAAGACAATGCGGATCTTGTCGGCGACGTCCCTGGGTACACAGGCGAGTTTTCGAATGTCGACGCATACGAAGACGTCAACGAAAACGAGTCTTTGTTGGCGCGGATTCGCAAGTTCTACGATGAAGGTATTGGCGCGTTCGAAGAGAACCGCCGCATGCATTCCGAGGATTTGAACTTCATCTACAACAGCGAAGCGATGGGTCAGTGGGATCCGGTCGTGCTGCAGAATCGTCGCGGCAAACCGTGCTACACGTTCAATCGCGTCATCGGGCCGGTGAACATCGTTGTCGCCGACATGCGTCAGACAAAGCCGGCCGGCACGGTGCGCCCGGCCAGCGATGAAGCGCAGGAAGCGGTCGCCGATGTGTACGAAGGGCTGTGTCGCTCGATTGAGCAGGCGTCGCGGGCCGAACACATCTACAAAGAACAGTACAAGTACGCGGTGGCCGGCGGTTACGGCGCGTGGCGAGTGATGCCCAAGTACATGGCCGACGACGGCAAGAACGCGTTCGACCAGGTGCTGCGTATCCAGAACATTCCGAATCCGCAAACCGTGGTGTGGGATCCGGAATGTGAAGATCCGTGCGCGGGTGACGCCAACAAAGCGATCGTTGCCGAGCGCATTTCGGACGACATGTACCGCGCGATGTTCGGCACCGAAAAAGGCATGAGCTTCAACTTTTCGCGTGACAGCTACGGCTGGTTCACCGACAAAGAGGTTCGAGTTGCGGAATACTACGAGCGCGTGCCCACCGAAAAGTGGATCGCGCAAATGACGAACGGCGAAGTGCGCGATTACGACGCCAAGCTTAAGGAGCTCGAAAAGCATTTCGAAGACGGCGGCCTAGACCACCCGGACGACGGCGGCTCGGTGACCCGAATCGCCAAGAACAAAGACGGCTCTCCGCGCGTTCGCAAAACGATTGCGTGGAAAGTGTTGTGGGTGAAATGCGACGGCTCGAACGTGCTCGAAGGGCCGTTCTTGTACAACTGGAAACGCATCCCGATCATTCGGTGCCCGGGCCGGTACGTGAACATTGAAGGCCGCAAAAAATTGCAGAGCCTTGTGCGCCACGCCAAAGACGCGCAGCGCAGCTACAACAGCCGCTGTTCCGACATGATCGAGCGCAGCGCGTTGGTACCCAAGGCGCCGTATCTGGTCACCGAGATGATGATTAAAGGGTACGAGAACGAGTGGAACCAGGCCAACGTTCAGTCCCGGCCGTACCTGCCTTACAACATCGATCCGAAGGCACCAGAAGGCGGCATGCCGTATCGGACGCCGCCAATCGATCTGCCTCAGGGTGCGATGGCGCTCGCGCAGCTCGCGCAACAAGACATTCAGGCTACAACAGGGTACTTCGACCCAGCCTTAGGCAATAGCGAAGACATGAACCGGGTTAGTGGAAAAGCGCTGGTGCAGCACACGCGCAGGTCCGACCTGGGGTCCTATGAATTCGTCGACGGCTTCTCAGCCGCGCTGCAGCTGACGTGGGAGATCATGATCGACATGATTCCCACGGTATACGATGCGGAGCGCGTCGAACGAATCATAGGCCATGATGGCATCGAGCGGTTGGTCACGTTGAACCAGGAAGGCAACGACGGCGACATCATCAACGACTTGAAAGCGGGAACATACGATTGCACTGTAACGATTGGCCCAAGTTTCCAGACCCAGCGCCAGGAGACCCTGCAAACCTTGATCGACGCCTCGGCAACTATTCCGCAAGTGGCGCAGCTGTGCCCGGATTTGCTTGTCAAGAACATCGACTCGCCAGACTCTATCGAAATGGCGCGCCGGCTTCGAATTCCGCTTATCCAACAAGGCGTCGTCCAGCCGACTGAGGAAGAAAAGAAAACGACGCCACCGGCTCCGCAGGATCCGACAGCGCAGCTGCAGACACAATTGCTGCAAGCGCAATTGCAGAAGACGACGTTTGCCGCGCAGAGCGAGCAAGCCAAGTCGATCACTGCGCAAAGCAAAGCCGGGGCCAGCCACCTCGAGGGGCTGCGACTGATGTACGAAACCGCGGGAAAACATCTCGCGAACCAGAAAATGGCGCAGGACATGCACAATGACGCGTTAGCGGCGCAAGCCGAACGGGTGGCCGCGGCCGCCGATGCACAAAAGCCCGCAGCAGCGGCATAGGAGCACACCATGACTGAGTTTTTCCCGTCCCCGGCCTCGACCGTTGGCGTTCCGTTTCCCGTGATTCCGCCGCCCCCGGCGCCGTTGCCGAACGTCGGTCTGCCCCCGAACATCACGGTGCATGCCGCGATGGCGTTGGGCTATCTGCCGGCGCAGACTCAGGTGACCGGGTTCGGCAACGGGGCTGCAAACCCGACGATCGCGTCGTTGATGTCGGCCGGGCTCATCAGCGGCAACACGCTGGCCTCGACGCTGACGTTTGCGACGCCGTCCGCGAACTACGGCGGCAATTGATTCGGCCTTAAGTGGCACGACGCACGGCGCGGAGCCGCAACGGGGTGAGAAGCCCCGATCAAATTCAAACACCAATCCCGGTGAGAATCGCGTCGCAGCCGCGTAGAGCTGTGTAGGGGATTGCAATGGCTTTTACACGAGATGACCTTGCTGCTTACGAGCAGCAACCGCAGACCCAAGTCGCGGAAAAACCTATCGTAACTGCACCGGCCGCGACAGAGCCGGAGCCTTCGCAGGCAGAGCCTGTTGAATCCGCGGATTCGTCCGCCGCGGGTGAATCGGACCAGCCCGATGCTGGAGACGTGACTTCTGACGATAACACCGAGGATTCGTCGACCTCGGACGCTGATGCTACTGGCGAAACGGCTGAAGGTGAAACGGAGGGAGAGCCCGCCGAAGGTGAAACTGAGAGCATCGGCCAACAACCGCAGAAGCAGAGCAGAGCGTTCAAACGCATACAGGAGCTAAACGCCAAGGCGCTGGAAGCGGCTGACCTTGCAGAAGGCTACAAAGAGTTTGGGAAGCTGGCCCAGGAACAGTTGAAAGCCGCGCGAGAAGAGATCGAGCGACTGAAAGCGGCGACCGGCGAAAAACCGGCGTCGCCTAAACCGGAGACGACATCGACTCCGGCGGCGGACAAACTGGGGCCGATGCCCAAGCTGACAGATCCAGACGTGAACTTTGACCCCGACACACTCGCCCAGAAACAGGAAGAGTGGTTCGACAAAAAGGCGAAGCTTGCGGTTCAAGAGGCGCTGAAGCAGAACACCGCGCAATCGGCGGTGGCGAAAACGGTCGAGACTTTTACGTCCAGAATTGAAGAGTTCAAGAAAACTGCACCTGATTGGGACGACAAAGTCAGAAACCCCGAGCTTCCAAAACTGCATGAAGCAGCGCAATCGGTTCTGGTGAAGTCTGACCTTGGGCCTGCCATCGTCTATCATCTGGCCTCGAATATGGCTGAAGCAAAGCGGATTGCCGCGCTGTCGCCCGAGGATCAAGTGATGGAAATGGGCGTGCTCAAGCGAGATCTTGAGCTGAAAGCGAAAGCCGCGCCAAAGGCTGGCAACGTTCCTGTGACTGGTGCGAAACCAGTCGTTAAGAAGTCCGTCTCTCAAGCACCGCCCCCTCCGACACCGGTACCGGCTGGCAAACGCGCATCAGCGCGTGAAGACACCGATCCGGGCATGAATATGGACGAGTTTGCTCGTCGTCATAGGGAAGCGAAAAATAACGCGCGTCTGGCAGCACGCAAGATGCGCGGTCTGAGCTAACCGAAAGGTATTTTCAATGGCTAATAGTCTCATCACGGCACAGTGGGTAGCGCGAAAGGCGCTGGTCCTTCTGCATGCCAAGTCGAACTTTACCGGTCGCACCAATCGCGACTATCAGAGCTTGCTGCCCGGGCCGATCAACGGCGTGATTTTGGGTCAACAGCTCAGCATCCGGCTGCCGTTCCAGTACCAGCTGCGCACGGGCGCCGCAATGAACGCGCAGAACAGCGTCCAGCGTTTTGCGACGTTGAACGTCAACCAGCAGGTCGGTGTGGACATCAACTTCACCTCGATCGAGCGGGCGATGCTGCTCAACAACTTCGAGGAACAGGTG
>Ga0116229_10009709_pt1 | contig 14615 bp, 11 predicted proteins | sample S1TSphgellanicum_3_FD_87313 | JGI IMG/M metagenome (GOLD analysis project Ga0116229, IMG submission 87313) | Host-associated microbial communities from peat moss isolated from Minnesota, USA - S1T2_Fc - Sphagnum magellanicum MG | ecosystem: Host-associated > Plants > Peat moss > Unclassified... | reverse complement strand
TGTCATAACATTCTTTACCCGCGAATGTTTACCAAATTACACTGGTTGATCCATAAAATTCTTTAAAATTCTTGCTTCTTTGGGCTTCCATAACATTCTCGCACCAAGAATGTCATAACTATGTTGATAATTGGTTACAATTTTTTAAATAAGTATCTTTTGGATACTTCCTATTGTTTTTATACACTAAATGCAAGTATTGCATTTGGTAACAAGATGTACTTACATAACCTTAGATGATGAAGGGATTTTTTTTGCATTATTAAATCAAGGGGGGTGGCATAACATAGATTTACCTAGGTATTGTAATTTGGGGTTGGGGCATGCATTTGGGATTTAACATAGGGTGATAGGGTATGGTATTACAAATTGAAAACTTTAACCCTCATCATGTAGACATTACAATTTAATGGATGCATAGGTTTAAATTTGAAAAATTAAGCAAACCTATACAATGAAGCTTAAAATGTTGAGCTGAAACCTTTGTATGCAACAAAAAATACCTACATTGACCCTAAATTAAATAAACAAAAAGAATTGGTTGCATAACATTAATGGTGGAATTTAACAATTTTTTTGAACTAAGTGTTAAACCTAATTTTGAAATTATTTTTGCATAACCCTAAATTGTGTAAAGACTATCAACTTGTGTTTTAGACCTAATTTGGGGGTGGGGGACTCCAACCATAGTATAAATGTTAGGAAAAAGGTTACTTTAAAACAATTAATGACAAACAAGTGGGTTTAATTTCCATAAAACTTAAACCTAAGGTCCTCCTTATTTATTTGAAACATATATTAGGTAAAAGTTTATATTAGGGTAATGGAACATGAACATGAGTTGGTTGATATGCGGTATTGCAATTTGAAACGTTTTATGGAAAACCCACCATAAACAAGAGAAGATCAAAAGTTTGCAATACCCACATAGACAAACCAATTTATGCACCAAGGGGTCCTTTCATGAAAATGGGCAATGTAATTATGTAAGAATATTAAATTACATTTTTTCCTTAAGGTTACTTGTGCAAATATTTCATGATAAGGATAATGAAGGTATTGTTTAAATGTTTTAGCATGGCCACAAAATGTGCTAACCCTATTAGATGAAGGTATTGCTTATTTGGTTTATAGTAAAAATGTAATCCATTTGTGGTGGATGGGGGTATTGTGTGTAACATGGCATAAGATGTTCCCAAAATCTAAAAATCCCAAAATTAAAGGTCAAAAATAAAACAAACGAATTGATACAAAAATGTTCAAATAACCACACTACAAAAATGATGGTGACAAAAATATATCATGTTAAGTTAATCTATAATGGCTCAATACAAAAATGGTGCGTATGTGCATTAAAGTTATATTTATAATTATCCCTTCGAAGAGGATGAACTAAAAATAGTGCCCACATTGGTGCAATACTTTGTTGCAGCTTCTATAGTTTTTGTTACATGATGATGAATAAATAGTAGAGGATGCTCAAGCGCAAGTCAAATTGCATCTAGAACAAAAGCCTCCTTTGTTGTGCCTCAAAACCTAACACACAAAATAATAATAATAATAATAAATAAAAATAAAAATCCAATGTTAAGATGCAAACAATGTAAATAAATATATATATAAATATGGAAATATATCGCCCATGAATAATTTTGGAATCGTGATACTTGGATATTGCATCCATTTCTTTGATTCAATTACGCTTATTGGACTGTAATGTCCAATGCCAAACGCCCCATGCAACTTTCAAAAGTTTTGCATAGGCAATTTTGCTTGCTTGAATTGCCTCAATAAGGTTTTCATCCTTTTCAAGGTGCACCCACGCACTTTGTGGGATGAATCCCACCCCCCATGCCAAAATCCCAATGATGTCCAATAACATCTCAGAGGCTAAACATACCAACACAGGCCACCTAACCTACTGCATTTGCTACACTTGGGCTTGAAGTTCATCCCACCCTAATTTTTCTTTCTTCTTCATTTAATCAAGGGCCTTCTTTTCATTATGCTTTTGCCTTGCATGCAATTTGTTCAAAATATGAACATTCATAGAACTATGATCTTGTTGCCTAGGCCCCCCAAGACGAGTATTTAAACGCCCTGATTTCCCCCCTTTGTATTCGAAAGGAGTGTGTTCACTCCAAATGCTAAGAGAGCAACCATTTGGCTTCATAAGAACTAGTGCATGCATCCAATTTGCAACACCATCTTGAACCTTTGTAAGCCCATTCATTATCCTCCATTGCATTTCCATGCTCATCTTGAATTGGAGGAAGAACCTCTTGAGGTCCAAAATTTGGTACAATTGATGAGGGAATTGCATTTGGGCTAGCCACCACACATGAAACAAGATGAGGGTATTGCACTAAAGCAACGTACATAGTGCGAAATTACACTTAAGTTAGCCATCACAACGGCAAAAAATGAAGGTATTGCATTAAATCAACATACATAATGAAAAATTACATCTAAGCCAACCACCACAATGTCAACAATATGAAGGTATTGCATTAAATCATAACCTTAAATAAAAAAGGATGAAAGTATTCTGGACCAAAAACCAAGGTAGTATTCTATTATGTGAAAGAAATTTGATTAGAAACATTTAGGTATTGCAACAAAAAAAATTAACAAAAAAAGCCCATCCTTACTCTTACATGGAGAGTAAAGATGGGTTTTGATGTGGCCATATGCAAATTTAGAATGCACCTTTCATAACATACCTTGAGAAGGTGGGGTTACATATACAACAATTGTTTAAATTTCATTTGGCACCACTTGTTTTTCATTTGTATTTTACACCTTTCATGCCTTTCATGCACGTTTCCTTTAAGGAACCATCTTAAAACAAAATTCCAAATTTTTCTTTAGAAAACCTAAAAGACCTTCAAAGGAAAAAAATAATCATTGAACCTTTTTTAAATAACTAAAATACATTTTTATTAAAATTAATTTATATTATATTATAATTTTTTACACATCATTTTTCATTATAATTAATTTAAAATTAATATGTATTATATTATTATACTTCAATAATTACTTATATTAACTATTTTCTGCATTTGATCAAAATTAATTTTTATGATAATTAATCATTTATAATAATTATATTGATTAATTTTAATTATTTTACATTACAAAATATTTTTAAATTATATGAACTATTAACTTGACACATGTCATTCAACAACAAAAAAAGTCAATGACAAGCCTAACCAACTTGTTGTCATCTTTTGCTTCAACACAACCAAAGAAAAAGATGATGACAAGCTTGGTTAGTTCATTGTCATCTTCTACGACACAACAAAAAAACACAGATGATGATAAACTTTGTCGGCTCGTCATCATCTTTTCTAGGTGCACAAAAACAAAACAAAAAAGATGACAATGAACTGGTTCATCATCATCTTTTCTAGGTGCACAGAAACAAAAAAATAAAAGACGACGATGAACTAGCACTCGTCATCATCTTCTTTGGGTGCATAGAAACAAAAGAAAAAAAAAACAATGACAAGCGTTGGCTCGTCATCGTCTTTTCTAGGTACACAAAAATGAAAGAAAAAAAAACAAGGATGAATGTTAGCTCATTGTCATCTTTTTTGGGTGCACAAAAACAAAACAAAAAAGATGATGATGAAGAGTTAGCTCATCGTCATCTTCTTTGGGTGCACAGAAACCAAAGAAAAAGAGATGATGATGAGCATTGACTTGTCATTGTCTTCTTTAGGTGGACAGAAACAAAAGAAAAAAAAACAACGATGAGTGCCAACTTGTCATTGTCTTCTTTGGGTGCATAGAAAGAAAATTTAAAAAACAATGACAAATGCCACCTTGTCGTCATCTTCTTTGGGTGCACATAAAGAAAACAAAAAAAGATGACAATGAGCCTATTCATCATCATCTTCTCTAGGTGCACAAAAAGAAAACAAAAAAAGTCAACGATGAACACCAATTCATTGTCATTTTCTCTGGGTGCACAGAAACAAAACAAAAAAAAAGATGACGACAAGCGTGGGCTCGTCATCATCTTTTGCAAGTATTGAAAAAAAATTGACTAAGAAGCTAGATACTTGATTATAAAGATGAGACAATGAGCCCTCGACTCATCATCATTGTCTACAAGTAATGGACAAAACATAAGAAAACAAAAGAAATCACCGATCGGGACACAAAAGAAATCAAAAGATGAGGAGCTAGTTCATTGTCATCTTCTATAAGCGTAGTAAAATAACCATTAGTAAAAATAACCTAGGAAAAAAATGTACATGCACTCTAATGAACATGATCGGTATTGTGCTCTAATAATAATTGCTCCAGCAAACACTATCATTTTAGTAAACATGGTCACTCCAGCAAGTTCTCCTTTGCCTCACTAATGAACTCTAAAAGCAAACAAAACAAAGGTCTCATAAATCTAAATCCTAATTGTAGAGAAACCTAGTAGTGTAGAAAAAAAATGTAGAAGACATACTTGCTTTGGTGTCTTTTTATAACAATTCCTAGTTCTTTTCTAGAACATCAATGATGGCAACAAGCAATGGCACCATTACAATAGTGATAATGACAAGAAAAAGAAAGAGAGTTTTGAAAAAAAATCCCTAACAAAGGTAGAGGAGTAGGGTAGGTGGGAAATTTTTTTTGGAACAAGTTAGTTGGGTGAGCAAGGTAGGTCCACGAATGAAAAAACAAATCTCTTGAAAGGCAAATGGAAAAAAAATTGTGACTCAACCTCTGTGACTGCACTAAATTTAGTAATTGGATGAGCATTAGTACATCTAAAATGGAACTGGTGTAATCATGGGGGTTGGGTCATTCAAGCCTAATTTATGCAATTCTCACCTACACCTCATTCATGATTGTAAGATCCTGGCCAATAATAAATTAACTACAATTACATGAATTTAAGTTCCAATTGTAATTACATCTTCTAGAATTTAATAATTTTGAGTTTGTAATAAGTAGTTGTGCAACACAAATCACAACTCAATCATATCAAGTTCAATATATAGTTCTTAGTTTTGTTTGGTCACACAATATTTTGCCATGATCCATGAAACTTAAAGAAAAATTTACTTATGGGTATTTGGAGTTTTTGTAGCATAAGATTGTTCAAAAGCCTTGCATGTTTTAGCACTTTGTTATGGGACTAATGTAAGGATGGATTATGAATGTGTAGGTCTAAATTCAATGTAAATTTGACCATGATTATTGATTAGCACAATGCTCAACATTCAAACTTGATTTAAAATGTCAAAAATTACCCTACAAATGGTTCAAGGAATTGTTCAATAATAAGAGGGGTTCCAAATCCTCTTATCTTAATTAGTCACAAGATGATGCACCCCCAAACTCCTTTATAGACTCCACTACGAGTCTAAATGTGAAAACAACGAAAGGATAGAGTTGGGGCACGCTCCTTGGCTCATAACATTTTGGGGGTAGAGGGGCATGTTGGAGTTCCGAGATGGGGACTAGGAAAAGTGACAAGCAATTCGATTATTCACATGGACCTACACAAACCAAACAAGTTGGTTAGTGCATAGTTGGAGCACTTTCGGTGCACGAACGAACCAAGGGCAACCACGGACTCACAAGACTCACCACGGCCCGAACTTGGGGGAAGTCACCACCTTCCCCCTTATAGTATTCTCTATGCGTGGTCACGGGGCCAACACCCAAATGTCATTTTGTCCTACAACTCCCAAGTTGGAGTCCCAAAATTTTCAAAATTGGGACTTTCACAACTTTGGAGGCCCATAACTTCTTTTATAGACCTCCGATGGAGATGAGGTCTAAAGAAAAGTTGTAGCCCTCGTCAAGATTTTTCCAAAGATATGTGGCACGCCACCTTCATGAAAGAAAGTCAGGGCGATTCCTGACTTTTAGTGGTCAAGAGTCAAATTGGCAATTTGACTCACGACCTTCTTTTTGCCATAACTTGTGTTTTAATTACTCAAATGGGTCATGCGAGCCCATTTTAGACATCTACATTCCAAGAGTTTCTAATGATATAAGGAAATTTTTAATTCAATGAGTTTTGACCCCTGCGATCGCACTCTGAAGATTTGGGAGTCCATTAGGACTCCAACTCCTAATGTGGGAATTCACTTGGGAGTGTGGGGGTTCATTCCCTCACACTCTCTTACATTCCCAGGAGTATGAAATGTGATTCCCGGGCTTCATTCTTGGCCTGCACCTTCACAAGTCCTTACCTAAATCGCAAACCCAAAGTTAAGGTTGTAACACAAGAAACCTTTCCAACTTAAAGCATTTTAAATTTTCTTTTCCTTATTTTTCTATTTAGTTTTTTGGCTTTTTCCCACCTCTTCATGATTTCCAATTGCATATTTCAATCTCTTTAAATTGACCTTGTTAACAAACACTTGCAAAATTCTTTAGTCTTCATACCGACGAGAAAATCCAGGGACCTGCATCTGACACAAGCCTGTCCATTTTGTTTCAAAAGGTGCTTCAAATAACAAAGCCTAAAATTTAAAAGTGCTCAATGGACTAGGCATCTAGCAAGGATTGTAGGGTTACCAAATGTAATCAAACATGAATTCGAAGGTGACTAAGGCAAGGTGAGACTAAGTTCAATAACACAACAAATCAAGTTGGTTATTGGACATAGTTGTGGTTTAAATGCACCAAGCATGCATTCACTCCCTTCTCATTAGGCACAAGTTATGAAACTCCACCATTCCCATGCACTCCCACCAACATGGAAACAAGGTTATGACCTTTGGGCAATTAAGCAATAAGGCACATAGGTTTCATGTTATAACCAGTGTTGTGAGTAGTGTTTTTTTTTGTGGAAAAATTTCGCCAATTGGTGACAAAAAAAAATCCTTCGCAAAGGCCCTTTAGGAATTAAGGTGAAAAATTTTGAAAATTTTGTAAGGAATTGATGATGAACAACCTAGTTGTAGTTATCCAAAAGATTAATGAACAAGATTTGTCGCCATCATTATTGAAATGAAGTGACCATTGGATGCCACCCTACCCCCTTCTTGTCACTTTTAGTCGTGCCACCACCTAGCTAAGGTGTTTTGCTATCGTCACTTGTATTGTAAGATTAGATTTGTAAATCGCCTACAAGATGGAACTTCAATTTTATATGTTCATAGCTATTGTAGGATGAAATTTTGGTCATTAAAAGTTTAGGTTTAGAAATTAATATGTTTGGCATTTAATAACAAATCCCACAAGTTGTGAAAAATGGATTATGAAGGTTTTGATAATCATGTTTTGTTTTAGAATGAAAGTGCAACACTAAATGGCATGACCATGAAAGGTATAGTAATTAACTTGTGTTCTCATTAATTATGGCAATTGTGGTGCAAATTGTTTTAGAATTTGAAAGTTGGATTGTTGTTGAATCAAATTGTGTGTGCATCAAGTGCAAGGTCTATTTGATTTCTTGCTTTCATGGAGTTGTGGAAGTTGCAACGACAATGTCCAAACATAATTTTTAAGTACATAAGAAAACATAATGTTGATTTGTTTTCATTTTCTTTGATTTTTTTCTTGTATTCCAATTGTGAAGAGGAGAATACTAGGAAGTGGCAACACACAAAGGAGTTAAGGTCTCATAAACCACCTTGAAGTACATAATTGCCTCCATCAACTTTGATTTTGGTGTTTGTTGTATTTTCAATTTGTTTTTGTTTTTATGTAATCTTGTTGTGGCTCAACATTAGAGTAAGACTTTACATTCTACGTGTTTTTTTGCATGTTTTGTTTTGGACATTGTGTGCAATGTTGAAGTGTTTTTATTGTGTAATTATTTTGGTTTGAAACTCTATTGTCGAATGTCAAAGTTGCAAGGGTTTGTGTAGTGAAGGGAGTTGAAATGATGTGTGTGAAATGAAGTGACATGTTGTTGGAGTTCAAAGGTTTAGGTGTGTTGCTTTTCAATGCATACTAGTTTCGATTGAACTCAAACCCCAAGGTAGTTATTAGCATCAATTTTCATTTGCCTCTCTATCCCTTGCCTAGTGTTTCCAAACCATTCTATGGTTTTTTGTTCAAGTGGACCAAACCCATGTTTGTGGTGATGGCACCTTTGAAACCACCAACAAATCTCAAATTTCTTTTTTTTTTCTTTGCTTTTACAAACCCTGAACACCTTGTAGACACCAACATTATCACTATCATCATATGTTAGTCTACCACCTGGTCAAATTGATGTTCTTGTCTAAGATGCATCTCAAATTACACCTTTGTCATATGATGTTCCTTTCGAAACCCCTTCTCAAACCGCACCTCAGTCATCCACTTTTGATAAAGGTAAAGACATTTTAGTGAATGAAGACCTTCTCTAGTCTATAAATCCACTAGAAGCTAGTCCTAGTGAACCAAAGAAGAAGAAGAAAAAGAAAAGTGAATGGGAACTAAATAAGGTTTATGTGGAGCAATGGGTAGCAAGGTTTTGTTGGTTTGAACCAATTTGTAGAGAGGATGGGAAAATGTGCATGGTCAAATGTCGGGTTTGTTCTAAAGTAAAAGGTAATGAAAAACTATTGGTGTCGAAATTGGACTCTTTGATCAAACACTCAGGGTTGCAAAAATGCACAATTGCTAGACTTGGAGCTGATGTAAGGAAATATTCTATTTGTCCTACTAATTCACATGTGAAAAATAAAAAGTTATTTGCTGCCAAAGGTTTGGACATGGTTGCTATTCAACTTGAAAGTGGGGGCAAGGTGGAGAGGGAAAAAAAATACATCCAATTTGTGGCAATTTGGCATCTTTTTAAACAAGGTCATCCCATGATGGATTTTGAAGGATTGAAGGGGCTTTTCAAGTTTTTGAAGGTGTAGAATTGCCCCCACAAACACTGGTCTAATTCCACTGATTAAACCATGGTAGAAAGGTGTAGTCACATCAACACGAGCCACAACAAGTGTAACCAGTGTTTAATTTTTCATGTTTAGAAGTGGTAATTTAATTTGGTATTGAAAGTATAAGATTTTTTTATATATTAAGGTTCATAATATATCATTAGAACATTTGAATTAATTTGAAAAATATCTGATGAATAATGAGCTTTCAAAAACACTCATTAAACATTGTAGTGTGTGTTTTTAAGCATTAAAAGATAAATAAACTTCAAAACTTTTGACAATTATATATTTTGAAATATTTTACATAAACCTTGACATAATAATATTAAATAAAATATAAATATTTAAAAGGAATTTTGAAGATTTAAAAATATATAATTTAAAAAATATTCCACCAAAAGCAATCCCAAAAGTAGGCGGGTGTAGCTTGTGTTATCCCATTTGCACCCAGAAGCAATGCATAATGTTGTCTTGTGGGCCACAAAAGTTAATGTGCAAAAGTCTTATTTTATTTCTGTGAGTCATGATGAGGTCACAACCATCAACAACCAATCATGGTTGTCTATTCATGTGTATGTGACAGAAGAATCGAAGAAGGTCCCAATTTTGCTAAACTTGCAACATGTGGTAGATGGAACAATTTTCCTTGTTTGTTTTGGGGCTAATGGATTATTATTTCCCAAGGTGTGAAGAATGGTGTCATAGCCCAAATTATGCAAAAACATACCCCATTTGTGAATGGTGTGCATTGCATGGCACATCACACAAATCTATTTATTTAAACACTAAATGCTTTGAACTTGGTACCAAAGATTGAGAGTTTGTTGGCATCTATGTATAATTAATTTGTTCATAGCCCAAAACGCCACCTTGAAACTACTAAGTTAGCATAAATCCTCAAAGGCAAGGGTAACAAGATTCTGAAAAATATCAGAACTTGCTAGATTTTTATGTTATCATCCTCAAAGTGTGTTTTATAATAGTACAAGCCATTAATTGTGAAAATGGCTAGAGATTCTACAATTATTACGACTGCAAAAATCAATTATGAGCTTTTTGTGATGTGCCGAAACCTTGTTCGATTTTGCCTGTGTCTTGCCCTTATTAAAAGTGGTGCAAGGGTTATCCAAGTTTGCACAAGAATGCCATACATTCATTTGCGATTTTGTGGCTACTTTGAAGCTTTGTGAATCAAACCTATTAGAAATGATACCAAGATTTCCCCCAAGCATTTTAGCATTTTCCTTAAGCTATTTGAGCACATCAATGATAAATTGTGCTTGACATGGTGGAAAAAGCTTGCATTTCAAGTTGAATATGTTGCCTTTTTCATTGGTGACAAATTGTATATGTTACATGTCACTAATCGGACCACATGTGCTATTAGTCTTGTTTCCAAAGGAAGCTTGGGTTGAGATTGTTACTTCCATGAAAGAACAATGTTGATTTGTTGCAACAGGATTGATTATTGAATTGGAAAAGCGATTTCCAGCACAAGAGTTGTTGAATGCAATCAGGGTGACTTACCTTCAATATTGGCTTACTCCAGAAGCTAAGACCACTTTTCCAAGGCACATGGCCCTTTTTTAAGCACATTACAAGTACTCGAAGAGCTTGGGGACATCTAAGATGTTTGTTGGGCCGTTGTTAAACCCTCAAATCCTTGATCAACAATCTTTATTTTTCAAGTTAACAATGTAAAACCATTTTCAGGCTACCATGCAACCCCTACATGATTGCAACCCAATGTCAAGATTGTGGGAGAAGCTTGGAACAAGTGGGATTTTGAAGCAAAACATTTATGAATGGTTTAAATTGGTGTGTCTTTGCATGGTGGTGGTGGTGGTGTTGGTGTTGGGAAGTGTGGAAGATGAATGAATGCGCTCTAACCTTGCCTTTGTGAAATCAAAGCTTTGGAATTAGCTTGTCATGCCCATACATGGCCTCATACATGATGGCCAGTTATAGGCATGCCCATCATTCCTTTCAGGGTTAATGTGCACTTTTAAGGTTAATGTATGATCTTAGGCGATTGTACGCTATTAGGTACTTAGGGTTTCAGTTTGTTGGCAACTATATAAAAGGCCAAACCTTTCTTTTCTCTTTTTATTTTTTCTAAAATTCATGTTAGGAAAGTTTCCTCCATAATAAGATTGGATTTCTAGATGCTCACGGTGGCCATTGCACGACCACTGTCTACATACACTACATGTTCATTCCTTCTTTGCAATTCAATTCTAGAAAAACTCTACTATCTATTGTTTCATGTTGAATGCGGCAGATTTCTTGTGCCTTTGAATTCTTGAGTTGTTGCTATTAATGTTGTTATTGCTAGTGTTGTTACTACTGGTGTTGTTGCTTCTGGTGTTGTTGCTACTGGAGGGAGTGCAATTTGTTGTTAGTGTTATTGTTGTCAGAGGGGGCTTCCATTGTTACATTTCTGCCAACCAACAGAGTCAGGATCTTGGAGCAGGTTTCAAAATTCTCTCTCCTTTTTTTCTTTCTCGCTTTCTTTTTCTCTTTTGAAGTTGTCGAGTAAAAAAAATACCAAAAGAAAAATTTCAACGGTGGCACCCACCATCGTTGTAGAGCAATGTAATGCTACTCACCATAGTTACATAACAACGTAATTCTGCCCACCATTACTACCGAGCAACGTCACCGCGAGCTATAACGCCGCCGTAATGCAAACTATAGCCTCACAAGCTTGTAACACTATGAGCTTACAATGTTGCTAACGCACTCCCAAGCTCCTTAATGGACTCAAATGTGAGTCCAAACTAAAAAAACGAAAGAGCAAGGAGTCAAGGCATGCTCCCTAGTTCGTAGAACTTTGAGGGGGTAGAGGGGCATGCTGGAGCTCCAGGATGGGACTAGGAAGAGTGACAAGCATCAACTACTCACGTGGACCTACACAAAACCAACACAAGGTGGTTAATGCATAGTTGGAACACTTTTGGTGTTAGAACGAGCCATGGGCAACTCGGACTCACAAGACTCACCACGGCCCGAACTTGGGGGAAACCACCACCACCATTTTATAGTGTACTTTGTGCCTTTCCACAAGACCCACATCCAAATGGCTTTTTGTCATGAGACTCCCAACTGGGAATCTTGAAATTGCCAAAGTTGGGATTCCCACGACTTTGGAGCCCCATAACTTTGTTTGCAAACCTCCGATTGAAATGAGGTCTAAAACCAAGTTATATCCCTCATCAAGAGCTTTCCAATGGTATGGTGCACACCACCTACACGCAAGGAAATCAGGTCGATTCCCGACTTTTAATGGTCCGGAATTAAATTGCCAATTTGACTCCCGACCTTTCTTTTGGCCATAACTTGTGTTTCAAATGTCTAAATGGGTCATGTGAGCCCATTTTAGACATCTACATTTCAATAGCTTCCAATGGTATAAAAAACTTTTCAAACCATTGGGTTTTGACCCTTGTAATCGCTCTCTCAACATTCGGGAATCCACCGGGACTCCAACTCTTAACATGGGAGTTCACTTGGGAGTGTGAGGGTTCATTCCCTCACATTCTTTTGCACTCCCGGGAGCATGAGATGTGACCCCTAGGCTTCCCTCTTGGCCCACAAGCTTGTAAGCCCTTGCTTCGGTCATGAGCCCAAGACTAAGGTTTCGACAACTTCGACTAGATTCCAATAATACATGTATCTGATGCATCTAGTTATCTTGCACTACTACAATGTAACCTGGTTGAACATCCCATTGTGGATATATGGGAGGACTTGGACACTTTGAGGTTTCTTTAACATGGGGAATACCCTCCCCAAGTTACATCAAGTCATCGAGATCGCATATAACAGCAATCCAAACACTACTCATGGAGGGACAATCACCTCGTTCAATGCTTACCACAAGGCGACAGAGTGGTTCCTCCACCACATGAACAGCCTGGTCTTATTTAGAATGTACACTCGGAGCTTGCACACTTTGGAATTAAGCGTACTTATAGCCATTTCGCTCCTCATTACGATTGGAAAGGTATGTATGTTCAAGTCTGAGATGTCATTGCTAGGTGTGAATAATGTGATAGAGTGAAAACTTCTTTCTCCTCTTGACAGTTCACGTTTTTTCCATCCCTATTCAGGACATGTTCTATTGCTGGTCATTTGATTTAGTTGGAGAGTTATCACAGACCTCCAAGGGTAATGTTTACATCATGATTATGATTAAGAATTTTTCAAAATGGGTCAAGCTTATTGCGCTGTTGGACAAGTCATCACACAACACTAGCTAGGTTTTCTTACAACAGGTCTTAAGTAAGTTTGGGGCTTATGCTGAATGCTTTATTAATTAAGGATCAGAATTCAGGGGAAAATTCCAAGACCTACTTGACCATGCTCTCATTAACCATCACCGGACTTCAAGAGATCATCCCCAAGTTGATGGCCTTACAAAGAGGATGGTTCAAACATGCAAAAAGGGACTTCAGAAATTTTGTTTCACTAGGAACAAAGAGGATTAGGACTTGGCCCTCCCTTACATCGCCATGGGTTATAGGATGTCCAAACACACCTTTTTGTCTCATTTTTTTCCTTACTTTCTACTTTTTGGGAGACATTCCATTTCACCCTCTTCCATTGTTGCTCAAATGGACTAGGTTGTGGACTTGGACTTTCCATCCACTTGGGCCAGGGTCATTATAGAGAGGGTTGTTCTATTCAAAAGGATTATGCCCATGGCCATGGAGAATTTGTCCATTACACAACATCGTTTCACCTTACAGTATGCACACACATGAGGTGGTAGTTACAAACCTAAGGTGAAACAATTTTATGTTGGTGATGTTGTGTATTTCCAATGGCAACCTTATGATACTCTAGACACTTCTTCCAGTCGCACTATCTTAAGGATTAAGGCAATTAGGCCTTCTGGCGTGTTGGAGTTGCAAGGAGCTGATGGATGCACAATTTGGGATGACTCCAAAAACAGTGCGCCCTACCACCTGCCGAATTTGGATCCTACCATCATCATGTTGACTTGGATTCCTCCACTTGATTATCCATGTCAGGTATGTCAGAGGACAAATGATGTTAATCAGATGCTGCTTTGCAATAACTGTAATGGTGGATACCATCTCTTCTGCCTTAAGCCGAAGCTCACTCAAGTTCCCATCGGCATTTGATACTGTTCATCATGTTCTCTTGCAACACTGTGATTTCTACTCAGACCATGCCACACTTTTCCCAGCTCGAGTCTAGGGGGGGATACATGAGAATTTCATTTCAACCTCCTCTTGTGCATTATGTGTGTATGTGTGTGTGTGTTTATGGGATTATTATTATGGGATGACAAAGTAGGTCTTATGTATGTTTTCCATCTTTTTCGGGTTTGCTTATATGGGTTTACAACTTTAAAGTTATGTTTTTAGTTTTATACTAGTTTTGTATGAAGCTCTAGAAACAATCTTATGAACCTTGGATGGTAGCTTTTTATTATTGGACTATGATTCATACTATGTTGGATTCTATTGACTACATTTCATCAATGTTGATGACCCAATCTTGGTTGTCAATTGTCATAATTTTATTACCATTCTTATTGTGACTAGAGGGTATTTTTAAAAAAATTCCATGTTATTTAATTAGGGTTTGGATGTAGGCAAGGGTGTGAACGACAATTTGAACAAGATCTTGACTGGATCGGGGTTCAAATCCCCTTCATGCTACTAGGCTAATGGGGTTCAAAATTTGTTGATGTTGCTAATGGAACCATACCAATGGAAGAAGACATGGTAAGGT
>Ga0116229_10009708_pt1 | contig 14616 bp, 12 predicted proteins | sample S1TSphgellanicum_3_FD_87313 | JGI IMG/M metagenome (GOLD analysis project Ga0116229, IMG submission 87313) | Host-associated microbial communities from peat moss isolated from Minnesota, USA - S1T2_Fc - Sphagnum magellanicum MG | ecosystem: Host-associated > Plants > Peat moss > Unclassified... | reverse complement strand
CGAACCTCTGCAGACACACTTCCTACTCAGAACTTCCAGGATAAAAATTCATAGTTCAAATTTCACAAAAGGTCCTCGCCAACACAAGCATCCATTTTCCCAGAACATTGATCAAGTAGTCTGACAACTATTCTGTCTACGATCGAGCTTCCCCCAAAAGCAAACCACGTGAGCTGACTATCCTATGCATTTCCCAAGCCTCCCCGGTCTACAACCTCGATCCTCACTCACGATCTAACTCTCACCAAACTCAGGAGTTAGCCATCCTCTAGTTACTAACGCAGCGGAAGAAATCAGCAACTAGCACTCTCCTAAGCTCCTGCTCAAAAATCCTTCACTTCTTCTCCCTTTCTCTCCGAAAATTCTCCTACTTCCTCTCTATACAATTCTTGAACTACCTAGCCTGTTCTACCTCTCCAAACTCTCCGGACCCGACTTCAATTGCCGCTGTCCTCTTCGAACTTCCAAGATCTCCCTTTCAATGTTTAACCACCTGCTCTTTGAATTGCTATCCTGCATTCCAACCGCCTCAAACCATCAATGCCAGCACCTCCTTTGCCATAATTCTGTGCCGTCATCTTCAAGTGTGGTGAGCCTCCATGATCAAACCAGCGTAGCCACCATGTAGCATCTTAGTGATGAGAAGTAATGCGCCGCCAACCAAGTGATGGTGCAAACAAAATCAGGATCAGGATCAGAATAGCAACGTTGTTCGGTCACCCCATGTTCGGTTACAATACATCCCTTTCACAAATTTTCATTGTTACTATGAAATCACCCACAAACACATCACGTAGTTGGGAAAATTTGATCAATGAATGGACTACCTCCAATAGTGTTATAATGGCATTGAACCCCAACAATGACTTTACATTAGTTAATAAACGTAGATTAGACTTGGCAGAGGCTATGGTCGGTGCATCTAATGCCATTTTCATGAAAAGGGTGCGATATTCAAACAACACACATTTGACAACATTAATCATGGATATCCACCTAGTTCTGATGTTCCATAATATTTTGTTACCCTTAGTTTCCATGAACTGTACTAATTTGGTAGACTCCAAGTGTCTTTTGGGGTTGCAATTGAAATAAGCATACAAACATTACAAAAGTGCTTCAATGTGAAATACCAAAGATAAGTGTGAGAAGGTTTGTATCTCCAAATTAATTCGATGCACCATACAATGTACACAAGTGACAAATGGAGCATACTGCCATTGAATTTGAACTGTAATTCCATATATGAGGCCTTAGAAGGTATTGACCCCATTAACACCAAAACAAACCAGCTTTGAAGCAAGGTTTTCTTCTTACAAACCCCTTTGTGTCATCAAAGAGTTCATGATCAACAAAGTTAGACTATCAACTCTGGATCCAGAAAGCACATGTTTCATATTCAACAAAGGTATGTGACACCAATCTTGAATAATATAACCATGCACACTTGCCTAACTTGCATTATCTATAGAAGTAACCTCATCACATGTCAGAGTTACAAACTTGGCATTTTCGATAGCAGTTTTAGTGGCCTTTTTCACCTCATTTTTTATGTGTTTTGCCATTTTCCAAATAGCCCCATCAGTCCAATGTTTTTTTGGAATAGATCAAAGTTTCAAGAATTCAAACAAAGGTTTGAAATATTCATAATCTATCATTGGCTTACCTTTACTCAAGAGACTAAAAATAGAAGCAAATTGAACAAATTTCCTTTATCTTCCATTGCTTGACCAAGATCAAGTTATTGGAGGACAGTTGTTGTTGATAATTAAGCATAAACATTTTCATTTTTTGCATGCCCACATTTTGGATCCATAAACCATTTACCATCAAGAGCTTTCCTTTTACATGCATGTTTTTTAATGGAATCCCACTTAGCCACCAAAACCTTGTCCCTCTTTTCAATTTTAGAACAAACATGACATTTCACATAAGTAACTAGTCCAACTTCATTGAAAATGGGCTTGCCCATGGCATTTTCAAAGCCCAAACATCTTGAAACTTGCAATTCACATAAGTTTCAAAGGGTGAAAGCATGATCAAGTATACATTTCGTGATCCTTGTTAAGAAAAGTGTAGAGTAGTCATAAATCATGCCTTAACATATCAAAATTTTAAATATCATTTAATTAAATGATCAATATGAACATATTCTTTGAATTTATGTCAATGATAGGGTTCATTCATGGTTGGGGTACCAAAAAAGGAAAAAAAACTTAAGGAATTTTTAGAACTACTTTTTACAAATAACTTTTACATCGAACAAACTTAAGTGAAAAAAATTGAATAGTCCAATATAAGATAATTCATGTGTAAATGGTGATTTTTCACAAGTATACATAATTGTGTATGAATATTTTAGTTTAATGCTAGAAATGTAGAAAATCCCAAAATGAATTTCAATGGACAACCAAACATGTCTTTTGGCATGTTTATTTCCTGTACATGTGACTTGCATCTAAAGCTAGACATTTTGAACCCATTGAACATATTTTTGTTATCAAATGGTTTAAAAAATGAGTCCTTTGCCTTGTAGCCTTTTCCTTCAAAAATTTAAGACTTTGAAAGTTTTGAATGATTTGGTTTTTCATCAAGTTCATCAATCAACATGTATTTTCATAGAAGGGGGCATGTTTTTTGTTGTACGAAAAATTTGAAATCAATTGTATGATTTTATGCCTTCCTTTTAACTACTTTTTTAAAAAAGTGTATTTTAGACACTTGATTCCTTCAGTTTACAAGACTCAAAATGACATTAACATAGTATCCAAATTATTTTTAAAATATTTTTCTTGATTTAAGAACACATCATTTTTTTTATTGGTATACAAAAATCCACTACAATTATGATAACATAAGATTAAAAAAATCCAAAGTTATCTTTTGCAGTTGTTTTTTAGTTAGACACTCCTTTTTGGTACCCCAATTGTGAATGAACTTGATATTGAAGAATCACATGTTTAAAGTAGATTTAAGTATATTTCTAAAAATTGCAAATAATTTTTTTTTGACTTTCTAGGTTGCCCAAAGAAACAAAGTAGGCTCCAAGTAGATGAAATATTGAATTTTTTTACTTTTGGGTAGGTCTGCAATATGATGAGCCACTACAAACTATTCCTGAATAACACACTTGTCAATTTTTAACTTCATTTAGGATTTTTTTTTTTCATATAATCTACATAGTGCAATATAATATACATTCAAGAATGACATGTAAAAATATGAATCAACTATATCAACATTTGAGGGTGAAAAAAAATCAATTAAACACTTGTAACCAGTCTTGAGTAAGTCACATACAAATGATCAAAATTAGTCTAGATTTGTTTGGAAATTTTTCATATTCATGTAGATTGAATAATTATTAAACTTCACATGGTTTCAAATCATCATTGGAATTGATATATAGATAAATTATAACATTCAAAATCTGCATTTTTCTTTCCAATAACTCTTGGATAAATATAAGATAAGTAGTAAAATTCAAAGAAATTAAATTTTAATATAAAATATATTATACAAGTCCAATATTTGATTAAACCATAAATTTTGTGCAATGGTTGCATGCCATCTCAATTTTTAATTTCAAGTCCTTGTTCTTTTGAAAGGAACAAAAGAGTTAGGTGTGGTTCATTATATTATGGACTTGCCCTTTTTTGGTTAATGGCCATCTAAATTTTACTTCTGCATTTTCAACTTCCAAGGTAAAAAAAATAATATATCAATCTTTTAATGTAAAAATATTTTTGAGCACAATTCCACCAATCAATTTCAAAAATACTTTTGACCTACTTTTAATAACTTTGTATACAACACACTATAAATTCAATATTGTGCACCATGATGGTTTGAAAATGTTTTGACTCTACTTTTTTGCATTTATGTGTAAAAATATGATTGCAACTATTCATAGCTACTTTTGTTGTATATTTGATCATGTTTTCACCCCAAAAGGTTTTTTTCATTTTTTGGGATTATAAACATGCACATCCTCAACAACAATGGGGTTAGGATTTTCAAAAGGTTTAAACATTGTAAGAATTGTGTTGCAATTCTAAGGCCAAATAATTGTCAATTTAGGGTTTTGCAATTGACTTCTTTGCTCACCCATGTGATTGGATTTAGGTACATCAAAAGAAATAGACTCATTAAGTGCCAAGGTTTCTCTTGGAACTTAACCACCAAAAAAATATTTAAATTTGAAATTATTTGGAACTTGTAATTTTGGAGGCATGGTTGAAGCCTAAAACCAAAAAAAAAATTTCAAACAACAAAATGAACCTAAAATGAAAACTTCAAAAATTTACCAAGGAAGGGTACATCAAGTAGATCTATAATAAAAAACTTGAATGCACATGGTAGTGCAGGTCATTGTTGTCTGTATTTCTGTCGCATTTAAAACAAAAAAATGGTTGCATTATGTGTCGCATTGCTTGCAACTTCACACAAAAAAATTGAACCAAACCCTAAAGGTCTTAGGTCATGATTCACAATTAATGGTCACTGCCATTAGTGCCCACTACCCATTACCATGTATGCTTGCAACCTTAATGCTCAAAGGTTCATAACTACAATGCTATTAATGCCCATTGCCATGTATACTTGCAACTTTAATGTTCAAATGTTCACACAAGAAATCCAACTAGACTACCTATTAACACCTGCAATTCTAGTGAATGAAGAAAGGTTTAGGAATTAAGTCACAACTCATTGTTGTTGGAGTTAGGACTTAGTGGTGCGAATTGAATTTCAACTATGGCTCTACACATCATAGAAACCTCACACATTACGAGCCCTTAAACATTGTGAACCTAGATTTGTGAATGGTGATTTCTAACTTTTAACTTTCGAGTTTTAAGCAGCCTAAACAAAGATAATTGAAAAATGAATTCAAACAAAAAAATTTAATGTTGAACAACTTGAGACTTGAGTGCACAATAAAAATTTGGGAATCTAGGGGCTTTGATTACTTCAATGATAGATTACGAAAATCAAAGGGCTACAAGTCATGACAAGGGCTACAACAACTATGGATCGTGATTCGTGAGATGTGGCATGTGAGCGCACAAATCATTGACGTTGTTAGTTGATGCAAGTGTCAATGCTAGAAGTTGATGCTTGTAAGTCAATGCCGGTAGTTGATGCCAGTAGTCCATGTTAATAATTGACGTGCAACTTGTAAATCGACATTGGTAGTTGATGCACAAGTTGACGTTAACACTGGATAGTAAATCGCAAGTTGACATTGACAGTCGATGCCCAAGTTGATGTTGATAATCAATGCGCAAGTCAACGCTAACAATTGATGCACAAGTCAATGTTGGTAGTCAATGTGCAAGTCAATACTGATAATCATGTGCAAGTCGATGTTGGTAGTTGATGCACAAGTCGACATTAAATGTCAATGTGCAAGTCAATGTTGATAGTTGATTCATAGATTGACGCTTTTGATTGATGAACAAATCGATGCTAATACTAGGTAGTTGATGTGCAAGTAGGTTTCAACAATGAAACTTGCAAAACTAGGATTTAACATTTGATAGTCACTACACATAGAAACATACAACAAACATTCAAATGAAATTTGGGAACATTGATCAAGATTAAGAATCACTACCTAGCACACATAGAAACATACAACAAACTTTCAAATGAAATTTGGGAACATCGATCAAGATTTAAGAATCACTACATGGTGCACATAGAAACATACAACAAACATTCAAATGGAATTTGGGAGCATCGATTGTTGAAATCAAACTTTTTTTTTAAAAATTGCATTTTAAAAAAGCAACAGACTTAGCTCTAAGCTTAGTGTCTAAATTTATTGGTTGGTGATCATGATTCATTGTTGTTGAAGCTTGAATTGGCACTTCATGATGTTGCCTTGCCTTACAAGTTATAACACTCAATGCTCAATGCCTCATACAAGCTTGCAACGACTCTAAAGTCTACATCTATTAAAGATTCACAAGCGCCATGTTGAAAGATCACTCCCATCACCTAAACTCTGGTCACTTGTTGCTTGAAGCTTGCAAGCTATAGTGTTGTAGAATGCACATTACACATTAACACTAGAGTTTGGACTCTAAAGTTTAGATAGAACCACCATTTGATAGTGGACACAAGGCAAGCGAAATAGGTTTTGGGAGGAAGAAGGGTTTGGCAAAAACCCGTTTGAAGGAGGGGTTAGGGTTTCAATATTGATGGTCCTTAGGGTGAAGATCTAACGATCTACCCTAAAATAAGTTGCAGATTATGTGAATAGATGTTTTCCCACAGCGTTGTGGGGAGGTGAAACAAAAATGTCTGTTGTTTACATGGCAGTGACATTGAAAGATTTTTAAAGAGATATTTGCGAACTTTTATATTTTTTCAAATTAAAAAACCCTTTCTGATTCACCAGCCCAAATTCAGGTCGAAACAAACCAAAATTTTACTCAAAAAAACACTGATTCCTGTGACACACATTGTGTCAGATATTACTCAGTTGTGGATGAACCTCAACTGAATTAATGTTTGGTTTCACCTTGATAACCGATTCTGCAGGAAATAGGTCTCATGTATAGGTAGATATGTAAAAAAAAAAAGTAACTATAAGATAAGTAGATGGGTAAGGGCTGTTTTTACTACCTACCTCTTAACAACTTGCCTGTGGGTTAACAATAGGTAAGTAAAAAAATATTCCAATGCAGCAAACCACCATGGTTAGCTAGGGAACTGAAACCCAACAGAAAACTGTTCCTGATCACTTACCATTGATCCTTCATGGTGTGCTGGTGGGTGCTGGTTCACTATGGTCCACAATGTGAGGCTGATAGATGGAAGCAAAAATCCTCTTGGTACAAGAAGAAAAGTTTGATCCATTCAGCAATACCATAGATCCTAGAGAAGGCATGTGACCCCACATGCCTGTAAGAAGATGCTTTTGCTTTGGGATTGTCTATTCACACATAATTATTTTCATTTTGGAGGAACACCGCAATCGGAGCTGATACCATAGGTGCATGTTACAAGCTTCTATTTATGGATAATTGCTGAACCATTAGAGTTACCTGTAAAGTCACCCTGTCTTTGACCCTGTCTTTGGGCCTCCTTTCACCCCTTATCCCCTTGTTTGGTAGTATCCGAGACGTAAGGAAATTTGATTAAATCTCAGTATGAAATGCTGAAACTCAGCGTCTAATGCACAAGGTTCGAGAGTAAATTATTGTAGTTGTACAGGTAGGAGCAGTGAAAATATATGTAGCAGCAGTGAAGGCGCTCAGGGAAAAGGAAACTCAGTTTACCACCAAAATTGATGGTTTTCTAAGTTTCATCCCCCCCCCCCCCCCCCCCCCTCCTTTATGCTAATGTCCTTTTGTGCAGGTTTTTTTTAATCTCACCCCTGTTTGACCAACTCAGTGTTTTGGTGCTGTGCTTTCCTTACTTGACAGAGAACTCTATTGTGTATAATTTATACAAGTCTAGTATGATCAAAATAAAATGTTGTTCTATGCCCTTGCTTTTTGGGCACAGCTTAGCTTGTGGCACTCTTGATTGATGTGAAACAATCCATCATATGGCACTGTCAAAGAACTAACCAATTCTGACCATGGTTGAAGGTTCTTAAACTTAAAGAATCTTTATATGTATATAATTGATTTTTGTTTACAAGATATAACTAGTTTGGCAAGTAACTTGGAAAGTGCAAATTCAAAAAAATTGAACTGGGGAAATTCATTGAAATTATATATATAGATGAACCATCTCAATTAGTTCTTAGAATTATGGTAGTTGAAAAACTCAAAACCGTGGTTCTTTAAAAACTCAAATAACTGCACAACATTTACAAGGGACCACCACCCTGGGCTCTCATTGGCTCAATGATTCCAAAACCCTTCACTGCTTAGATAAAGATTTCAGCATCCCCCTCCCTCTCTGCGTGAATGGAAAAGAGGGCATCTGGATTCACAAAGGATGGTATGTCCAATAACCAGCTCGAGCCCAACACTATTCACGACAACTTGCACACTCTTGCCTGTAGTACCTAGTCCTTAGTTGACTTGTAACATCTGAACCCCAAGAAAAATTGTGAAATTCAAGCCCCCCATTCAAAAAACTTAAAATTTTTCTTGAAAGAAAAATAAAATAAAATAAAGGGTTCACATACTAAATAACAACCTTTCTAACCCAATCCATCACGCCATCCCAGGAAAATAAATAAATAATTAATTAATTAAAAATGAAAATGCATTAAATGAAATGAAATAAAATAAAATAGTAAATTCGTTGGAAACGACAAAAAGACACCCGTGACGAGTCATGACTCTTCCTTCCTCCCCCCCCCACCCCCAAATCTCCCAAATCAAAAAATTCGCAAAGCAACGCATGCAACTTGGCCCAGAAGCCCAGAAGCCATAATCCAATCCACGTGTGAGTCTGGGAATGGCCAGGAACTGAATCCGGAACTGGAGCATACGGCCGCGCGTCGCGCGCGCAGTGGCGCCGAACTAGTTACGGAACTGATTGTTGCGGTCCCCGTCAGATCCCTTCCTTTTTCGCGCCGTGCAACTGGGCCGATGTTGCTGCGTGGAACATGTCGCCCGGGTACTTTGTCGTCATCTGCATGCACTCCCGCGCAATCCTCGCTGCGCAATATTCCAACCCCATCACCACCACAAAGTCTATCACCACTCGCTCGCTCGCTAAGCGTACCGGACCTATACGGTACGTAGCGTAGCTGCACGTAACGTAAATGCTTTCTTCCTCTCCGCGGGCGGTATGAAAGGGACGTCGGCCGGCCCGGCCGGGGTATCATAGGCCCACTTCGGGACAGAAGCCCGGGACGACTCATCAACCTTGTTGCATGGATCTGTGAAGTGCAATCTGGTGTACTAGTGGGCCAAGAAGACTAGGGTTCATATTGATCTGCTGCTGCTGTTGCTGCAGTCTTGTTAGCCCTGTTGCGCCACCGGCGCTGGCTGGCTGGCTGGCTGGTTGCTGATCCGTGGGTACCCTTATCGTTACGAAAGAGATGACCAGGCCGGGCGACTGGAAGAAAAAGTGACGGAAAGTGACCAGGAATGGAACTGCAAAGAATTTTTTTGCAAAGAAATATTTTACAAATTGTTGGTGTGCCTGCAGGCAGGCAAGCAGGCAGGCAGGAAGGCGTGCTCGCTCGATTCAAAGGGATTCTTCTTCTAGTTGCATGTGGGGCCGGTCCAGATGCAGCAGCAGCAATTGGGCGTAGAATTTCGTGCGGAAAGCAGGCAGGCAAGCAGATATGCTCAACTGGATTCTTAAAAAGGATAATTAAAATATTTGCAGTTGTATAACTGCAAACGTAATTTCTGATGCCGCGCATGCAGCAAGAACAGTAGTTTCAAGGCGGATTAGAGCTCGTGCTTTAGGATTGGGGTTACGATTACAAAAAACAGATTGATTAGCAGCAGGAAATACTCTCAGAACTCAATATATTTTGAAGGACCGATCTGCAGGATCGATGTTCTGAGAGACAGCAAAAGATAAGAAGCAGAGAGACGCACTTGGGTGCCACGGACGGACACAGAGACACACACAGACACAGAGAGGCAGAGAGCGTTGCTTGTTTGTCGTGCAGCAGAGTAGAAAGATCTTGCACTAGTGAGATCCGCCGCGATGGCAGGAGTGTGGGTATTCAAGGATGGGGTAACGAGACTAGTGCAGAATCCTCTAACGGAGTCGGTGGATGGCACTGACTCGGTGGCGCAGAGACAAAAGAAGGTGCTGGTCTATTTGCCTACCAATGAGACCATCAGCAACTACCAGGATCTGGAGGAGAAGCTGCTGAAGCTGGGGTGGAAGCCATACCTGGACGGAGGAGATGCAGCACAGCTACGTCAGTATCACAAGAGCTCCTGCACCCTGGACCTCATCTCCTTACCACACAACTTCGCCAACTTCAAGACCATGCACATGTATGACATTGTCGTCAAGAACCGAAACGCCTTCGAGGTGCGCGATGCCGCGTGAATGGTATCCTGCTGCTGCAACAGTAGTACTGCAAGAGAGTGAATTTGCTGTACAAAAGGGTTGCTGCAGGGATCGGCTCCAGCGTATAATTCTTCTATAGCTGTTTGTTGAATTCATTCATGATCTTCTCATGTGCTCTAGTGAGAAATCCAGCAGCTCCTACTGCTGCAGGTTTCGATCGTGCAGTTGGGTCAGATCACGTCCTGCAGCTGCCAATTGCTAACTCCCACTACGAATGGATTAGTACAGTTGAATGCTGCATGCGTGATCAAGACTAGGGTTATAATATTTCCTCGAGCGCACTCTGCTCATAAAGGAGCAAAGCTTCATTGCCATTGATCATGAGCTCTGAGCTTTATTGCCATTGACAGAGCAATGCTTCATCGCAACATATAAAATTTATTTGGAAATGGATCAAATGGGTAAAGTTTTAAAGAACTTGTAACAATTCTGTCATGAATGCATTTGCGAAAAATTACCATATTACATCTCTGGAAATTGTTATGTTCTTCCACTTTCTGAGCTTCTGCTGCTGCTGATCTCTAACAAACCAAACCAAAAGTCTCGTGGATACAAGCTGATGACGATTGACAAGCTGCATCTCTGGTCGAGTCTGATAGTCATCAAATTCAGTGGCTAGTTAGAACTCCACGAACTTTCGATGCCCACCTGCAAGTCTTCTGGAGCTCATGTAGATCTCCGTTTCGAGCTCTCAGATTCCTCCTGGAAAATTGGTGATGATATGCTCCGGGAGCTCCCGGAGCTCTCGAAGATCTCCCCTTCCCCTCTCTCCTTTTCTTCCTCCAGAAGTGGTGATGAAGAAGGGGATTTAGGGCTTTTAGGGTTTCGCAGCCTCTCTCTTTCTTCCTCCAGAAGTGGTGATGAAGAGGGGTGGGGAGGTTAGGGTTTTTAGGATTTTGAGTTCTGAGTTCTGGCCCCTATTGCAGCTCTTGGTGTGGGTTCATATGTGGCTTTAATACGGGAATAAGGGCCCATGTGAGGCACAGCCGCATATGGGCCCAATTCTGGTAAAGCCCATAGGGTTGAGGGCTTTACTGAGCATAAAGACCTGGGTGCATTGAGGGCTTTACCGAACATTAAGACCTGGGTGCATGTTTTAGAAACCGAAATGCCCGCAACAGTGGGCATTATGCATTTTTTTAAAAATGCCCACCACCCTTTGCAAAGGAACTTAGAACTCAGTTCCTTGTTTGGGTTCTTCTTCTTCCGGTGCACGAGAGGCACTCAGACCTCATTCAGACTCATTGGCTCATTTGTGTGAACTGGTTACCCAATTAATTTTTCTTTTCAAAATCATTTTTTAAAATTTGATTGAATTTTCATTGACAAAAACTTAGCTTAAAATTCCATATTTCCTACACCTTAGGTCCAAAAAATTTCAAATTGTCTTCATTAAACCCTACTTAGTCACTAAGGGTTTTTGAACAATACCAAAAGCACACCCAAATTCCCTTATATATATATATATTTTTGGTTAAATGAATTTTCAATGAAAATTTTGTTCAATATTCAATAATTTCTCCATTTTAGGTCGAAACATTGTTAAACCAACTCAGTGCATCCCAATCATTGAGGGCTTTCCAACAATACCAAGACCCTCACAAGAGGTGCCATGGTTTGAGAGACCTCAACATGACAAACAACAAAAGCAGCCTAACAACCTTGTTTTATGGACTCTAGGTAGTTAAGGTGACATCCAAATGCACTAAAAAGTTTGTTTTAGTGCTTTTCAAAGTGCACAAGTAACGAATCATGTCTGAAAATGGGTAAAAAAAAAGAAAGCATACAAGCATATTATTTTTATAATATATTTATTTAGTTGGTAAAAGGTAACAATAAAATTCAACATAAAATTATTATACATTCAATGTTTTTACTTGAATGTTAAAAATAATAATGATAATATTGTGCATTAATTTAAAATTTCACATTGTAAAAGTAAGTTGAAAATAGGTATTTTAAAATGCAACTTTTGAGATTTATTTTTTATAATGTAACATTTATTTCAAGTATGTTTTAAATATGTTCTAACATGGAGAAAATGCAATTATTTTTCAACTCCTTGCCTAAATATACATTGATTTATATATTTTAACTTAGTACATATTTATTTTTGAAAACCATATTGACAAATCAATTTCAAAAGTTTTTTTTAATTATACAACACTTTTCTTTATATTCATTTTTCATAGTGAAATTTGAATATATTTTGAATATACTTTCTTATAGTTATTTTTTAAATTGTTTCATTTTAAAACTTGCATTTAGCTTGTCAATTTTTAAAAAAAAGTATAATGCTTTCATCCAAATAGTTATTACACATTGATAACTAAGAAAACAAATCTAGACCACCAAATCCAACAATCCCATTGACCTAAAGAAATTTTCACAAACTTACCAAACCTTAATACGCATTCAACTTTTAATTCATTCAAGATAACTAAGAAAAAGAATTCAAATCATCAAATGCAACCAATGGCCATGACATTTTTTTTACACACCTTCACATGCAAATTTATTCAACACCCTTTGTGTATATTAGTATGTTAAGAACATCACCATAGGTTCCATAAGAACATAGTAAACACTTTGCCAATGGTAAATTCTTGCATGAAAAGAAAAAACCCAAAAACTAGAACCCCATTTGTGCCTCCACTTGGAATAAGGTATTCATGAGATTTTCATGTTTTTGTTAACATTTTTTCACATGATATCAAAGTTAGTTATTTATGATACCAAAAGGAAAAAATAATGGCATCACACAACTTCATTAATTCATCCATCAAACCTCAAGAACTTGGTGCATTTCTTGCAACAAGCATTGCACCTCTTTTGATAGCAAATACAAAGTCAAAAAAGGGGAAGAACTTTGTTGATGAAAAAGATTTCCAACTTTGCAAGTGCTATTTCCAAACTCCATGTTTTCTAGGACCTTATGGTTGACAATGGACAAAAATTAGTGATGTTTTAGGATAAGGTGTAAAATCCTTACAACAACAATCAACCTCTAACATGTGCAAAAAGACTAGTAAGAAGCTTGGAAATAAAATGGGGGGCAATTAAACATGACATCTCCAAGTTTGTGGGTTGCCATGGGTCTATTGTTGCTTTGAATGAGTTTGCCACATTTGAAGAAGACACATGTTGCAAAAGGCATTAAAACTTTACAAAAGCAACCGCCCAAAGCATCAATTTTTCACTTTCATATAATGTTGGTTGCATTTTCAAAGACGCATCAAGACATGTAGGAGGATGTGCATAAGATGCTGCCTATGAAATGAAAAAACTCAAGTATGTAAAAGGGGGTGAGGTAGAAATACTTCTTGAATTGGAAAAGCTGAACTCCTTAAAGATCACATAGAAAAGGCCATAGGGTTCAAAAGTCGCGAAGGAAGCTAAAAAAATGAACAAGTTAAAAAACTCTCTCACCATGGTTCAAGATTTCAAGTGTGGGAAACTACAAACATGACTATAGCAACCTCAAGGAAAGTTGCCATCCTAGAGGAACAAACAACCATGGTGTTGTTCAACATGCCTAAAAACCAAATGTTCTCAAAAGAGGCATGAGAACATTTTTAACTACAAAGGTGAAAGGAACCCCCAAAAGTTCAATTGCATTTGAAAACAAAAACACAAGTTCTAGCCACAGCTCCAAGCATCCCAAGCACTACCATGATTTTAAGCCTTGTAGAGATCACACAAGTAGAAGAAACAATAGATAGTGTGCATGGATAAACATTCAAACCTAAAGGCATGCACAAAAAACATTCAACTTGGTAAAAAAATTTGATTTTGATTCCAATGCAAGTAATAGCCTTTCGATGTCCACAGGTGTTCAATGAGGTAATTTTAAAGTCTAAAGTGGGCATCAACATCTTATGGCATTTGCACCATTCCTGAAAACTTCAAATGTGAGAATTTTTTTAAATTGTAAAGGATGGTGGTCCTACCAAGTTAGTTTTAGATTTTTACCTTCTACATTTTCACTGATCATGTTGTGAAGCACCACACATGCCATCAACACATCTCCTATCACTTCTTTATTCCATTGTCTACAAGGATTTGTAGTAACTTGAAATTTGGCTTGGAGAACCCCAAACAACATTCGACATCTTTCCGCGCATTCTTTTGACATTTTGCAAAATGTTGGGATTTTTCTCTTTGTGGTTCATGGATCATTTGAACAAAGATCCACCACTTTGGATAAATCCCATGAACAACTAAATAGAAACATTTATAAATCATCCCATTCACTATGAAGTTGACATCATTCCTTGGACCTTGCAAGAAATTTGCAACTAAAGGGGATTGGTCAAACACATCCAAATCATTGTTACATGGACAAGCAAACCAAAATAAACATGTTATATTCACAACAATTTATCAACAACTATTTTTAAAATAATAGATTTTTAAAAATCTTCGTTTTGTCGTGACGTGTAGTGTTGTGACGTACGGTGTCGTAAGGATGTAAATACATAGTAAATTCTACTAAACAAAAAAACTAAAGCTAGTCAAAGGTATAAACTAATCAACTAAAAAGAGATGCATGCACACATATATATACAATGCACAAGGGAGGCTGAAATGAAATTCTCATGT
>Ga0116229_10009707_pt1 | contig 14619 bp, 14 predicted proteins | sample S1TSphgellanicum_3_FD_87313 | JGI IMG/M metagenome (GOLD analysis project Ga0116229, IMG submission 87313) | Host-associated microbial communities from peat moss isolated from Minnesota, USA - S1T2_Fc - Sphagnum magellanicum MG | ecosystem: Host-associated > Plants > Peat moss > Unclassified... | reverse complement strand
GTGTTACCTTTAATTGTTGTTGTGGAGATTTCTCTGCAACTTCATCAATCTCTTACTTAGCTTGGGATGGGTCTTTGAAAATGGACAGAGCCTGGCAGCAGTGAAGAGGTTGCAGCCAAAGCGTGCTCTATTTGTGGGCATGACACATGACTTTGAGCATGAGTCAGACAATGCTGCACTTGCTGAGTGGTCTAAGAGGTACCAGCCAATTGCTTTTAAGCATTTTTTCATGTACAAGCAGAATGCTTTCAATTATCATGAAATGTGGTTGCTGAGGTGATCAAGCACGGGGGATGGTTTCTGGGATGTTGATTGTTGCAGAGAAGGCATTCCTGTGCAGTTGGCGTATGATGGACTACGTATACCAATTCATTTGTAGCATGGGCATATAGTTCCCCAGGCAGTCTGACAGTTGCCATAGTAGAGTATATACATTCATGGGCAGTCAGAGTATATACAATTCATGGGCCATAGTACAGTACATATGCTCAAAGATGACCGTAGAAGCATCCAATGGCAATGGTGCTCATTCAACTTCAGAGTTTCCTTCTCTTGTGTTCTCATGTTGTTGATGACCTGAAGAATCAGAGGTTCTGCTTTGACAATGTAGCAAGCTATAGTACATGTGTGGCAGGCCATTCTTGGTTTTCTCTGACAGAGATTCTGTCTAGGTAGTTTCAAGGACCACTTTAAGGTGACACAACTGAGCATCTTAACATTTGTTTTCTGCATATGTGATTTTTTTAACATCCTGGTTTTGGTATTTTGTGCTGAAAAAACTTCTGAGAAAAGTCTACTAAACTGAGCTTACAAAGTAGAAGATAACCAGTGATTAGGTGGTTGATATCTTTGTCAAATCAGTAGGTGTGAAGAAGTTTCAGAAATTTAAAGACATATTTGGCGCTCTAGAACTTGACTAGAGCTTATGGGGGAGTGTTGAGATTTCAAGCTCAACAAACAAAACTCTTGGATGAAGTTTTTACAACAATGACTTAGGCTCTTTGTTGTTGCGCACTACCTGTGATTGATCAACTAATGGAAGAAATGAATTGATTTTGTGAAAATTAAGTTCCATTTGAATGAAAATATTGAATGACATTGCATGCAAATTCATGCATAATGTATTGAGAATTTGCTTGGGAATGTGATGTTGGAAAAAAGTAAATCTAATTTGCCTTCACTTGGAAATTAGTTATTCCAATTTCAAATTGTCATCCCAAAGAACGACTTGTGAAATCTAAAGATGCTTTACCTGATGAATCGTTGTTGTTTGAACTAATATTACTAATGAATCATACAAATATTTTATTTCCAAAATTATGTTTGCAATAACATCAAGTTGTATAAAATTGTATGTTGTTGTTTGAATGTTTATTTGTCTTTCACTTTTCTACTTCATTAGCATGCATACTATTGTGGCATGTTATGATATCACAATTAAGGTAGGGCCACACTTAGAGCTAAACAAGAGATAACTCAAAAGCAAAAAATGTCAAATTTAACATAGCATCCACACATACACTATCGAGTAGCTTTTTGTCTTGTGTGGATGCTGATGTGGCATGCCAAAATAAGTTAGTGGTAGCATTGAATGTAGTTATCGTCGAATCTAACCAAAGTATATTTTCAAGTAAAATTTTAATGTGAATTATGATCTAAAAAATCTATCAAATAACTTAGTGGTAACTTGCTAGCCATGCCCTTTACCGCTATGAAACTTAAACACATGAATGTCATCTTTAGATTTGTTTCAAAACTTGTTGTAGCAAATCAATTTCACATTCTTCAAAGGGGCAATAACAATGGCACTTTCCAAAAACAACAAGAATTTCGTAGTGTTGTAAAATGTAGGTGGTAGATTGATAGCAACTACATCAAAACAAACTTGTAGTTACAAAAAAGAAAAGAAAATTTCAACCCAAAAAAAATAAAAAATGCAAAAAAGAAACATGAAAAGTGTACCTATAATTGAAGAGCATGCGTGAAATATCATCAACTATAGTTGTGTAAAGCGTGAAAAAACACTATGCAACAAAAGATTGTATGAAGAATGAAATGACAAGAGGCAAGCACAATCACAAAGAGCCAAGCCATGTTGGAAATGCATAAACAACAAAGTAGAACAGAAAGAGGTAGAAGTAAAAATGAGCTCACTTAGGATGATGATGAAGAGAAGAAGATCCAAAAAAAAAAAAAGAATTGACATGCAAGAAGGTAATGTTGATGATGATTGAGAAAAATAAGAGAAGGTAAGAAACATTGTTAATGAAGGTGTGCGCATCATTTTGTCGCAACTCACAAATGGTGAGATATTGACTTTTATAGCATTGTAGGTGTGAACAAAAAACCATCAATAAAGTTAATGAAGACAAAATGAGTTGGTGTTTGCAAACTTCATTGTAATATTTACACTATTACAAAACATGGTGTTTCGATTCCCAACATTGTGATTAAAATGATTGTGAAATCAAGGTTAGTTGTATAGTTATATGAAAGGATTAATTATGTTTATTTTGACTAATTTAAAAAATAACATATGTTTGATATGATTAATTTCAACTAACTTAACTAAAGTGACTAAAGAATGTCATGCACATTTGCAATGTGGACTTTGACATGTCACATGTAATTGAAATTTGTCATCATTATTGCTTTACATGTCATGTGTCATATGTAATTTGAATATCATTAAATTTGTTACTTATTTTTAGTGGTTAATGTAAATTTTTTTGTATGTGTATAAACACACAGATACACATTTATTGAAAACTTACATATAATGTGAAATCAAAATTTAAGTTAAATGTAATAAAAAAATTGATATTTAAAAATTCAATGTGGCTATGAAATAACCATGTGGTATGTTATGATAATTTATAATTATGTTCATATGTGAAATTAATTTTGTTGGACGATAAAAATTCACAACGTTTTAATAAAATAAATTTAAATTAATAGAAATATAAAAATATATGTGATTATGACATCAAGGAGAATATAATATAATTGGAAATATTATGAACTCAAATTTTTTACATGTGTCAAAATATTTAAAATTAGTGTTTTATGCTTTGACATATGAAATTTAAATATTAAAAATTTGAATATTAGGTGTCATTAAAAACATTAAGCTTGAAAGTATAGCTTGAAAGAAAAAAATGTAAATAGTAGTTTTGAAAAAATTTAAATACATTAAAAATTTACTTAATGCATATATACATTTGGATGTTTTACCATATCACTTCATGATGATCTAGTTTAATGGTAAAGGCCTTGGTGTAAAATAAAAAAGGTTGGGAATTTATTGTTTTGACATGTGTGAGAAAATAAATGTGTGTAAGGAAAAAATGTCATATAAAATCCTAGATAACTTGGAAAATGCCTATCCATAGTTTGGACTAAGGTTTTTTTAAGAGTTCATTTGACCTTTTTCACGGTTGTGAATTTAAAAACTTTTTCAAATGAAAGTGTCTTGTTGATCATCTTATTAAAAAAACAAGTTTCTTTTTAGGTTAATTTTTAAAAAAAAAATTGATATCTAGCCACATAGGATGTTGATTGAACTTGATTTTATTAGTCAAATCAAACACAAATTCATTGTAAACATCTTAAGTCATCAAAACACTATTAACATTGTGTTGAAAACAATTAATCTATTTGACTATGACAAAAAATTTCAGTTGTTTAATTTGACTAAAATTTCAATCATAAAACTAACATAAAAACACGAATTTGTGTAATAATGCTAACAATTTTTATCATGGTTGGGCCAATTTCAAATTTTACTTCACCTTTAAATGTTTTTTACTTTCAACATATATTTTTATTTTTTTAGTATTGATGACTATGGCAACAAGTATACCCGTAACTTGCCATGGTAATTTTTTGAAAATTTGAAAACTGGTGGACTACTAAGTGAGATGATCAACTATCTTTACCTTATCTGACAAGCATAGGAGCTCTGCAAAAAAAACAGGATGTTTGGTCGAGATTTGATCATCAAGGACCAAAATAGATTTCCTACGGCCTCCTTTTGAAATACTGCCAAAAGATTTCACTTTAACAAGGAATTCTTGATCAGGGTTTTTCCTATAGATATAAACTTGTTGTTATCTAGAGCATTCACCCATTTATCTTGAAGTCGTCTGATGATGGGTAGATATGTGGTCAAGGGTTGTAGGGATACAAAAATGAAGATGCACTATGTGCGTAAATCAAATAGGGCGCGGAAACAAAGAAGGATTACTGTAATATTTAGTGAGATGGTAAATTGATGAAAGGAATTGCAGCTATTCATGAAATGATTAATTGAAAAAAAATCCCATTGTGTAAACCTCATCACCAGGCGCTTCATTGAGGTAAATTATGAATCGTTAACAAAGGCCAATATTTTCACAAAACATGAAAGAAGGCACCTAATGGGATTGGAATTCCCAATTGTTAATTTCATAGCCAAACCTTGAATTAATGTGTGTTTTCTTTTCAATTGTTTGAAGTAAGAGTAGACAATAAACATCCCAAGGTAGATTTAACATTTGTTGACAACAATCTTTAAATAATTATCCAATCCAAACAACAATGATAGCCTTTAAAAAATTCTTCAAATTTTATTTAGTTTAATAGCAAAATGGCAATAAGTTTTTTAGGGTAGTCAATATTTCCTTTGTTTTTCATATGATTAAAAAAGATACATACATAGATTGAGAAGCCTAGAACTCTTATTCTACTTTGTATTTCAACAATGTAAAGAGAACAAAAACATCAATCATAAATGGACTTTACAAAATCCTAGCAAAACTCAAAGCCATAAACTTAAAAATATTGAGTAATCCCTTTGAGTGGTTACATTTATGTCATGATCCTCTCCATTTCAGAGTTTTTAATATCACAATTTCTCCTTATTAGGACAAATGTGCAAAACTTGGAAATGTTCCTAACAACTTTACACACATTTTGGATTTCAATCCTAAATTTGCAACACATCAAAAAATTCATAAATTGAAATGAAACTTTGAACGATGAATGTTGAAATTCCTCTTTGTTAGTCATAAATCTTCTTGCATGCCAACATATATCAAACCTAAGCTTGATAACAACTCTCACAAAACCATTATAACTCTAAAGAACAAAATCAAGGATTGTTTTTATTCAAGGGGCTTATGTGCATTACTAATGCTCATAGTTCTCTTCATTTACTCTTGGAAATGAGAAAAATTTCATGTATAATAAATTCAATAAAAAGATTCCTAAGAAAAAATCTTACTATATAAAGTTGTGATTCTCTATTGTCATGACAAAAAATGGTAATAAATTACACACAATCATTATCTTTTTAAAATCTAAATGATGTGTGTGCCTCTTTTTGGAATTGTTAGGTTAAAATATATATGGAGGCTACCATAAGTTTATCCACATGATTATCTCTAGACTCTTTATAGGTATTTTGACTAGTGTTTTCTTCTGCATAAGATGTTCAATTCAACACGCTTTGCTATCATTTCACAATTTGGTTAGTTTGGGGACATTAATGGAGACTTTAATAGTCATTAAAACAAAATTGACTCTTGTTGGAAACCATTTTACAACAACATTATTAATAAGATGAAAACATGTTAAAGTCTGTAATTTACAATAGTTGAAAGTCCTTTTTGAAATTCCATTTTTAATGCATTTCAAAATTGAATTAAAATATGAATATTTAGATGTAATTGAAAATAACACATTTTTCCATTTCAAATTTTGAGTCACGATGTTATAAGGCGTTTAAAAAAATTCCTAAAAGATAGTTCAAGAAAATGAACATTTTGTGTCATTAAAATAATTGTAGTTTTTGAAATCTTGAAAAGTTCATAACATAATAAATTAAATTCATATTCAACTCATTCAAAGTATCCTTAATATTTTAAACATCAATCATACAATATGCCAAAATTTCAAATACATAGGAGGGTCCATTCACAATTGGGGTATAAAAAAGGAGTGTTTAAGTTTTTAAGGATTGGAAATGACAACTTTAGATTTGTTTCTATTTGTATCATTGTAATTGTATTCGATTTTTTTTATGCCAATAAACAAAAAGGTGTCATGTTAAATCAATTAAAAATAAAATTGGACATTATTTAAATGTCCTTTTGATTCCTTTACACCTAATTATATCGAGTGTCTAAACTACACCTCTTTATAAAAGGAATAAAAAAAATGGTTTAAGAAATGCAATTGATGTCAATTTTCTTTTATGGATAAATAATGTTTACATCTAGATTTGGCCATCTTCATTGCATGCATTTGAATATATTAGAAATCATATGACATTTTTGAAAGTAAAAAAATTGAATCATTGGGGTTGCAAGGAAATAGATCACTTTTTTGGGCCATTTAGTTGATTTTTTATATTCATTTGGCTTAAGATTTAGAACTTAAAGAGTGGATCACATGTGCAAGAAATAATCATTCCAAAAAAATGTGAATTTTTTTAATCAAGGTTTATTTAAGCATTTATTGCATTTTTGGGTTTAAAGCAAGGTTTAAATGCACATGAATGTACACATGACGTAAATGATCACCACCACATGAATTATTTTAATGTAAAATATTAAAAAAAATTCACTTAAATTTGTCTTGTGTAGTTGTTTTTTGTAGAAACTAATGTAAATTTTTTTTGATAATTTTTCTCTTTTTTTCAAAACCCCAACCGTGAATGGGCCTAGGATTAATAAAATTGTAAGATAAAAATCCACATTCATAATTTTTATAAGGTGTTAAAAAAACTATTATCAAAATTCAATAATCCGTTGTTCATTGAATATTTAGGATTTTAATGTGTCTGTTGCTTTTTAAAATGTTGATTCTATTACCATTACATATGTGAGACCTGTTCTTGATATTTCAAAAAACAATATAAAGTTTTATATTTAAATATAAAGACATGGGAAAAATTATAAATGTCATATCCAAAAAAGGGCCGCATGTAATGTGCTTTCACTCAATAGTGGTGGTAGCCAATTTAAAGTTTTGATGGAGTTCTTATTATCCTCCTTTATTGCCATGCATTATCATCCTTTCTTCCTCTATCATCAAGTTTTGTCTCCTTCCAAATCGACATTACTTTTGAATGCATTTTTTTACAATAGTTTTTATATTATTTGCATGTCAAATAAATATTGTCACCCATCAATGCTTTTAATCAATTTTGGTTCAAAGATTGATGAGATACAAATAACAATCTTAAGTTAGGATGACAACATAACAAACATGACATGTTAAAAACATACAACAATTAAGACAACATGAATTTCAAAAAACACAAATGTTACAACAAAATGCATCCATGTTTGCTTAATGCTTTTGTTGGAGTTTGAGTGAATTCATTCGTCTCACTAAATAGGACCTAATGAGGATTGAGTGGATTCATTGGTCCATTGAATGGGAAGTAGTGAATTACATCCACATTTTGTAAAATGAAACCAACCACGACATTGGTAGGCTTTGTTTTAAGTGTAAACATAAAAACATGAAAATTGAAGATATAAAAACATGAAGTGCGCAACATAAATTTAAAAATAAAATAAAATTAAAAACATGAGAAAAAAAACATTGTTGTGGTGCAAGATTGTACCCAAAATTGATGTTGAATAAATTAAAGGTCACATGAGGGGAATTTTTAGAATTTGTAAATTATTGGGGACCTAATTCAAAGAAAAATATTTCAAAGAATTCAAGTTAATTCAAGATGTTTAAAAAAAAATCAAAAAATCTCAAACTAATTCAAAATGTTTCAAAATATTTCAAATTAACTCAAGATATCTCCAAATATTTAAAAATAATTCAAAATATCTCAAGGAACTTTCTTTGGATCCTCCAATAATTGCATTATGGATGAACATTGAAAAAATAATCATCCATGATCATATTGAAAATGATGTTGACAATGTTGATCAATGGGGGCATTTCCAAAACTGGAATGCTTGCCGGAATATTGCCCTTCATAGATGAAAGCTGTTTGCTCATGGGATGTGAAATTGCCTGTTGTGGATGAAAACTGCAGGTCGTGGATTGCCAAATTGCCTTTCGTGGATGAAAGCTGCTGCGTGGATGTGAAATTGCCCTTTCATGGATGAAAAGTACTGCTCATGGACGAACCGGAATAGTGCCTGCCCTTCATGGATGGAAGCTGTGCCCTTGTGGATGCCAAAAATTGCCCTTTGCAGATGAAAGCTACTGCGTGGATGTGAAATATTATTGCTCTTCAAGGATGGAAGTTACTGCTCCTGGACAAACCAGAACACTGCTGCATGGATGCGAAATTGCCCTTCGTGGATGAAAACTGCTGCTCGTCGACGAAAGCTGCTATCCAGAGACAAGGAGAGACCGGTGCAGAGAGAAATCTGAGAGAGAGGGAAAGAGAGAGAGAGAGAGAGAGAGAGAGGAGATGGCGATGGCGAAGATGATGGCGGGGAGTTGTTCGTGTCCCGCTCCTCTTCTCTCCTTATCGCCATCTGTATCTTCTCGTCTCTCGCCTGTCTGTGATGTTCGCACTACTGTCTTCTCTGGTGCGTTCCAGGCGCGGAAGCTTTGTTTTCGTTCAGCGAGTCTGAGGGAGAGTTTTTCGCTGTTGGGGGAGGGTGCTTCTCTTCTTCTTCTTCCACCAGCTGCGGTGCGAGCTGGAAAGCCGATGAGGAGAGCGGGGGGTAGAAATTTTGGTAGCGGCTGTTGGAGAGCAGAAGGTACTAGTGATGTGACGGAATTGAATCAAGCATGGCAGAAGAAGAAGAAGAAGACGGCGAGGGATACCAACGTGATGATCGTTGGAGCTACAGGTTACATTGGGAAATACGTGGTGAAGGAAATGGTGAAGAGGGGATATAATGTGATTGCCGTAGCGCGAGAGAAGAGTGGAATCGGAGGTAAAGCCAGTGCGGAGCAAACGGTTGTAGAGCTTGCAGGAGCGACGGTGTGTTTCGCAGATGCAACGGATGTGGATTCCTTGAAATCGGCAATTGGAAGTCGAGGGAGAACCATTGATGTTGTCATCTCCTGTCTTGCCAGCAGAACCGGAGGTAAGAAAGACTCATGGAAGATAGACTATGAAGCCACTAAGAATAGCTTGGAAGCAGGAGTTGCAGCTGGTGCTTCGCATTTCGTGCTTTTGTCAGCCATTTGTGTGCAGAAACCTCTCTTGGAGTTCCAGAAAGCCAAGCTCAAATTTGAGTCCGAGCTTGCAAACTACGGCAATGGATTGACCTACAGCATTGTGAGACCTACTGCCTTTTTCAAGAGTTTGGGGGGACAAGTGCAGAGCGTGAAAGGAGGAGGTCCTTATGTCATGTTTGGAGATGGAGCTTTGTGTGCTTGCAAGCCCATCAGTGAAGCAGACCTTGCTTCCTTCATAGCTGATTGTGTTACAGATGAGGACAAGATCAACAAGGTCCTGCCGATCGGAGGACCTGGAAAAGCAATCACTCCTATGGAGCAAGGAGAAATGCTCTTCAGAATGCTGGGTAAGGAGCCCAGGTTTCTCAAAGTGCCGATTGGAATCATGGATTTGGTGATTGGGGTTTTAGACACTCTTGCTAAGGTGTTTCCAAACCTTGAAGATCCTGCTGAATTCGGGAAGATTGGCAAGTACTATGCGACTGAGAGCATGCTGGTGCTCAATCCAGTGACCGGTTGCTATGATGCGGATGCAACTCCAAGCTATGGCAATGATACTTTGGAGGCTTTCTTTGATCGTGTTGTGCGAGAAGGCATGGCTGGACAGGAGCTTGGTGACCAAGCTGTTTTCTAAGAAGTTGTTGCTCTTGCAAAAATCTGTGGTGTTTTTCCAAGCTGAAATGTTGGCATCAGTTCAGTTCTTGAAGCAAACTTCTTGTGTTACTTGGTTTACCCACTATCCCTTGCCAAACCTGAAAGCACAATCTTCATGAATCTGATGGATTGTGAAGAACTTTGGGCTGAGGATTGTGTTTTTGTGAAGCTGTGATTAGGAGGAACACACTCATGATTCCAGTAAATTGGCATTAAAAGGAGGATTGCAAGAGTGACTGTAAAAAGTGGAGGCAGTTGTTTGTGCCACAAACTAGCACCCTTCAAACCAGATCCTTTTCTTGCATCAGGTGCACATGTTAATACAGAAATCTTGGTGCCTGTAAAACAGGAAGCTTAAATTAGGAGAATAATTAGTTGAAAAATCTTATAGAGTTGGTGCATGCGTGCAGGCAGCACACATTCATTTCCAATGCAAGTGAATTGTGCTGCAAGTCACAGAAAGCCCATGTTTGTTTTTTCTGAGAGATGCTGAATTATATCAAGCAATGCTTTGATTTCACTGTTGCCTTTTGAACCCTATTTTCTACATGTGGATTGTCTCATTCCTTGTTCTATAGAAGTAAATTTTGCATCTTTCTGTCTGTCTGTGGATTCTTTTTGCATTGCTCTTTCACCAACAGAACCATAGTAGTATGTGTGTAGTCTATATCTCCTTGTACTTTGCCAAAAAGGCTCTAGGAGCTGCTCTGCGAAGCTAATCTTGGGCTGTGAACTTTTTCACATTTTTCTTTTCCCAATAGTTTTGACCATTGTGACTGTGTTGAAGGTATGGCTTTTTCAGACACCCAGGGATATGCTTTGTTGCTTCAATTCTGCAATTTGTGCAGAGATAATGGTTTTGCAACCCCTAACCTGTCACAATGGTAGGAACAAACAAACTCTTGGCACTGGATTTACTTGCTGTCGACCCATCTCTGTTTGACATCCTGTTTGACAGCTTCAGCAATTGCCTTGGTTTTTCTCTATTTTTCTATCACATCAATTGTATTGCAACTTGGCATCACTCTGTGCATTGTTGTTGTGTGGATCCTAATATGAGAGATTCTGCAGCTGAAATTCCCTATTGTGTTGGTCCTGGGTACCTTGTGTTTGTTGATTCTGAGTTCATCTTGATTGTTTTCACAGAACCTGATGCGTATACTTTGTTTGGTTTGTGTCACTGCAGCAAGAAGCTGACAATTGCACTGGAGTCCATGAGAAAGCACACTCCTGTTACAAAGTCAACCACCAAAGATGCCATGTGCTCTTTGTCAATGTATAATGATGGAGTTTGCTTGCTGGTGATGTATTCTTGCTCTTATACATTGAGCTACACTTGAACCTAGTGCAAATTATTTGATTCTCACAAGCAGATCTCATAACTAAAAAGAAACAGAACTGTGTTGCAACCTTAAGATTTGACCTAGATCTTTTTCAACAGAAGTGCCAGTCTGTTTTGTTTTGAGGTTTTTTTGTGTGGAAATCTTTACATTGATGATGTTCTTCATGGTGATACTGTGTTAGGATGATGATAATGTCTCGATTTGTCAAGAGAATGAGACAAGTCCAACTGCAATTGCTTCGGGGATCCAGTGTCTTTGGGGAAGAAAAGAGTCTTAGAGTCCAGTATTACAAGAGCCACTGGTGCTGTTTGATTTCATGCAAAATGGTTGTGTGCCTTTAAGCTTCAGAATTACTCACTCACTTGAATCTTCTTGAATGCAATGTGACCTGAAGAGAATACATGCCATTGCTGAGTAGTTCTCTTCAGGGTCACATTGCAAAGGTTGGGTCATTGTTCATCATCTCTTTCTTTTCCTGTTTTGCTGATACAATGTTCGATCTGAAATCTCTCAGTATATATCATGTTATTTCTGAATCCTGATCAAATCCAGGCAATTGTCAACAAACCCATTTTGATAAAGTCGATGTGATTGTCAACAAACCCATTTTGCTCCACCGGTCATGAAAATGAGAAACAGCAAGGTTAGAATTTTCTCTTTGACAGAGAAAATGAGCATGTCTGATTTTTGTTCCTCCTCTTCCACTATTGTTGAACCATTGTAGCAATGATTCAACACCAACAGAGAAATAGTATATACACAATGGAAGTCCCTTGAATCTTATGTAACATATTTCTGTTGCTTATTATATGACAGAAAGTTTTAATCATCAAATTCTCTTTCAAAATCTCTTCCTGTGATTATCATTTTTATTCATGATGATTCCTAATTACTGCAATTGCATAACCTCCTTTTAAGCTGCTGAAAAATCCTGGGCTGAGGGTTTAGGGTGGTTGTTTCATGAGATGCATTTGGAATTTGGAGCCTCCTTTGGTTGCTAGAGTCTTTTTGTTGTGGTTTTCAGATGCTGGTGACGATTTATCATGGAGAGCTCTGAAGGGTCAAGTCTAATGGTTTTTTTCCCATTGCCAAATGCCACCAAGTTCATCGAAATGACCACCACCACCCAAGTAAGGTGCACTCTTCTCTTCAAAAGGCAACAAGTAGAAAATTCAAATCCTTTCTTCAGAAAATTGCAATGTAAGTATTAAACCTTCCCTTTTTATGTTGTATTGCAAAGACAATAAGAGAGGGGTGTCTTTCTTTAATATTCATGAAGTGGGTCAAACTTTGAGCACCAATTTTTGGGTCCTTCTTTCCGCATTCTCTTTTCATAGTTTTTGAAAGGTTTTCTGCTTTTCCAAGTTTCCATTTACAAAAGAATCCTATAAAACTTTATAATATGGTGGCGCTAAAGTAACTGACAAAATGATTGGTGTGGTCTTGGGCACACTCAAATCATAAATACATGGTTTTCTGTTGGGTTTCAGTTCCCTAGCTAACCATGGTGGTTATCTCAGTTGCATTTTTGTTTTTTCTACCTACCGACCTACTAACAACCCACAAGCAAGGAGGTTGTTAGTAGTTAGGTAGTAAAAGCAGCCCTTACATATGTATATACCATCTACTTACCTAATAGTTACTATTTTCCTACCTACCTATGTATGTATGAGGCCTATTTCCTACAGAATTGGTTACCAAGGTGAAACCAGATATTAACTCAGTTGAGATTCATCCATAACTGAGTAATAAGGGGCATCCAGTGGATGATGGTGCATCTAGAATTCTATTCCACAATCGACTTTTGTGAATGACTACAAAGATTTTTGGTGATTGTAAAATTGCATCAAAGCGTGGTCACTAGAGCATCTCCAACGGTGCTCAGTATGTGACTCCAGACAGTAACATTTAACGAGAAAAGGTCAAAATGTGTCAGTTTAGCTCAGGAAATTGGTTTTTCTGCACCAAATTCGTACACCTTGCCGTGGCTGGTAAAGGGCGCAAAATAGTTGTGCACCTCCACAAAAGAGGGTAATAAATTGGACCTGACTGGGGCTCAGTATTTCTGATTGGTCACTCATAATGCTTGGTCCAGGTGGTTTGCTATTAGTAGTCCCCACGTATGTGGGGTTCCAGTTACAGTTTTATTGGTGGGGTTGCAAAAAAAGAGAGCTAAACTTAGACATTTAATTTTATTATCCAGAGTGACATACGAGCACCAGTGGAGATGCTCTTAGGTTAGGTTTTGGGCATGATTGTTTTGGTTTGAACTTGTGTTGGTTGGGGTCTAGGTTTTTTTTCAAAAGAGAAATTGTTAGGCCTGAGTCTAATGTTTTTTAAAAAGCAGGACAACTCATTGGTTTCAGGTTTAAAGAATATTTTAAAATATAAAAATCCGTTAGTGGCAAGGTTGGGTCTATGCTTTTTCATTGTTGCTTCTTGGGGTTGATAGTTTTAAGTTTGATGAGGCTTGTTAGTTTTGGTGTCAAGGTGAGTCCAGGTCCAATTTTTTAGATTGCTGATACAAACGTTTTTGACAAGAAAAAATTCTCAAATTTTTGATTCTGTTTAAGAGAACACATCTTGGGGGGTCTTATTCTTTGCACAAAACTTCAAGAAATGAGTTGATCTATAATTTTGATGATGAAACTCACAATGAGCAGGAAGGTAGGAAAAAAAATGCATAATCATAAAGGAGTGGGAAGTGAGGAAAAAAAGCGAACTCACATGAAAAGAATGCAAAATAAGAAAGAATAAATAAACTAAAACAATGCAAGCTTGTAGCCATGCTTCTAAACTCTAGCCCCAAATTCATGTATCAAGGCTTATACATTATACCTACACACTTTAGACCTAAGTTCGAACAAAAATACCCTAAGAGTTCGTTAGGTCAAATCTTTTGCCAGCTCCAACTTATGCTCAAGAAACCTAGATTAAGCTAGGGATTGAGTTTTCTCACACCTAAACTCATGGGGGCCAGGTCTTGTGCTGTGTCTTCCCTCATCAAGAGTCACCAAGCCCCAGGTACATTGATCCTGACCCAGCCCAGATACAATACCGGACCCTGGGCAACACTGGTTTGAAAACGACTAGAATGAATTTTTTGGCCCCCCTTTAAACAAGTTTCTATTCTTTATTCGAACAAACAATTATTCAAGTAATAGAAAGGCTACTAGGGTAGAACTGCTCATCACTGATCACTACCTTATCATTGATCACTTCTTTTGATCTTCGTCATCTCTGCTTCATTTTGAGTGATTTAAAATGTTATGAGAGCTCTGCCTTGAGCTTTAGAAATCATCTTTGAAGTGCAAATGAAAAGGAGTAATAAAAAAATAGCAAGATTTTTTTTTTTTTTTTCTCACTCATAAAACATGCCTTTTTTTTTTTTTTTTTTTTTTTTTTTCTCTTTTTTTTTTATTTTTTTTTTTTTTTTTTTTTTTTTTTTTTTTTTTTTTTTTTATATTTTTTT